>JAEEGK010029181.1_pt1 | contig 11022 bp, 9 predicted proteins | sample 8958771 | NCBI WGS metagenome assembly JAEEGK01 (sample SAMN16246547, study PRJNA631951) | gut metagenome | biome: gut microbiome; feature: rumen; material: SC-attached | host: Bos | place: Iran: Karaj | collected 2018-10 | reverse complement strand
GCCAAGGCCACGGTGAGCGTCTCCATCAAGGATTGGGGCGAGGACCGCTACACCTACCATATCAACGGCGCCCAGGACCCCGTGCCGTTCTCCGACGTGGAGGACGAACTCGTGGACCTGCTCCAGACCGAGGAGGACCCGACGTTCTCGATCTACTCCGACGAGAGCGTCCCGATCGGCGAGATCGTGCAGGTGATGAACATCGCCAAGCGCAACCATTACAAAGTGATCCTGGCCACACAGCCAGAGTAGCAGAATCACCATGGAGAACGACCAGATCATCAGACAGAAACGCGAGAAGAACGCCAGGCTCACCGGCATCCTCATGACGGTGGCGCTGCACCTGTGCGCCCTCGTGCTCGTCTCGTTCTCCGGCCTGAAATACATCTATCCCCCGCCCCAGGAGCAGAGCCTGCTGATCGACTTCAGCGAGGAGCCTGAACCCATCGTGCAGCAGCTGCAGGGGCAGGAGCCGCTCGCCGAGGAGGTCGATCTCGACCGTCCCGTCGAGCTGGCACAGAAAAGCGAATCCCCCGTCCAGTCGGAGCGGGAGAACCTGACCCCCGAGACCAAGCCGGACACGTTCGGAGACGTCGAAGTCCCGACCCCGGAGCCCAAGGAAGAGCCCGCGCTCGACCCGCGCGCAGCCTTCCCGGGGATGGCCAAGAAGGACACCTCGCTCACGGCGCCCCACGGCGCCACGGAGGCTTCCAATACCTTCAAGGCCGGCCAGGCCAAAGGCAATACCGACAACGGCCGCACCGACGGCAAACCCAACGCCCACGTCAAGGGCCGCAACACCGTGGGGAACATCCCCCGGCCGGTCTACAACGTGCAGGAGAGCGGCATCGTAGTAGTGGATATCTGGGTGGACAACTACGGCAACGTAGTCAAGGCCGTGCCGGGAGGCGACGGCACCACCGTTGTTGACAAGACCCTCTATGCCGCGGCGCGCAAGGCAGCGTTGGAGACGCACTTCAACATGAACGCCGACGCGCCTGCGATGCAGGAGGGCACGATTACCTATTATTTTAACCTCAAGTAGTGTATGGATCAATTTACCAAAGAAGGCCGAAAACTTAGACCGCGGAAGACTGCGGGCGAGCACGCCCGTTCCGAAAAAGTAGAGTACACCCCGGGTGCGCACCGCAGCGAATCCGGCGAACATCACAGCAATTATGGCTCCCGGCGCCCCGAATACGGCGAGCGCCGGCAGTATGGCGAAGGCCGCCCGTACGGCGAGCGCCGCAGCAGCTACGGCGAGGGCCGTCCGCACGGCGAGCGCAGGCAGTACGGCGAAGGCCGGCAATACGGCGAAGGCCGCTCCTATGGCGAGAACCGGCCGTACGGTGAGAACCGGCCGCATGGCGAAGGCCGGGGCAACTTCGGCGGAGAGCGCCGCAGTTACGGAGACCGCGACAGTTTCGGCGGAGAACGCCGCAGCTTCGGCGACCGCGACAACCGCGGGTTCCGGGGCGGCGCCGGCCCGCGCAAGCCGCAGGGCGGTCCCCGCAAGCCGCAGGGCCCCAAGAAGCCGGGCCGCAAGCCCAATTTCACCCGTGAATCCACGGAGGGCATCAACCGCATGATCAGCCGCCGCCCCGTCGTCAACGGCAGCGAGAACACGGAGACCCCGTATCCGTCCCCGATTCAGGACACCGTCCGCCTCAACAAGTTCATCGCCAATTCGGGCGTCTGCTCCCGGCGCGAGGCCGACACCCTGATCCAGGCCGGCGTCGTGACCGTCAACGGCGAAGTCGTGACGGAGCTCGGCACCAAGGTCAACATCTTCACGGACGACATCCGCTTCAACGGCGAGCGCCTGAAGGGTGAGGAGAAGGTCTACATCGTGATGAACAAGCCCAAGGGCTTCGTGACCACGGCCAGCGACCCGCACGCGGAGAAGACCGTCCTCGACCTCGTCAAGAACTGCCCGACCCGCGTCTATCCCGTCGGCCGGCTCGACAAGAACACCACCGGCGTGCTGATGCTGACCAACGACGGCGAGATCGCCGAGCGGCTCACACACCCCTCCTACGACAAGAAGAAAATCTACCAAGTTGCGCTGGACCGTCCCCTCTCCCAGGAGGATTTCGACCGCATCATGACCGGCATCGAGCTGACCGACGGACTGGTCAGCGCTGACGAACTCGAATACATCGACCCCAAGGACCACCGCAAGCTCGGCATCGAGATCCACTCCGGAAAGAACCGGATCGTCCGCCGCATCTTCGAGACCCTCGGCTACAACGTCAAGGCCCTCGACCGCGTCTACTTCGCGGGCCTGACTAAGAAGGGCCTCAAGAAGGGCGAATGGCGGTTCCTCACCGAGGGCGAGGCCAACATTCTCAAGATGGGGGCATACGTATAATGGCACACCGCTCCGGATTTGTCAACATCATCGGCAACCCGAACGTCGGGAAGTCCACGCTGATGAACGCCCTGGTGGGCGAGAAACTGTCCATCGTGACGGCCAAGGCGCAGACCACGCGCCACCGCATCATGGGCATCGTCAACGGCGAGGACTGGCAGATCGTCTACTCCGACACGCCGGGCATCCTCAAGCCCAACTACCGCCTCCAGCAGAACATGATGAACTTCGTGGACGGCGCGATCGGGGATGCCGACATCATCCTGTACGTGACCGACACGGTCGAGACCCCGGACAAGAACAGCGAGTACGTGGCGAAGCTCTCCCGGATCGAGTGTCCGGTCATCGTGGTGGTCAACAAGATCGACATCAGCGACCAGCCCCGCGTGGTGGAGCTCCTCCGCTACTGGCAGGAGCAGCTCCCCGCCGCCACGGTCATCCCCGTGTCGGCGCAGGAGCGCTTCAACCTGGAGAGCGTGCTGGAAGCCGTCGTGGCGCGGCTGCCCGAATGTCCGCCGTGGTTCGACAAGGACGCCTTCACGGACAAGAACCTCCGTTTCTTCGCCTCGGAGATCATCCGGGAGAAGATCCTGCTCAACTACAAGGAGGAGATCCCGTACTGCTGCGAGGTGGACATCGAGAGTTTCAAGGAGGGAGCGGAGCGCTATGACATCGGCGCCGTCATCTACGTGATGCGCGAGTCCCAGAAGGGCATCGTCATCGGCCGCCAGGGCACCGCGCTCAAGAAAGTGGGCACCCAGGCGCGCATCGACATGGAGGACTTCTTCCAGAAGAAGGTCTTCCTGCAGATCTACGTCAAAGTGGACCCCGACTGGCGGGAAAGCAAGCGCGAACTGCGCAGATTCGGATACGAGGACTAAGGATATATGGAAGAAGAGAACATCATCACCGAAGAAGAGATCATCGAAGAGGACAAGGAGATCGTGGAGGAGGGCGAAGGCTCGGGCCGCTATGACAAGCTTCTGGAGGGCGACGCACACAAGTTCAAGCTCTCCGGCATGTTCAAGGACTGGTACCTGGACTACGCTTCCTACGTGATCCTGCACCGGGCGGTCCCCCACATCGTGGACGGACTCAAGCCCGTGCAGCGCCGCGTCCTGCACGCGATGTACCGGATGGACGACGGCGCCTACACCAAGGTCGCCAACATCGTCGGCCAGGCGATGCAGTACCATCCCCACGGTGATGCTTCCATCCTCGGCGCCCTCGTCCAGCTGGGCCAGAAGGGCTTCACGGTGGACTGTCAGGGCAACTGGGGCAACATCCTCACCGGCGACTCCAACGCCGCGCCCCGATACATCGAGGCCCGCCTGAGCAAGTTCGCCAAGGAGGTGGTGTTCGACCCCAAGGTCACCCACTGGATGAACTCCTACGACGGCCGCAATCAGGAGCCCACCGAGCTCCCGGTGCGCTTCCCGCTGCTGCTCGCGCAGGGCACGGAAGGCATCGGCGTGGGTCTCGCCTCCAAGATCCTCCCGCACAACTTCAACGAACTGCTGGACGCGTCCGTGGCCATCCTCGAGGGCAAGCCCTACGAGATCTACCCGGACTTCCCGACCGGCGGCTTTGCCGACTGCAGCAAATATATGGCCGGCAGGCGCGGCGGCAGCGTCAAGGTCCGCGCCCGCATCGAGAAGATCGACAAGAACACCATCGCGATCACGGAGATCCCCTACGGCAAGTACACCAAGGACATCATCGACTCCGTCCTCCGCGCCAAGGACAAGGGCAAGATCAAGATCAAGAAGATCGAGGACATGACCACGGACCGCGTGGACATCCTCATCCACCTGCCCAACGACGTGTCCCCGGACAAGACCATCGACGCACTCTATGCGTTCACGGACTGCGAGATCAACATCGCCCCCAACGCCTGCGTCATCAAGGACAACAAGCCGCAGTTCCTCACCGTCAACGACATCCTCGAATACGGCACCTACCATACCCGCGACATCCTGCTGCAGGAGCTGCAGATCAAGCTCGACGAGCTGGAGGCCGACTGGCACTACAGCTCCCTGGAACGCATCTTCTTCGAGAACCGCATCTACAAGGTCCTCGAGCAGGACCAGAAAGACTGGGACACCCAGATCCAGGACATCTTCACGCAGATGAAGATGTACCAGGACCTCTTCCGGCGCGAGATCGTCCTCGAGGACATCCTCAAGCTCGTGGAGAAGCCCGTCCGCAAGATCTCCAAGTTCGACACCAAGGCCATCGACGAGAAGATCATCGCCCTGGAGGACCAGATGAAGCTCGTGCGCGACGACATCGAGCACATCGACCGCTACACCATCAACTGGTTCAAGGCCCTGAAGAAGAAATACGGCAAGGACTATCCCCGCCGCACGGAGCTCACGGGCTTCGAGACCATCGCCGCCACCAAGGTGGTCAACAACAACGCCAAGCTCCAGGCCAACATGGCCGAGGGTTTCGTGGGCATCGGACTCAAGCGCGACGACGGCGGCGAGTTCATCTGCGACTGCTCCGACCTCTCCGAGATCATCGTCATCGGCAAGGACGGCAAGTACCGCATCACCAAAGTCGAGGACAAGGCTTTCTTCGGCAAGGACCTGCTGTACGTCGGCCTGTTCAACCGCGGCGACTCCCGCACCATCTACAACGTGATCTACCGCGTCGGCAAGACCTCCATCTACTTCGCCAAGCGTTTCGCCATCACCTCCGTGACGCGCGACAAGGAGTATGATATCACCACCGGCGAGCCCGGCTCCAAGATCGTCTGGTTCACGGCCAACCACAACGGCGAGGCCGAGACCGTGCGCGTGCAGCTGCGTCCCAAGCCGAAGCTCAAGAAAACCAGTTTCGAGTATGACTTCTCCGAGCTGGGCATCAAGAGCAAGACGGCGCGCGGCAACCTGGTGAGCAAGAACGTCATCAACCGCATCACCCTCAAGAGCAAGGGCGTCAGCACGATCGCCGGCAAGGACATCTGGTACGACGCAGACATCCAGAAGCTCAACGAGGACGGCCACGGCCAGTACCTGGGCCAGTTCGAAGAGGGTGACAAGGTGCTCGCCGTCTTCAAGAACGGCACCTTCTACACCACGTCCTTCGACCTGGTCAACAAGTATCAGGGAGACGTCCTGTTCATCGAGAAATTCGACCCGGACAAGACCTTTACCGCCCTCTACTGGGACGGCGCCGTCAAGAGTTTCTATGTCAAGCGTTTCTCCTTCGTGCTCAGCGACAACACGCCGGTCAGTTTCATCTCCGATGCTCCCAAGTCCTACCTCGTGGAGCTCAGCGGAGACAAGCACCCCCGCTATGAGGTCGTCTGGAAGCTCTCCGACAAGGAACCGGAAGCCATCGAGGCCGAGGCTTGGATCGCCAAGAAGGGCATTGCCGCCAAGGGCAAGAAGTGCGCCGAGCGCGGCGAGGTCAAGACCGTCCGCTTCATTGAGCCGATTCCTGACGAGCAGGAGATCCCCGATCAGGTCGGGGATGACGAAAACGACAGTTCTTCCGGACTTGACAATAATCCTTCCGGACTTTACAGTAGTCATTCCGGGCTTGACCCGGAATCTCCCGCTACCCCGGCTGCCCCTCCCGTCATTCCGGCCGAAGAGCCGGAGCCCCAGTCCGCCGACCTCGACGCCGTCCCGGACTTCCCGGGCGGGCTCTTCGACGAGCCGACGCTGTTCTAGCTGTTTCTACAGACCCAGCATTGCTGCCGGTGCGATGCCCAGCGCCAGGCAGAGGCGGCTGGCGATGCGGAGGGTCGGTTCGGCCCGGCCGGAGATGTAGTCGCTGATTCGGGACGGGCTGACCCCTATCTGGTTGGCAAGTTCTTTCTGGGTCATGGCCTTATCTGCCAGTGAGGATTGGATCAGTTCTGCCGGGGTAGGCTTTTCGATCGGGAAATGCTCTTTCTCATATTCGATGACGATATCGGAATATATCGAAAGTTCTATGGCCTTCTCCTCATCGGGATCTTCCCCGCTAACCAGAGGCAGCAGGTCTTCGATGCGCTCGAGCGCATACTGGTATTGCATTTCTGTGATTCGTCCCATCGTCTATACCGTTGAAGCGTCTATCTTGTCATACTCGTTGTGTGTCCCGACAAAGCGGATGAACAGGTAGCCCATCATGAACTTCACCACGACTACCAGCCGGTACTTGTTGCCTCCGATATTGAAGACATAGTGCTGATTGCCGACAAAGTCCGCCGAAGCGAAGTCCTTCCGGATATCGGTCAGCCCCTTCCACTGTGCGTCCTCTGCGACGGTGTACCATCGCTCCAGCGGGACTCTCGCATCTTCGTGCCCAGGCTGTGAGTAAAAGTCCTTCAGTTTCTTATGCGAGACTATCCTCATCTCCTATTCTTTTTACAAAAGTAAGGAGAAATTCCGAAAAACAATAGATTCTGTGCTGAAAATTTTGAAAATCGGTATTTTGTGCATATCTAAACGGGGAATACCGATGCATTCTCCGTCATAGGTGATGGACTTCTCGGATAGGGCGTTGGTGGAGGAGCCGTTGTTGTAGTACTGCCCCGCGGTGAGGCGGTGTGCGCCGTCGTAAGTGAAGGCGTAGGCTTTGGCCGGCTGTCCGTACTGGGTCCAGGCCCAGGAGGAGATGTCTCCGGAGTAGCGGGCGGTAGCGCCGGACTGGACCGGGGAATAATACCCCAGGGACATGGAGAAGATTTAAACCAGGCCTAGACTCAAAAGACTGTAATGAGATGACCCTCGGATATAAGTCCGAGGGTCAAAGAATACGCGGATAATACTATTTATTACGTTCTATTTCTTTCTCATATGGTCCTCGCTGACGCTCTAGTTCTATCAGGACCCCACCAAGTAAGTGATACCTTCTTGTGCTAAGCGGGAAAGTGTTCACGTCATAATCAGGTCCTGAATAATGCCTAAAAAAATCGTATTCATCTTCTTTGAGGTCTAGAGATTCAATGTTAATCAAATTTTCAAAAGTTCTATCATTATCCAAATGAACCACTGTTATTCTATTATTTATGCGAGTTCCCCCTAATATTTGGCTAGTCATCTTTAGTTCACTATTCACGGGGTATACGAGGCCATAATGTGCTGTAAATGAAATGATAGTGTCGTTATCTGGATTCAGGCCAATGTTAATATTAATAATAGTGGGTGCATGGTATGGGTTTGGAATACTATCAATACATGAGATGAAGAGTTCAAGAGAATCCTGTATTGAAGATGATCGAAATAAAGGGGTGTGATACTGTGAACATGAAGATGTTATTAATAATACAAACAGTAGTTTTTTTATCATTTCAGTACTCGCTTAACAGTTTTGGGTCAGGGCGGAGGACGTAAGTGTGTTTTAATTTAGGAAAATAAACATAACTAGCAGTCGCTTTTTTTCCATTAAACAGAATATCATTTGAAACATTTGAAATATCACTTGGTAATATTTTCTCGAATTTTTTTCGTCCGGGCATTCCAACTCTTTCCCACAGATTCCAATTCTGAGTAAATGTCTGTTTCAACCAGAGGATGTGAAGCACCTTTCTTGAGGACAGCGTCACAAAAAATCTTTCTTACAGGATATCCTCCCGCTCGCGCATGTCGCGGATGCGGAGCTGGATGGAGGAGGAGCCGCGGTAGTAGTTCTCCACGATGGCATAGCATACATCCACGGGGTTCCCCTCGCGGATGTAGTCGTAGTAGTCCGCCATGTTGAAGGCGATCGCAGGGATCTGGTGGTAGGGCTGCGACTCCTGGATGAGATCGAGTTTGAGATGCACCCCGCCGGCGCCGACCTTGCGGCCAGAGCCGGCATCGTAGACATTCTCCGTGACGAAGACCGGATTGTTGTTGCCGGGGCCGAAGGGCTGGAACTGCTTGAGGATGCGGGAGAACTTGGGGGTGATCTGGGCGAAGTCGAGCTTGGCGTCCACCTCCACGATCGGGATCAGCATCTCGGACGTGACCTTGCCGGCGATGAAGGCGTCCATCCGGGCGGCGAACTCCGACACATTCTCCTCCTTGAGCGTGAGGCCGGCGGCATAGACATGGCCGCCGAAATTCTCCAGCAGGTCGGCGCAGCTCTCGATGGCCTCGTAGAGGTCGAAGCCCGCGATGCTGCGCGCAGAACCCGTCACGAAGCCGTTGGACTTGGTCAGCACGACCGTGGGCTTGTAGTAAGCCTCGACCAGGCGGGAAGCGACGATGCCTACCACGCCCTTGCTCCACTTGGGGTTGTAGACGATGGTGGCGTTCTCGCTGGCCAGGCAGTTGCCGGACTGGACCATCTCCAGGGCCTCTTGGGTGATCTCCCGGTCGATGTTCTTGCGTTCGTTGTTGTTCTCGTTGATCTTCTCGCCGATGAGCATCGCCGTACGGGTGTCCGTGGCCTTGAGGAGCTCGACGGCGAGGCGTCCGGACTCCATGCGCCCGGCGGCGTTGATGCGGGGGCCGATCTTGAAGACGATGTCGTCGATGGAGATGTGTCCGGGCTCCAGGTTGGAGAGCGTGATCATGGCGGCGAGGCCCTTGCAGGGGTTCTCGTTGAGCTGCTTGAGACCGAAGTGCGAGAGCACGCGGTTCTCCCCCACCATCGTCACGAGGTCGGAGGAGATGCTGACCACCAGCAGGTCCAGCAGGGGGATCAGGGTCTCGAAGGGGATGCCGTACTGCTTGGAATAGGCCTGCACGAGCTTGAAACCCACGCCGCAGCCGGACAGGTCGTCGAAGGGATAGTGGCAGTCCTCCCGCTTGGGGTCCAGCACCGCCACGGCCGCGGGCAGCGCCTCGCCGGGCAGGTGGTGGTCGCAGATGATGACCTCGAGGCCCTTGCTGCGGGCATACTCGACCTTGTCCGTGGCCTTGATGCCGCAGTCCAGCGTGATGATGAGGTCGAAGCCGCCGTCAGCGGCCCAGTCGATGCCCTTGTAGGAGACGCCGTAGCCTTCATCGTAGCGGTCGGGAATGTAGAAGTCCACCTTGTCGGTGAAACGCTGGATGAAGGAATAGACGAGGGCGACGGCCGTCGTCCCGTCCACGTCGTAGTCTCCGTAGACCAGGATCTTCTCCCCGGAGGTGATGGCTTTGTGCAGCCGCTCCACGGCCACGTCCATGTCCTTCATCAGGAAGGGGTCGTGCAGGGCCTCCAGGCTGGGGCGGAAGAAGGCGCGGGCCTGCTCGAAGGTCTCGACGCCGCGCTTGACAAGCAGCTCCGCCAGCACCTTGTCGATGCCGACTTCCGTCGAGAGCCGCTCCACCTTGGCGGGATCGGCCGGCTCCTTGAGGATCCACTTGCATTCTTTGCCCATATCACACAAAGATACGAAAATAATTTCGTATTTTTGCGGCATTATGGCAGAATATAGCGAACAAGAACTGATCCGCCGCGAATCGCTGGCGAAACTGAGAGAACTGGGGATCGAACCGTATCCGGCGGCTGAGTATCCGGTCAACGCCGACGCGGCGACGATCCTGAGGGAGTATGATCCGGAGAAGGGCAACCTGCAGGATGTCTGCATCGCCGGCCGCCTGATGAGCCGGCGCATCATGGGCGCCGCCTCTTTCGGCGAGCTCCAGGATGAGAGCGGCCGCATCCAGATCTACGTCAAGCGTGACGAGATCTGCCCGGGCGAGGACAAGACGATGTACAACACCGTCTGGAAGAAACTTCTGGACATCGGCGACATCGTGGGGATCAAGGGCTTCGCCTTCATCACCCAGACCGGCCAGCTCAGCGTGCACGCCAAGGAGCTCACGCTCCTGAGCAAGTCGCTGCGCGTGCTGCCCATCGTCAAGGAGCAGGACGGGCAGGTCTTCGACGCCTTCACGGACCCGGAGCTGCGCTACCGCCAGCGCTACGTGGACCTCATCGTGAACCCGCAGGTCAAGGACACCTTCATCAAGCGTGCGAAGATCATCTCCACGATGCGTGAGTATTTCAACGCCGCAGGCTGCCTCGAGGTGGAGACCCCGATCCTGCAGGGCATCCCGGGCGGAGCGACGGCACGTCCGTTCGTGACGCACCACAACGCCCTGGACATCCCCCTGTACCTGCGTATCGCCAACGAGCTCTACCTCAAGCGCCTCATCGTGGGCGGCTACAACGGCGTGTACGAATTCGCCAAGGATTTCCGCAACGAGGGCATGGACAAGACCCACAACCCCGAGTTCACCTGCATGGAGATCTACGTGGCCTACAAGGACTACAACTGGATGATGAAGTTCGTGGAGACGATGCTCGCCAAGGTCTCGACCGCCGTCAACGGCACCACGAAGGTGAAGATCGGCGACAACGAGATCGATTTCGGCGGGACCTACCGCCGCCTCCCGATCCTGGACGCCATCAAGGAGTACGCCGGCGTGGACATCAGCGGGATGGACGAGGACGAGCTCCGCGCCACCTGCAAGCGGCTGAACGTCGAGATCGAGCCGTCCATGGGCAAGGGCAAGCTGATCGACGCCATCTTCGGGTCTTTCTGCGAGGACAAGCTCGTCCAGCCGACCTTCGTCATCGACTACCCGGTGGAGATGTCTCCGCTGACCAAGCGCCACCGCACCAACCCGGCGCTCACCGAGCGTTTCGAGCTGTTCGTCTGCGGCAAGGAGCTTGCCAATGCTTACTCCGAGCTCAACGATCCGATCGACCAGCTGGAGCGTTTCGAGGAGCAG
>JAEEGK010029180.1_pt1 | contig 11023 bp, 9 predicted proteins | sample 8958771 | NCBI WGS metagenome assembly JAEEGK01 (sample SAMN16246547, study PRJNA631951) | gut metagenome | biome: gut microbiome; feature: rumen; material: SC-attached | host: Bos | place: Iran: Karaj | collected 2018-10 | reverse complement strand
GAGCACCAGATCCGGCCTACCCGGAAGCCGCTTTGAATGAAGCGAATAGCGGAAACCTTGACTATGCAGATAGCGCCTGACCTGCATCTCGGGTCGAGTGTCAACACCCTTGATGCTTGCCATGCAGCGATGCCGCTGCTCCGGAGTCATCCTGTCCGCCATGAATCCTTTACATTAAACCTTCTTCGAACAAATAATTTACAGGCATGTTGACACCGACACGACTTAGTGATGACTGGATTTGTTCAATCCACCTACTGGCCACGTCAGGAAGCAAACCTGGATTAAACGCTGAAATTTGATCAAGGAAGTCCTTGTCTTTCAGCAGAGAAACGATCAGAGGATATTTGTCAGAAATGGTTTTTACGATATGCGGCATTGGGGTATCCAACATCACACCATTCAACTGTCTTACTTGTCCACCAGCCGAAAAAGGATCCCGAAGATTTGTACAAACTACTCCCTGGACGCTTACCAACCACATGGCCGCATTTTCATAATCACCGAAAATCACCTCGGGAAACAGGACAAGAAGTTGAGCGACCAAGTTGGATTTCTCAGAGGCAGAAAGAATCCTCCAAGACCTGATGTTCATGTTAACTAAAGATTCTTCAGCTTTTCCTTCCGAAATCCACCAGGGCATCTGATGGCCCTCAGCTAATGCCTTTTTCCGATAATAGTCTTGGACAACAGCTATCTGGTTTTTGGAGTAACGAAGGTCTTCATAAGAAACGCCCATCTTATCGAAGATAGTCTCACCTGCTTCGAGTGTCATGTCTATACGATACCTTGGAGAATGCGTCACAGCCACTTCAGACAAGACATCTTGGTATGGCCGACAGCGAAACTCCGGAGTACCGCCACCAAGTTTACCAAACAACAAATAGATACATTCGACTTCTTTATCCCTCGTGGTCTCAACGATGCTGCTCCCGGTCGAAGTCCAATGGTCCTTGTTGGTCGATTTAACCTCGACCCCGAAGCTTTTCCCTACAATAATATCAGGGAATCTCATACCGGAAACCAGTCTCACTTCATCTTCATGGAAAAAAGAGCCTCCCCTACAGGCCTCTTTTATGGCCTGAAACACTTCCACTTCCAAGTCAGAAGGAGACATCCCCCTGAATCTCTTGATGTCCTCGGCCGCTCTTACGCTAAGAGTTGCTAACACTGAATCAATTAATTGCTGAAAAGCTCTTAATTCTATATCACCAACCATAATAACACTTTATCAAACCGAATAAGCTTACTATTTCTCAAACCAAGAGATGCTAGATTGAACTAATAGCTTTATTATCAACAACCTACAGAAACACATTATGAAAACAACAACATTAATAAGCTGATATTTTCGCGGCCAAACGCCATAACATGCTTATACTCAATCAATTCACCAAACACGCCTCGACACTATTTTGAAAATCACCCAAAATAGATTGGCCATAGGGTCTGGAGGCGGCGGGCGATGTTGTAGCCCAGGAGCGGGGGTACGGCGTTGCCGATGACTTTGTAGGCGCCGGACTGGGAAACTTTGAACCGCTTGCTGTCTTCTTTATAAGAGACAAAGGGATAATCCGGCGGAAAAGTCTGGATCAGAGCGCATTCCCTCGGAGTTAGACGACGCTCGGGAAGCCCGGCTTCCAATTCCTCCGCTATCTTACCTCCATGTTCTTCCGACAACCGGCGGTACTCGATATTCCCATGATGCTCGGAACGGATCGTAGGGCCGAGTCCGTCAAGATGAATCTCGGCCTGGCCCTGGCAATGGCGTCCCATGTATTTTGCCTTGGAATAATACTTCTGAGAAAGATCCTGAGACTCATCCGGCTCAGCGAGACCTTCGAACACATCACGGCAGGTGACAAAAGGCAAAACACCGGTAGAGTCTTTAGTATAATTATGAGTGGGAGCCGGATAGGGATCATATTCGGCCGGGATCTGATCGCTATCAAAGACAGCCCGGACCTCCAGTTTCAGGGCAGAGCGCCGTATTCCAATGAAAATCACCCTCTCCCGGGTCTCCGGAACACCATAGTTGCCGGCATGAAGGACCCTTGGGGGCAGCACGATGTAACCATCACCATCAGCCTGGGCGAAATCCCGCTGGATGATCTCCTTGACATTGCCAAGATTCGTCAGCCCCTTGACATTCTCGGCGATAAACACCTTAGGCTTAACGATGTCAATGACCTGCTTCATCCAGAAATAAAGCTTCCCGCGGTTCTCCTCCGAAGGCACTTCCTGGGGAAGCTTCGTGCCATCATGCGAAGTATGTGACTCAAAACCAAGCCTTTTCCCTGCCACACTGAAATCCTGACAAGGGAAGCCACCGGTGACCAAATCGATCCTCTCAGGGAACACCTTTTCGCCGGCACGATGACGCTTGACAAGATCTACTATGCTCTCAAGATGATAGATGGACGGATCCTTCCCGAAACGGCTCATGTATTGGTTCCATGTCAGGTAGGCCTCTTCAAGAATATCATTGGCGAAAACAGTCTCAAACCTGTTCTTTTTCAGCAGCACCCAATCCCCGCCAATGGTCTTCTCAATCCATCCAGAATCGGAGGGAACCGATTTCCTGTGACAGACAAACTCCCCTTCAAAACCCAGATCCATTCCCCCGCAACCGGAGAACAGACTGAGCGTTCTTAAAACCTGGCTATCGCTGGACTTCTTCATAATCGATTCTTGAACCTCCAACAAATTTACATTATTTTTCAGAATGAGCCACATTACTGGACCGGTTCTTCGTAAATGTCGGTGCGGGAGCGGATGAGGAAGGGACACCTCTATCGAAACAAGGCCACCCCTTTTTCCAGTACACCCGTCCTAGGATCATGCACCGCCCTTTGTATTCATTTCCAGACCAATAAGCATGATATGCCATCCAATCATGCCCCTTATCATCAGTCACGATCTCGGCATTATGCCCGGTCCCGCAGAAGACCTTGTCCTGATCACCACGAAGGATAATCTCGTCATAGATCCCCTCATCCCCTGCGATCATGGACTTCCCTGAACGGCTCAAAAACGGTCCGAAAGGGCTCTTGGAACGCCCCACGACAACATGATATGTGCTCCCGGAACCTTCACAACAAGACCCTTCCGAAGCGAAGAGATAGTAATAGTTCTTTCTTTTATGGACATAAACGCCTTCCATCAGGTCACCGGCGACCTTAACAGGCTCGCTGCCAGGCTTCACCGACAAACCATCACTGGAGAGTTCCACCACATATATTCCCGATTTTCTTCCGACCTCCTTGTCCGTAGGGTGACGAAGGCTGCCCCAGTAAAGATACTTACGCCCGTCTGTGTCCTCGAAATAATTAGGATCGATCGAGTTACCCACTCCAGTGTTGGACATCGAGACGATCATGCCAAGATCCTCGAATGGTCCCATCGGAGAGCTGGAGACAGCCACACCGGAAGCGCTGCGGTCATGGTCACCCCAAACACCAAGGGCGTAGTACAAGACATATTGCCCGTCGACATAATTGATGTCGGGAGCCCAGAGGGCCCCTTTTGGCTCCCAGGAAGGAGCTGTTCCCGGAGGGAATGCTTCACTGACCAGTCCCCAATCGACAAGATTCCCGCTCCTGTAGACTGGGATCTGACAGAGGTCGTCTCCCAACCGGGTTCTGGTGGAATAGGCGTAGAAATACCCGTCCCGCCCGCGGTTATCCAGAATCGACGGGTCGGGGCAGTCGCTTGCCATCACAGGGTTGTCGTAATACGTCACCTCGCCACGACAACCACAAATGGCAAAAAGGACCACCCACAACAAGTGCTTTGAAACAGGCTTCAAACTATATTGGAGAGCTTTTCCTTGGCGTAGGCAAGGGTTACGGTGAAGGTCTTCTTGCCAGAAGAGGGCGCATCGAACATGGCATCATCGAATATCTGCTCGCAGATGGAGCGTAATCCCCTGGCGCCCAATTTGTTCTTAATCGCGGTGTCAACAATCAACTCTTTGACACCCTCCCCTATCTTGAGCGTCATGCCGTCCATCTCGAAAAGTTTGGCATATTGCTTCAAGACAGCGTTTTTCGGCTCCGTCAGGATCCGAAGGAGAGCGTCCCTGTCCAGGGCGTCGAGGTAGGTTATCACAGGCAAGCGGCCGATGATCTCAGGGATGAGGCCGTAAGCCCTCATGTCCTGCGCGTCGACATATCGAAGGAGATTCTCCTTGTCTATCTTCTGCTTCTTGGAAGCTCCGAAACCTATCACCTGAGTGTTGAGCCTCTGGGCGATGCGCCTTTCGATACCTTCGAAAGCGCCTCCGCAGATAAAGAGGATATTCTGGGTATTGACATGGATAAACTCCTGTTCGGGATGCTTGCGCCCTCCCTTCGGAGGAACGTTTATCACATTGCCTTCCAAGAGTTTGAGCATAGCCTGCTGAACACCCTCGCCGGAGACATCACGAGTGATAGAGGGGTTGTCGCTCTTCCTGGCTATCTTGTCGATCTCGTCTATGAACACTATTCCCCTCTCGGCTTTGGCGACATCGAAATCAGCCTCCTGGAGAAGCCGGGTGAGAATACTCTCCACATCTTCCCCGACATAACCGGCCTCGGTCAGGACAGTCGCGTCAACGATGGTGAAAGGAACGCCGAGCATCTTGGCGATAGTCTTGGCCAGCAAGGTTTTGCCAGTACCGGTCGGTCCGACGAGGAGGATGTTGGATTTCTCCAGCTCCACCCCGTCGTCAGGCTTGGCGATCAGGTTGTGGCTGATGCGCTTGTAGTGGTTGTACACGGCCACGGCGAGGACGATCTTGGCGCGGTCCTGGCCGATGACATACTGGTCCAGGTAGTCCTTGATATCCTTCGGCTTCGGGGCCTTGTCCATGGACCCGACCCCTTTGGCGCCGCCCTTCGCAGGCTTCGTGTGTTCCAGTTCCGCAACGTATTCCGCGGCCATCTTCGCGCAGTCCGAGCAGATGTACCCGTCCAGGCCCTGGAGCATGAACGGGACTTCGGCGTCGGTGCGGCCGCAGAGGACGCAGTGGTTGCGGCTCGGTACTTTCTTGGCCATTACTTGGATTTCTTGTACAGGATCTCGTCCACCATGCCGTAGGCCTTGGCCTCCTCGGCGGTCATCCAGAAGTCGCGGTCACCGTCGGCGGCGACGCGCTCCAGCGGCTGGCCGCTGTGCTCGGCGATGATGCGGAAGAGTTCCGTACGGGTTTTCTCGATTTCCCGGGCGGCAATGAGAATGTCGCTGGCCTGGCCCTTGGCACCGCCCAGCGGCTGATGGATCAGCACGCGGGAATGCGGCAGGGCCGTGCGCTTGCCTTTCGTGCCGGCGCACAGCAGGACGGAGCCCATGGACGCCGCCATGCCGGTGCACACGGTGGCCACGTCCGGCTGGACAATCTGCATCGTGTCGTAGATGGCGAGACCCGAGGAAACCTGACCGCCGGGGGTGTTCAGGTACATCGTGATGTCCGCACCCGGGTCCGTGGAGGCCAGGAACAGGAGCTGGGCCATGATGATGTTGGCCACGTCATCGTCGATGGGAACGCCCAGGAAGACGATGCGGTCCATCATCAGGCGGCTGAACACGTCCATCTGGGCCACGTTGAGCTTGCGCTCCTCGGTGATGGTCGGGTTGATGTAGGCGTCGAAAGCCGACGCGTACCGGGAAAGGGTGGCGGAGCCGATCCCCTGGCCCTTGGTGGCAAATTTCTCGAATTCGTTCATCATTCTCGTGTTTGGTAACACAATGATCTACCGGGAAAACGGCAGATTATTTCAAGGCGCGGAACTTGTCCTCGGAGATCTTCTTGGTCTGGACGGAGACCTTCTCGCGCAGGGCGCTGATGGTCTTGTTGTCCTCCACCTGCTCTTCGAGGCGGCGGCGCTGGTTCTCGTCCTCCAGGACGTTCTTGGCGGAGCTCTTGATCATGTCCTCAGGAACGTTGCCCATGCCGTACATCGCGTACTGGTAGGCGACATAGCTCTCGGCGGCGGCCTGGACGTCCTTCGCCTCCACCTTCAGGCCGAGCTTCTCCATCAGGTAGCCGCGGGTGAGCTGCCACTTGAAGTCCTCGACGAAGGCCGGGAATTCCTTCTCCACGTCCTCGCGGGAGTACTTGCCGTCATTGGCATACACGAGCCAGCGCTTCAGGAACTCTTCCGGAAGCTCGATGTTAGCCTTCTCCACGAAATACTTGCGCACGTCGTTGCCGAAACGGTAGTTGGCGTCCTGGGTGTGGTTGGCCTTGATGCGCTCGACCACCTTCTCCATGAACTGCTCCTCGGAGGTGACGGTGCCTTCGCCGAACATGATGTTCCAGGTCTCCTGGTTGTTCTCGGCGGACTTGAAGGTCTTCACGTTCACGACGGTGAAGGTAAACATCGGATCGAGCTCGGCGAGCTTCGCCTTGTCCACCTTGAGCATGGAGGCGCGGTCGGTCTCGTTCTCGAAGGCCTCGTTCACATTGACGGTGATCTTCTCGCCGGCCTTCTTGCCGACGAAGAGCGGACGGGCGACCTCGGCGACATTGGCGATGGACACGTACACGCCCTCGGCGCTGTGGCTGTCGTTGGCGATGTCGGCGATGATGTAGTCGTTCTCACCGGCGGTCTTGCCTTCCTGGAGGGAACCGTACTGCTGGAGCATCTGGGCCTTCATGGCCTTCTTGGCTTCCTCGGTGACGTTGATTTCGTAGTAAGGGATCTTGTCGCCCTCGCCGACCTCGAAGTTGAGTTCCGGCGTCTGGGCCATGTCGAACTTGAAGGTGAAGTCGTTGCCGGCCTTCCACTCGATCTGCGGCTGATCCTCGGACGGGAGCGGCTCGCCCACGATGCGGATCTTCTCGTCACGGATAAAATTGTCGAGCTGTTCCCCGACCAGGTGGTTGACGGACTCGTAGAGGCACTGGTCGCCGTACATGCGCTGAATCAGGGACATGGGAGCCATTCCCTTGCGGAATCCCTTGATGTCGGCGCGGCGACGGTATTCATTGAGTCTTTTCTTGAGGGCCTCGGCGTAGTCGTCGGCGGCGATGTCGATGGTAACCTGATAGTTCAGGGCATCGGCTTGTTTCTTGGTGATGTTCATTGTATCGTTAGGTTTTTAACTATTACTATCTTCTTCCCGCTGAATGTATTCGATCCTTTCGTGGTACAGGCCCTGGAGATACTTCTTCACGGTGGACTTGACCACGTTCATCTCGTGGATCGTGATTTCGGCGGTCTCGAACTGACCGGCCTTTTCCTTGGCGGCGACCATGGACTCGACGAACTTGTCCAGGGACTCCGGCGTATACTCCTTGAGGGTGCGGGACGCAGCCTCCACGGAGTCGCAGATCATCAGGATGACCTCCTCCTTGGTCCGCGGCCGGCGGCCCTTGTAGAAGAAATCTTCCACATCGTCCGGATCACCGCCTGCATTCAGGTATTGGTTGTAGAAAGATTGCGTATTGGACGTACCGTGGTGCGTCAGGATGAAGTCGGAGACTTCGTCCGGGAGTTTGCCCGCCTTGGCGATCTCCATGCCGTCGGAGACGTGCGCGATGATCGCGCGGGCGCTTTCACGCGGGCTCAGGCCGGCGTGATAGCTGTTGCTGTTGCCTTCCTCGATCTTGCTGTTCTCGATGAAGCAGAGAGGATTCTTCATCTTGCCCAGGTCGTGGTAGAGGGCGGCGGCGCGCAGGAGCGGGACGTTGGCGTGGACGGCGCGTCCGGCCTCGGTCACCATGTTCTCCACCTGCAGGCTGTGCTGGAAGGTTCCCGGCGCCTTGGCGGCCAGGTCCCGCAGGAGCTTGTTGTTCGTGTCGGCCAGTTCCTCGAGCCGGTTGGTGGACACGAGGTTGAAAATCTTCTCGAAGACGTAGATGAGCGGATAGAACGCCACGGTGAGCATGGCGCCGCCGAACAGCTGCAGGACATTGAGCCAGACCATGCTGCGGCCCGCGTCGATCAGACGGAAGCCCGCGAACACGATCAGTTCCGCCCCGAAGATGATCAGCGCGTTCAGGAACTGCTTCCACCCCCGGTTGAACTGCTTGAAGGTGTTCATGGCGACGATGCCGGCGCACAGGAACATGAAGAACAGTTCGACGCCGTTGCCGGAGAAGATCAGCAGCGGCAGCAGGGAAACCATGTATACCGGCAGGACCACCCGCTTGGGGAAGAAGGCCTGCAGGTACAGCACGGTGATGGCGAAAGGAACCACATACACCAGCGCCGGGGCGATCCGCTCCATCAGGAAGGAAACGACCGCGGCGATGGAAAAGACCGTCAGAAGGTAGAAGTAGCGGTTGGGTTTCGCGAAGATTTCCCGGTAGGTGAAGTAGATGCAGAAGTACAGGATGACCACGAGGGCCAGGGCGATGAGGATGTCCCCGAGCACGAGGAGGATCCGCGGCCCGTCATAGCCGAAGGTCTTGTTGTATTCCGCCTTGTAGGAGTCCAGGATCTGGGCGATTTCGGGAGTGACGATCTCGCCCTTGGAGACGATCCGCTGCTCGGCGCTCACGTAACCGGAGGTGGGCGACACGTAGGCCGCGGATTCCGCGTGGCTGAGCTCGGTCATCGTCCGGTCGAATACAAGGTTGGGGACGATGAGCTCGTACACGCCCGAACGCTTGAACAGGGAGTCCAGGTTCACGTCGGGATAGGCGCGGGAGACCTCGGCCAGCAGCTGGTTCCGGGCGTCGGAGACCTTGTACACCTCGGTGCGGGGGTACTCGGAGGCCCGCTTGTTCCGCTGGATGTAGATCATCTCGCCGGAAAGCTCGCCATAGCCTCTGTCCAGTTTCTCCTTCGCGTCGGAGATGACGCCCTTGGAGTACACCTCCGCCATGCCGGCGGCGATGGCAGGGCGCAGGCGGGCGTATTTTCCGAGTTCGAGCCCCTGGAGGGACTTGGCCGCGTTGTTCACGACCTCCTCGGAATAGCGGTAGTACGGGACCGTTCCGCCATCGACACGGTCCAGTTCTTCGAGGAGCTGCTCCTCGGTCTTCAGGATGGGAAAGTCGAATTGCGATACCAGCGTCTCGTAGGGCCAGGGCGAACCTTTGCGGTAGTCATAATTGAATTTCGCGGTCCTCGGCATGAAAAGCACGAGAACTGCGAAAACAATGGCCAGCGGAAGGATCCGCCGCCGGGGAATCCTAGGCGTCGATATTCGCATAATGGGCGTTTTCTTCGATGAAGGCGCGGCGCGGCGGGACATCGTCACCCATCAGCATCGAGAAGGTGCGTTCCGCCTCGGCGGCGTTCTCGATGGTGATCTGCCGCAGGACACGGCGGGACGGGTCCATGGTCGTCTCCCAGAGCTGGGTGTCGGACATCTCACCGAGACCTTTGTACCGCTGGATGGTCGTTCCCTTGCCCATGCGGGCGGAGGCCTCGTCGCGCTGGGCGTCGGTCCAGCAATAGACTTCTTCCTTGCCCCTCTTCACCAGGTAGAGCGGCGGCGTGGCCAGATAGACGTAGCCGTTCTTGATGAGGTCGAACATATAGCGGAAGAAGAAGGTCAGGATCAGGCAGGCGATGTGGGAGCCGTCCACATCGGCATCGGTCATGATGACCACCTTGTGCTAGCGGAGCTTGCTCAGGTCCATATGCTTCTCGCCGCTCTCGTCCTCCTGCGCCACGGTCACGCCGAGGGCGGTGTAGATGTTGCGGATCTCCTCGGAGTCGAAGGCGCGGTCACCGGAGGCCTTCTCCACATTGAGGATCTTGCCGCGGATCGGGAGGATCGCCTGGAATTCGCGGTCCCTGGCCATCTTGGCGCTGCCGCCGGCGGAATCGCCCTCAACGATGAAGATCTCGCATTTGGAGGCGTCGCGGCTGATGCAGTTGGCGAGCTTCCCGTTGGAGTCAAACGAATACTTCTGCTTCGTGAGCATATTCGTCTTGGCTTTTTCCTCGCTCTTGCGGATCTTGGCCGCTTTCTCCGCGCAGCCGATGACGGCCTTAAGGGTCTCGAGATTCCTGTCGAAGAAGCGGACGATCTCGTCGCCCGTCACCTTGGAGACGATCTTGGAGGCATCCTGATTGTCGAGCTTCGTCTTGGTCTGTCCCTCAAAGCGCGGATCCGGATGCTTGATGGAGATGACCGCCGTGAGGCCGTTGCGGACATCGGCGCCGGTGAAATTGGCGTCCTTTTCCTTAAGCGATCCCAGCTGTCTCGCGTAGTTGTTGATCACAGTGGTGAGCACGGTCTTGAAACCGGTCAGATGGGTGCCGCCCTCCGCGTTGTAGATGTTGTTGCAGAAGCCCAGCACCTCCTCGCGGAATTCATTGATATACTGGAAGGCGCATACCACCTCGATCCCTTCGCTGACGCCCTGGAACGAGATGATGTCCGTCACGGTCTCATGTCCCTTGTTGAGCGCGCGCACAAAGCCGACGATCCCCTCCGGCTCATGGAAGACCTGTGTTTCCTCGGTCCCGGGGCGCTTGTCCTCATAATAGATGGTCAGCTCCGGATTGAGATAGGCCGTCTCATGGAGACGGGATTTGATGTCGTCCTCCTTGAACCTCGTCTTCTCAAAGATCGTATCGTCCGGCAGGAAATTGACCCAGGTTCCGGTTCCTTTGGCATCCCCGATCGGAGTGAGGAGGCCCATGACCAGATCCGTGGTGGGATTGCCCCGCTCATAGGTATCCTGGTACAGGTGCCCGTTTCGCTTGATACGCACGGTCATCCTGGAGGAGAGCGCGTTCACCACGGAGGAGCCCACGCCGTGCAGACCGCCGCTGGTCTTGTAGGAGCTGTTGTCGAATTTGCCGCCCGCGTGCAGCGTCGTGTAGACGATACGCTCGGCGGACACGCCCTTTGCATGGCGTTCCACCGGCACACCGCGGCCGTTGTCCTCCACGGTGGCGGAACCGTCCGCTTCCAGTGTCACGCGGATCTCATTGCAGCATCCCGCCAGATGCTCGTCCACCGCGTTGTCCACGATCTCGTAGACGAGATGGTTCAAGCCTCTCGTCGTGACCGAGCCGATATACATCCCCGGACGCACGCGGACCGCTTCGAGTCCCTCCAGTACCGTGAT
>JAEEGK010029179.1_pt1 | contig 11023 bp, 12 predicted proteins | sample 8958771 | NCBI WGS metagenome assembly JAEEGK01 (sample SAMN16246547, study PRJNA631951) | gut metagenome | biome: gut microbiome; feature: rumen; material: SC-attached | host: Bos | place: Iran: Karaj | collected 2018-10 | reverse complement strand
TGTGGGAGGGGCCGGAGTGAGCGAAGCGAACGGAGTTCCCCGGGAGAGCATTCCTTCCGCCAGCCATCTATCGATAAAAAAAGTGACCCAACATTGGGTCACTCATTTTATTTACTCTCTTTAGAGAAGAATCGGAAATGAAAGATGATTAGGTAGAAGGCGCCGACGGTAACGCAGGAATCGGCAAAATTAAATACCGGTTCAAAGAAAAGACGACCGCCCAAAAGAGGCACCCAATCCGGCCAGTTGAAAAGCGGGAACTGGAACATATCCACAACACTGCCAAGCAAGAAAGTACCATTGTAAAGGCTGTCAACAATGTTTCCAACGGCGCCCGCAGTAATAAGCATAAGCCCCACAAGAACACCCATCGACACAGGCTCCGCATCAGGATTTGCAGGCGTACCACGCTTCAAAAGCTTCCACATCCAACGCACCAAAATTGCCACCAGCACTATCCTTAAAACAGACAGGAAGACCTTTCCCACTATGCCGCCGAACTTGACGCCATAAGCCATACCCATGTTCTCTACATGGCAAAGCTTGAACCAGCTGAAAACGTCTATCTGCTCCCCTATCGGGATATAAGACTTGACCAGAATCTTTATGACCTGATCAATGAGCACAAGCAAGATACCCGCGATGAGCAGGATCTTGCCTCTGCGTATTGCAACGCTATTAACGCCTTCCACTTTGGGCTAGCTTCTCTTTGGCCTCTACAGTAAGGGTTGCGTGCGGAACAAGGCGGAGACGCTCCTTAGGGATGAGCTTGCCTGTTTCACGGCAGATACCGTATGTCTTGTTTTCGATGCGGACAAGGGCAGCCTCAAGGTTCTGGATGAACTTGTACTGACGCTGAGCCAGCTGGCTGGCCTCTTCCTTTGAAAGCTGAAGAGCACCGTCGTCCTCAACGGTCTTGAATGAAGGAGTGGTATCTTCAATGTCGTTGGTTCCGTTGTGCATTACAATCTTGCGAAGCATTTCATATTCGCTCTTGGCCTTTGTAAGCTTCTCAATGATAATCTCCTTGAATTCGGCCAACTCCTCGTCGCTGTAACGAGCCTTTACTTCTTCGTTTGCCATAGTGTTATGATTAGAATGTTAATAATCTTTATTTGGTTATTTGAATTGCGATGGTTCCGTCACCCCACTCTACCTGAGCAGCCTCTGCCGGAGCTGCGTCCGGCGATACAGAATCTATCTGTGACAGAGTCTGTGACGTTATATAGTCATAGAACAGATCTACAGCCGATGCAATCTGGAAGAAGTCGTCTCCCGATGCATAAACGGTAACCTGAACACGATCCGTAACCTCGAACCCGCTGTCTTTGCGGACATTCTGGATACGGTTCACAAGCTCACGGGCCAGACCCTCTGCGCGAAGGTCGTCCGTAAGGGTTATATCAAGAGCCACGGTAAGCTGGCCTTCCGTAGCCACTGCCCATCCGGGCATATCTTCAGAACTAATCTCGTAGTCTCCGGGCTTCAGTATAACCTCTCCGCCGGGCAGGCTTACCTTGTACTCTTCGCCGGCAACATCCGCCTTCTGCAGGGCGGCAATCTCTGCCTGGCTGAAGCCTCCGAAGGCAGCGGCAATCTCTTTCATCTGCTTGCCGTAGACCTTGCCCAAAGTCTTGAAGTTAGGCTTAATCTTAAGGGTGATGATGCCTGCAGTATCTGCAATGAACTCCATCTCCTTAACATTAACCTCTGTAAGGATAAGGTTGCGGGCGCCGTCCAGCTGCTCACGAACCTTCTCTGAGATTACGGGAATCACAACCTTTGCAAGAGGCTGACGAACATTAAGCTTGTTCAGCTTACGAAGTGAGTGGATAAGCGAGCATGCCTTCTGGGCGGCGGCCATCCTCTCTTCAAGATCCTTGTCGATCAGGGCCTCGTTGGCCTCCGGCATAAGGGTGAGGTGGACAGACTGTCCGTTGCCTGTGAGGTCGCGGAAAAGCTGGTCCATGTAGAACGGGGCAATAGGTGAAGAAAGTACTGATACCTTCACCAGAACCTCGTACAAAGTATTGTAAGCGGCATTCTTATCTGCAGTTTTCTCGCTGCCCCAGAAACGTTTGCGATTCAGACGGACGTACCAGTTACTGAGCTCGTCGCAAACGAAATCCTGAATCAAGCGGCCTGCAGTAGTGATGTCGTAGTCTTCGTAGGCAGCACGTACATCCTTCACAAGGCTGTTAAGCTTTGACAGTACCCAGCGGTCGATCTCCGGGCGCTCTGCTGCCGGAACGGCAGAATCAGAAGGCTTGAAGCCGTCGATGTTAGCGTACTGTGCAAAAAGTTTGTAGGTGTTGAACAGGGTGCCGAAGAACTTACGGCGAACCTCGTCCACACCGGCCTCGTCAAAGCGAAGGTTGTCCCAAGGCTGGGCGTTGGTAAGCATGTACCAGCGAAGTGCGTCTGCGCCATACTTGTCAAGTGCGTAGAAAGGATCTACAGCATTGCCAAGGCGCTTACTCATCTTGTTGCCGTCTTTATCAAGAACCAAACCATTGGAAATCACGCGCTTGAAGGCGGGAGTTCCGCTAATCATGGTATGAATTGCATGCAGTGTATAGAACCATCCGCGGGTCTGGTCAACGCCCTCTGCGATAAAGTCAGCAGTTGCGCCGAAGCCCTTGCCGCCAAGGTTGCGAAGACCTTCCTGTGCGTAAGGCATGGCGCCGGAATCGAACCAAACATCAATAAGGTCGGTCTCGCGGGTCATCTTCTTACCGGAATCTGATACCAGGAAGATATTGTCCACGTACGGGCGGTGAAGGTCTATCTTGTTGTAGTTTTCAAGGCTCATGTCGTCCGGGTTGAAGCCCTTGGCCTTGAAAGGATTCTCTTTCATTATGCCGGCGGCAACGGCCTTCTCTATCTCTGAGTAAAGCTCTTTCACGCTGCCGATGCACTTTTCTTCCTTGCCGTCCTCAGTGCGCCAGATGGGCAGCGGAGTGCCCCAGTAGCGGCTGCGGCTAAGGTTCCAGTCCTGAATATTCTCCAGCCACTGGCCAAAACGGCCGGTACCTGTAGAAGCGGGCTTCCAGGTAATCTGCTTGTTAAGCTCTACCATCTGGTCCTTGACTGCGGTGGCCTTGATGAACCATGCATCCAAGGGGAAGTAAAGAACCGGCTTGTCTGTACGCCAGCTGTGAGGATAGCTGTGCACGTGCTTCTGGATCTTGAAGGCGCGGCCATCCATCTTCATCATCATGCAAAGGTCGATGTCCAGGGTAGGAGCATCTGCGGGCAGGCTGTCGTCAAAAGCATTTTTGACATAACGGCCGGCGAACTCTGCATATGAAGGATCTACATTGCTCTTAACATATTCTGCATCAAGGTCTTCAAGGCGATAGAAGCGGCCGCTGCGGTCTACCTGTGCCTGCGGCTTGCCGTCGCGGTCCAGAACCATCATCGGAGGGATGTCGTAGTTGGCGGCAACCTTCTTATCGTCGGCACCGAAAGTAGGTGCGATATGAACTACGCCGGTACCGTCTTCTATAGTCACATAGTCGCCCAGAATCACCCTGAATGCGTCGCCCTCGAGCGGCTTGAACCAGGGAATCAACTGATGGTAACGGATGCCCAGAAGGTCCTTACCCTTGAAGCTGCCTTCCAGAACGGTGAAGGGAACCTTTGAACCGAACATGGTAGGAACCAGCTTTTCTGCCATAACGTAAATGGCCTCTGCACCGGTGTAGGGATTTGCGGAACGCACACGCACGTAGTCTATTTCCGGACCGACGCAAAGCGCGGTGTTTGAAGGAAGGGTCCAAGGAGTGGTTGTCCATGCCAGGAAGTAAACGGGCAGGGTCTCAGTTCCGTAAAGGATCTGGGAACGCTCGTCTTTAATAACCTCGAACTGGCAGGTAACGGTAGTATCCGTAACGTCCTTGTAGCAGCCGGGCTGGTTCAGCTCATGGGAGCTGAGACCGGTACCGTCAGACGGGGAATAAGGCTGGATAGAGAAGCCCTTGTAAAGGAGACCCTTGTCATAAATCTTGCGCAGAAGGTACCACAGGGTCTCTATATACCTGTTGTCATAGGTGATGTAAGGGTCGTTCATATCAACCCAATAACCTATGCGCTCTGTCATGTTCACCCATTCCTTGGTGTATTTCATGACCTCTTTGCGGCAGGTGTCGTTATACTCTTCTACGGATATTGTCTTGCCGATATCCTCTTTGTGGATGCCCAGCTTCTTTTCTACACCGATCTCTACCGGCAGGCCGTGAGTGTCCCAACCTGCCCTTCTGGCTACTTTGTGACCGGTCTGGGTCTTGTAGCGGCAGATGGCGTCCTTGATTGAGCGAGCCATGACATGATGAATGCCGGGCATGCCGTTTGCGGACGGCGGGCCTTCAAAGAAGACGAACTCCGGCGCACCTTCCCTGATTTTCAGGGACTGGCCAAAAGCGTCTTCCTTCTTCCACTGCTCCAAAACCTCTGCTCCTGTGGCTACCAAATCAAGACCTTTATACTCTTTGAACATATTTTGTCGTTTATTTTATTATCTTTGCACAGTCTTCAAAAGAAGACAATTTTTTAATTTGCAAAGGTAATCATTTTTGACATCTATTCAAATAGGAAAATGAACGGTATTGATGTACTATTTCTAGTTCTTCTTGTTCCTTTTATCATCAGGGGAATTAAGTTGGGTTTCGTCGTTCAGGCCGCTGCCATAATTGCCATTGTTGCAGGTACTTGGATTGCCTTCCGTTTTTCCGGTCTTCTTGCGCAGTGGATAGGACGTATTTGGGAGGTTTCAGAGATGACCTTGCATATTGTGGCTTTTGTGATTATTCTTCTGGCTGCCGTGCTGGTGTTCAATCTTATTGGAAGGGCTATAGAGAAGATTGTGCGCTTTGCTCTGCTGGGCTGGCTGGACAAGATTCTTGGTGCGGTGATGGGTGCGGTCAAGGTGTTCCTGGTGCTGGGAATCCTTATCCTTCTTTTCCATCCCATGAACTTGAAGTATCACTGGATAGACCAGAGCGTCCTTGATGGGTCTGCTCTGTACACACCCATCAAGGACGCCGCATACGTCATCTTCCCCTACTTCAAAGAATTACTTGCATAAAACCCAATCGCTAAAACTTTACGCCAAAGAGGACTCCATAATAATCATAGTAATAAGCCTTATTCTCATTAATTACCTGGTTTAAAGCAAAGATAACCATTTTATCATTATCTTTGCGGAAAATATACGAATATGCAGATTCTTCTGGAGCCAATTACTAAAAAAGAGTTAAGCAATCTTGCCGCAAACACTTTTGGTGATATGATTAAGTGCGTAGCCGACATCTCCCGAGGCATTATTGCCGTTGATGCCGACATGCATGCAGATTTAGAGCGGCTTTTACTCCAAGATGGTTCTGCCGGAGAAAATCTTTGGGGATTCAATCTATATCCGGAAGAAAGCGGAGAAGGTTTTATAGAATTCGATTCCCTGATTAATATTCGATCATGGCAGGGCAATCCTACCAGGGATGTCCTTGACCCTAATGTAAGAGAAGCCGTTAAAACAATAGTTAGAAAGTACATCATAGAATAATGCAACATAAGTCTTTAGAGAATGGCCGATGGGCCGAATTATCCCTTCCGCAGCAGATGGCAAATATCGGAAGCGAGACTTATCGTGTTTATACAGCATTAGAGAAAGGCTTGCAAAGCCGTGCCGACAGTGCTTTTGCCCGCGCACAAGAGTTGATTGACCTTACTATACGATACGGTCGCCTGGGGAATGAAACAGGCAGAAGCGCCATGCTTGAAGAGCTATGCCGCTTCCGCGAATTATTCTGCGGGGCCGTTCTTTCAAAAGATTTGAAAGAACTTTCCGCTCTCAACAAATATCTGGACCAGTTCGCTAAAATCAGGACCATCTAGAATTTCCAACCCAGGCCAACGGAAACCGAAGATGTGAACGTGTCTTGATTCTTATATCTGTTTCTCAGGCCGAAGTTAATATCTGCACTGACGAACATAGTATCCGACACATCTCCAGAAAGACGGACAACCGCACCGGCATAAAGAAGCTTTATATCATTGCGCTTATCCCACAAGGCATAGTTTACAAAAGGACCAATACCTACGGAGAAATAACGGCCTTCATTTTTAAGGGGAATCTTTAGGTTAACCGGTAATTCCACACGGATATCAACAACAGACTTCGTCGGGGCAGAACCTCCACGATAACCCGTGGACTTACTCCAAATATGAGAAACCGTAGCTATCGGACTGCAGGAAAGCCAGGAAAGAAGATCGAATTCTTTTCCAATGCCGGCATATATACCAAATCCACCTTGCCAATCTTTCGAAATAGAAAATCTATTATCCGCATCATTCTGAAGCCGGACTCCGGACTCGTAGAATAGACCCTTCTGACCAAATGCTGGAATTGTCGCAAAAAGAATAATAGCTACGAATAAAAGTTTTTTGTTTTTCATATCAATATCTGGACATGTTCGTTAAAACTATAGTCTAAGGCTTTTGCCCGCATCTAAAATTTTACACCAAAGATGACACCGGCATAGCCGTAATGATACATCTCGTATGTTACATCCCTAACGATTCTGTATTTCAAGAACTTATGGGTATAAGTCAAACTTAAATCAATAGAATCATTATCAATAATACGTATTCTTCCTGTCAAGAATACACCCGGGGCGAGTTTACTGTCTTTTGTAATATAGAACGAGGGTTCTGTCATAGCTTGAACATTGCCATTTGTTACTATAAGGCCCATCATTCCACCCATGTTGGTTTCTCGAATCCTCAAATAATCAAGTGTAACGCCGCCACCTAATTCCAGCCTGTCAAGGATAGTAGTCTTATGGAAAGGGCGGAATAAGCCTTGGACATTAACGGCGAAAGAGTTTAAGCTCTGAGGCGCATCAACAAGATAATAAGGATCTCTGCATGCTATAACCTTCTTACTCAGATGAGTACTCATTGTTGATAATCCGCCAGATACACTGAACCAAGGATTGATTACTCTCGAGTATTCCGCAAATAGGGCAACTCCGATACCGCTATTTGCCGAAACGTCATCATCATAAAACAGCTCTGCTTTATCGAAACTCAACCCAACACCTGCGCGCAAAGCATTTTTCTTTTCCTGGGCAAAAGAAATAATTGCACTTGTCGCCAAAATAAGAATTGATAATAATACCTGCTTTTTCATATTCTAAAACTTTACGCCAAAGAGAACTTCAGCAGCGCCAAAACCATAACTGAGAGTGTCACTCCAAACAACACGCTTTACTTTTAGCTTTAAAAATGTATGTACATAACGTAAACTTACATCAAAAAGGCTATTTTCAAAAATATGAATAAGACCTCCAGCAACAACACCCGGACAAAGTCGCCTATTTCTATCATAAAGGTAATACTTTGGATTAGTCTTAGAAAGCATTTGAGAATAACGCTCATTTACATACTCGCCAGTTAAGCCTCCGCCGAGTTCCAATCTCCTTAAAATAGGATTATTATAAAAAGGCCGGAACAAGCCAATGGCATTTAACGATAAATGAGAAATCGCTTGATAAGACTTATAATTTGTATTATCATAAACAACATTACAACACATATCAGAATGACTTAGCCTAAACGATGCAGAAAGGCTAAACCATGGTGTCATTTCCCTTTGATAACCGATAGAAATGGCAGGGCTAAACGTAACTCTTGATTGTCCTGGCACATTATCAAGATTACAGGCCTTTTCAAAAACAACACCCGCACCCAATCTAGCCATATTCTTCTTCTCCTGAGCAAAAGAAATAATTGCACTTGTCGCCAAAATAAGAATTGATAATATTACCTGCTTTTTCATATCCTAAAACTTTACGCCAAAGAGAACTTCAGCAATACCGTAACAGTCAGCATTGTAAACCTTGTCATATTTTAACTTAGCTTTCAATACTGTAAAAGTATAACGCAGACTTAAATCAAAAGCGTTATTCTCTAATAAATGGAAAAGGCCAGTACCGACAAGTCCGGGACAAACCTTACGGTTTTTGTAATTCGCAATATTTGTATAACGGCCAAAAGTATTACCCGCATACTTCTCATTATAATACTCACCAGTTAATCCCCCACCCAGTTCTAATCTTTTGAAAAAAGGATTCTTATAAAATGGACGGAACAGGCCTTCGACGTTAAGCGAGAAGTGAGTCTTTTTCTCATACGATTTGTATTCATCTCGTTGACTAGCCCCACCCGATGATAAGTATATATTACTGCAAGTCATACTAGAATGACTAAATCCGAATGATGTAGAAAGGCTAAACCATGGATTTATCTCCCTTTGATAGCCTACGGAAAAAGCAGGGCCAAAAGAAAGAGGATTCCGTAATTCTATTGGCGTTCCAATTCTAACAATGCACGCTTTATCCATTATTACACCCGCACCCAATCTGGCCATATTCTTCTTCTCCTGAGCAAAAGAAAGAAACGACAACATTGTCAATAGCGTGATAATTACCAATCGTTTCATGGTGAATTCTAATTAGAAGTGCAACACACTTCAAAAGTCAAAGTTAAATTATTGTTTGCAATATTCCAACGGGGTCCTGTAACCTAGCGACTTACGGGGCCTGTGGTTTAGTTTCCATTCTATCTCAGCAAGCATCTCGTCGGTGTCTGAAACAACGCCTCAATCGTATATCGCTGCTCCCTTGTTAAATGCTTGTATCCCATCTTCTGTCCCTTCTTCCTGCGCCCTCATCGGGAAAGCCATACATAATAACAAAATTACAAATAACACCTTTTTCATTGTCTTTTTTCGACAAAGTTAAGGCCTTATCTGCAAAAAAGGATCAAATCCAGTCTTACACTCATATTGCCTAAACAGCTGATTTTTAGGCATTTATTCCAAGCCGGATTGCCTAAAATCTTACAAGTGTGAAAAACGCTGTTATTTATCAAGAAAACATGTATACTTTTTCTGTTTTTCCAATGACAGTTTCTCTATTTTTTCTTTAATTCTACATCTTCTTGTGTAAACTGATGCAGGAGAGATATCCATTATTGCGGATATCGTTTTAGGGGAGAAACCAAGAAGATCGTATGCTATTAACTGATATGTTGTTTTATTCTGGTTCGGTAAATCTTCCCTTAAACTTACCATAATATTATCCAGTTCCTCGTTTGCTAACTTCTCAACCTCTGACGACTCTGAATTATGGTATGTAAGTTTTGTAAGAACTTCTTTTACATGATCGAAAACTCGATCTCTTTGTCCCTTATATGTCACTAAAAAATACGCGGAACACAGGTCATCCAACAACTTGTAATGCTCTTTATGCTGATTATCATATTTTTGTCTTAAATCATTTATTCGATTATCCAACAATAATTTAGTTTCAACACTAACATTTAGTCGTTTTGATAAATCCTCCCTAATATTCTCAAGAATCACTATTCTTCTTTCTTGTTTCCTCCTATATAGTACAAATAGTAACACGCCCAATAACAATACAACGATTAATAAAGCAACTGCCATAAAGAACTTAATTATCACTTCTCTTTTTGATTGTTCTTCGTTTTGTGCTTTTGTCTCATAATACTTTCTTTGCGAGCGTTCCAAAGACTGGCGTAACATACTAATAATCAGAGAGTCCTGATCAATAATTGTTTTTTCAAAAAGAGATAGCGCTTTATGATAATCCCTCCTATTCTTATACAGTATATACCGCCAATTCTTTGAAGCAACAGATAATGTATCAAATTGCTCAAGTCTATCCAATAATCTATCTGCCGCCTGTTTGTCTCCTATCTTATCCAATGCTACCGAATAAAAATAGTAATCTTCTATTCTGGGTTTAGCATGATACTTCTTTTTTGCCTCATTAAAAATCTCTAAGCATCTCTCCGGCTCTGACGGTTTTCTACCAAGCAGCATTTTTGAATAATATAGCAGATTCTTGGCATGAATTGCTGTATCTAATACGGGCAGTGTCGTATAGACTTTAAATAAACTATCAGATGTGGCTTTATCCCTGTTATCTCCGTAACATACGGCCAATCGTCCTAACAGAATCCATCTTCTTAAAGTATCAGGCGTATGAGAAAAGCATTCAAAGGCCTGCCGGGCATAAAATAACGCCTCTTTTGAACTATATTTAGAGGAATAAAGATCCGATATTATGCTATTAATCAAACCCTTAAAATAATTATCCTCACTCCTCTTTGAGATATCCAGCGCCGTGGTAAATGATTGCATTGCATCGGCACTATTTCCGGCATTCTGCTGAATACGACCAAGGTAATAGTACGCCTGCATGCAATGATCCGGGTCCGAATCGGCATCGTAATAATCCAACGCAGGCAGAATCACCGACATGTCTGTAGTGTCAATATAATTCTTATCCAAGGCCATGGCATAGAGGAGGGAATAATGTCCCCTATTAGCCTTTGAGCCAAGATGACTGGCATCTATGCGACGTAATGCATTCAGCGCGCTGTCAGGGTGCTGACGGATGTAGGACTCAACATCGTCAAGAAGTCTTGCGGTTTCATTGGTTCCGCAGGCGGCAAGCAATACTGCCGTCAAAAGAGTTATTATCAGCCTTATTCTCATTAATTACCTGGTTTAAAGCAAAGATAACCATTTTATCATTATCTTTGCATATATTATGGCAAAGATACTACTGATAGAAACATCGACGGCACTTACCTCCGTAGCATTGGCAGACGGCGGCAAGGTGGTGTTTTATAAAGACGACGACGCTTCCCGCAACCAATCTGCGCTTACAGCCCCCTTCATAAAGGAAGCACTTGATTACCAAGGAATTACCGCTAAAGAACTGGACGCAGTCTGCGTCAGCATGGGCCCCGGTTCCTATACCGGCCTGCGCGTTGGAGTATCGTCCGCAAAAGGACTCTGCTTCGGCGCCGGCAAGCCTCTTATCGCCGTAGGCACGCTGGACTGCCTTGTCTGGGAAGCCATCGGTAGCGGCGCTGCAGAAGGATGCAAATACATAGTTCCAATGATTGACGCCCGCCGGATGGAGGTTTA
>JAEEGK010029178.1_pt1 | contig 11023 bp, 10 predicted proteins | sample 8958771 | NCBI WGS metagenome assembly JAEEGK01 (sample SAMN16246547, study PRJNA631951) | gut metagenome | biome: gut microbiome; feature: rumen; material: SC-attached | host: Bos | place: Iran: Karaj | collected 2018-10 | reverse complement strand
TTGTAATTGCCCACCGCCTCTCCACAGTCCGCAATGCCGACGAGATTATAGTTCTGGAGCACGGAAAAATCATAGAACGCGGTACCCACGACCAGTTAATTGCTGCAAAGGGCCGCTACTACTTCCTCTACACGGGAAACCGCATTACGCTTGATGAATAAAAGAATATAGCGATTTGAATTAAAGGAAAAGCTAAAAAAATGCGGAGCGAAGGTTCGTGTTTTGCGGAACGTCCTCTTCCTTTAGTGGAGCAAAATACGGTTCTTCGCTCCGCATTTTTTTCTTTTAAATTTTTCTAATTCTATGTTATAATATTTTATACATGAAACGTAAAATCGCCGTACTGGCAAATGGCTGGAATCACCTTAGCATTTCTCATGCTTTAAAAGGAATTCGCTCTGTAACCGATAAGCTTAATATTGATGTTTTTCTTTTTTTAAGTTTTGCAGCCTTTGCTCAATCTCACGCAAGAAATCTTGGAGAGGACGCAATTTTTGATCTTACCGACTATACAGAGTTTGACGGCGTAATTGTCTTTTCGGGGATGCTCAATTCCCAGGAAACTCCAGAACATATTGCAAAGAAGCTTGTTTCTAAAAAAGTGCCAGGTGTAAGTGTAGGTATACCTCTTCCGGGACTGGATTTTGTTGGCATTGATAATTTTAAAGGTATGTACGAGATGGTAGACCATCTTGTAAAGGAACATCATATCAAAAATCCGGTTTTTCTTGCCGGAGCAAAAGAACATCCGGATTCAAATGAACGAATAGACGCTACAAGAGAAGCTTTAGCTGCAAATAATATAGAACTTAAGGATGACAGAATCTTTTATACAAACTGGGAATATCTTACTGCAATGGAAGGTGCTATAGCCTATGCAAAAAGCGATAATCCGCCGGATGCATTCATTTGTGCCAATGACCATAACGCTATTGCAACCTGTATAGGACTTTCACAGCTTGGCTATTCTGTTCCTAAAGATTTTATTGTAACCGGTTTTGATAAAATTGCGCATGCCGAAACCTTCTTTCCTTCAATTACGACTGTCTATCAGGATTATGAAAAAATCGGCTACATTGCCGCCTGGCAGTTAATGGAAAAGGTAGAAGGAATTTCGCACTCATCGCAGGTTATTGTTTCTTCTTCTTTTGTCAAAAACGAAAGCTGCGGCTGTAAAAAATCAGAAGAAGCCGAGTCTGTCAGACACAACTTTTGTATTAATGCTTATGTAAAAGAAATGGAAGGCCTTATAAACCAGTCTTCATCTGCAGAACTGGTTGGTTTTGTTTTTTCTGGTTCAGATTACGAAAGCTTTAGAAATAATCTTTTTGAATATTATAAAACCCGTAATAATTTTAAGGGACGCGACTTTTATTATATTGTAGATGATAACGCCCGCAAGAATTTTAAAAGCAGCTCATTCCCAATTAAGAAAACCTGGTCAAATAAGATGAGTTGCCTTGTTGCTGTTCAAAATGATAAGGCAAGTTATCCCGGTGACTTTTCAAGAAGCCAGCTCATTCCAAATTATAAAAAAGGCAAAGCTCCTGTAGTTTATACCTTTACTTCAATGCATTATGATGACAATCTGTTTGGTTATGTTGTACTGACAGATTCAATAGATTTAATTCAGGATAGAACTTTGAATCACTATATGATTCAGATGAACTATAACCTGGAACAGCATCGTAAAAACTGCCGCTTTGATGAAATGAATAAGGCGCTGCGTAATATTTCTAATACCGACCAGCTTACAGGTTTGAATAATCGCTTTGGTATGGAACAAAATGCAGTCCCTGTTCTGGAAAAGGCAAATGCATCCAAAAAGAAATGTGCAATCATGTTTGCAGATATAAACCGCATGAAACATATCAACTATAATTTTGGTCATCTTCACGGAGATCTTGCAATCAGAACTGTTGCATCTACATTGCTAAAAGAAATGCCCGAGGATTGGGTTGGAATTCGTTACGGTGGTGATGAATTTATTTCGGTAGGTGAGTGTAAGAATGAAAAAACTGTAATTGACTTTATCGACCGTTTGAACAGCAGCCTTAAAAAAGAAGTTGAAGCAATGCAGCTTGCTTATCCATTAACAATAAGCTGCGGTTATATTCTTTCGGATCCAAATTCTTCACTCAAACTTGTTGATTATATTAATCAGGCAGACAGCATTATGTATGTTCACAAGCAGAAAACCTACGAAGATGAAAAAGAAAAAAATCAGTCAGTTACAACTAACATTAAATCACTTGAAGATTTGCCACATATGAAATAAACCTGGAGGATAAAAAAATGAACGAAGTTTATGAGTTTATAAAAAAATGCGGGACTTATTATCTTGCAACTGTAGAAGATGGGCAGCCACGTGTTCGCCCATTTGGAACAATCAATATTTTTGAAGATAAGCTTTATATTCAGACAGGAAAGTCAAAGGAAGTTTCAAAGCAGATTCAAAAAAATCCTAAGGTAGAACTTTGCTGCTTTGATGGTAATCAGTGGCTCAGACTTGCCGGCGAACTTGTTCGCGATGACAGAATTGAACCAAAAGAAGCAATGCTAAATGCATATCCACAGCTTAAAGGAATGTATTCAGCAACAGATGACAACACCGAAGTGCTTTACTTTAAGAACGCAACGGCAACAGTCTCCAGCTTTGCCGCTGCGCCTAAAGTTATTAAATTCTAAAGGCTTATTTTTTTAAGCTCTCATTAATTTCGCGGGTTTTCTTTTTGTAGTAGCTGTAAAAGCTGGCCCAAAAGATGATGTAAACCACAATAAAGATTCCGAACCATGCAAGGGTACTTAATACAGTATGTGGGAACCATCCGCAAAGGAAGCCTGCAAAGTACATTATTACAGAAGTAATTAAGAAATGTACAACAGTCTGCAAAAGAAGGCTCCAGCGATCCATTTCAAAAATAACACTTCCTGCAGCAAAGGTTGTTCCAAGGATTCCTGTAATAAAATACTGGATGATTACTGCAGCAAGCTTTGTGTTTGTATGTGCTGCAAGATAAGGTGTGATGGCATAAAAATTGCCGTCTCCTGCAAACAGTGATTCAATTATCAGAATTGTCTGACCTATAAAAACGCCGTACATAAAACCAAGTACAGCTCTTTTTATTGTTTCTTTTAACATATTAATTCTCCTTATTTACGGATCAGGTTAAGCTGATCACGTATTTTAGACATATATCTTCTTGAAACCATTGCATCACTTCCGTCGGTAAACTTTACCTTTACAACACCGGTTATGGACATATCAAGGGCAGTAACCTTTGAAAAGTTAGCAATATCCGTATTGGAAATTCTTATAAAATCTGTCCAGCCACACTCTAAAACCAGCTGTTCAAACTCGTAAAGTCTGAGCTTGAGCAGCAGGGTTTCTTTTTCGGTTTGAACAAAAACTTTTTTGTCCATGCTGTAGATTCTATAAATCTGATTCTGCGGAATCTGGATGCAGTAGTCTCCATCCCAGCCGTTAATCACAACCTGTTTTCCGCTTTCATCCATCCTGCGGATTTTTTCTGCAATTTCGGTAATGACCGGTGTTTCGTTTGCAGTATGAATCACGCAGAATGGTTTTTCGCATTGTTCAATTTTGATTTCGGTTTTCACTAAAATCTCCTTTTGCGTTATCTAAAGCTCCTGAATCCTATTGTAAGCATTGGGCTCGATCTTGAATAGTCCTTGAAAAGCTTATTGTATTTACCGGTTAAGATTCTGTTCTGTCCTCCAAATTCAACAACAAAAGCACAATCGGTTACATACTGAAATTCAAAGCCTCCACCAAAACCAAGGTCAATCATAGGTGCATTCAGGATCTTATGTCCTTCGCAACCATAGAACTTTACGCCGCCACCCATAAAACCATAAGTGCGTACAATAAAGCCGGAACAGTTATAACGTCCTCCAAGAATGAGCTTATCACCAATTTCTATTCCTCCGGTATCAAGCCCTGTAGGAGTCAGGTGTCCACCTGTTCCCATTACATAGATACAGTCACGCAGTACAAAAGTTTTTTCTACCGGAAGAAGGTTTATACCAAACTCTCCAAAACCGCCCGAAAAATCCTGACCGCAAGACCAGAAACCACCACTGGTAGTTCTAAATTTTACATCTGCAGAATTAACTTCTTCTGCAAAGCCAGCACAGCAGATAACTGCGACCAAACATAAAACAGTAATTAATCTTTTCATGATTCGGAGTATAGCAGACCCCGTTTCCAAAGTGTTGTTTTTGGTGATAAGTGGTAGTTTATTGGGATAAGTGGTTAAAAATGATGGGAATTTGGGGTTATAAAGCAAAAAGAGGGAGAAGAATCTCCCTCTTTTTATAAATTAATACAGTTGTACACCGTCTTTAAAAACCATGTGAATAAAGTCGTTAAAGCCCTTGTACCAGACCGGGAAGTCGTGGGTTCCGCCAGGGTAAACGTAAGATTCAAAGTTTTCTACGCGGCTTGTCCAGTTTTTCATAGCTTCTACATAGCCAGGGAAGGTGCCGTAAACCAGGAAATCTGCGTCTCCACAGATCATGTAGAGGTTGTGAATTTTGAGACCGTTAAAGGCTTTTGTTGAGTCAACCTTGGTTGTAAATTCTTGTGCAGTGCTGAACAAGGCTCCAGAGAATCCTGCAAAGTTACTGATAAGGTCAAGACATTCGCCGATTCCAATTGTAAAGGTCTGGCCACCGCCCATAGAAAGACCTGCAATTGCAACGTTGTCGCGTCCTTCCTTTACATTAAAATTGCTTCTGATGTATGGAAGAAGGTCGTTACGAAGTTCTCCGCCAAATACATTGTAGCCGTTAAAGCTGTTGCCGCTTCCTTTTGGACCCCAGGTTTTATCTGCAACACCGGTTGCTACTACAAGAATAAACTTTTCTACTTCTCCAGCTGCCATTCCGCGGTCCATATAACCTTTGATTTTTCCGCCGCGTCCTTCATTCGAAAGTCCCCAGGTATATTCGTTCTGGCCAAAGCCGTGAAGAAGAATGAATACAGGATATTTTGTGTTTTTGTCTGCTGCATCATAACCTGCAGGAAGATATACAAAGGCGTGCTTATTATATTTGTCTGCATCGGTAAGAGCATTTTGTGCAACTGAATAGTCGTGTGTAGGGTAGTTGATTTCTACAACTGTTCCACGCTGGTCTTGAGTAAGTCCGTCATCAAAAGGTTTGTCTGCAGGAGCACCATCCTTTGCATTCAATTTTACGCTTTTTAAGGTAACCTTGAGCTGGTCTCCGTCTGAGTTTCCTCTATTATAATCATTAAACTTGATTGCAAAACCAAGAATTGAATCAAAATCCGAGCTGGCCTTAATTCTGTCTGCAAAATTATCCGGAATTATGATTGTTTTTTTGAGGGTTCCCTCTTTTTCGGTTGAATCAAAATATTCAAGGTCTTCAAAACCACCGAACAAACCGGTTGAATCCCATGGAAGGACTCTCATACAAAAGCCCGGCATCTGAGCATTTGAATTCCATTTTCCTTCTACAGGGCTGTATTCAAGCTCAAGGTCTATAGATTTATAGTTACCAATGTTAATTTCTTTTTTGTCTTTGTTAAAATAAAAGGCAACTCCACCGCCGGCACCGCCTGCTGCTGTTGCAATCCAGCTGACTGAGCCGTCTGCATTTGTAGTTACATCCGAAGCAACAGAACCTTCTGTAAAAATTGTAAAGGCTTCCATTTTGCTGCGTTTAGTTATGCCGTTTGTATTTTTGGCAGAAACACATGATGAAAGTACAGCTGCAAGTAAAGCAATGCCTCCAAAAAACATAATAGCGTTAATTTTTTTCACTTTTTCCTCCTTAAGTAAACTCGTTAGTAAAACGTTTTTTTAATTATACATCTGTTTTTTGCGGTTTAGTATAGGGAATAATACTTATGAAAAGAGAGCGCACGGAGGTTCGTGTTTTGTGGAGCTTCATAATCCCCTAGCGGAGCAAAACACGGTTCTCCGTGTGATCTCTTTTCCTCTAGAATTGATTTTCGCAATAATCAGCGTGTAGCGGGCGAGCCCGCGGTTTTGCAAACCCGTACTCTCCTGGGAGCCAATATATAATACATTATTTTATCCCAAGCCGCTGATATACAAAAATCAACATAATGACAAAAGAACTCAAATTCATTATAATTTTTGACAATATTTTAAATGCTTTTATTAAGGAGGAAGACAGAATGAAAGCAATTGAACTAGAAAAGGCCTATGAGCCAAAGTCCTTTGAGGACAGAATTTACAACGAGTGGGAAAGCAAAGGCTATTTTAAACCAGCCAGTGATGAGGCTTCTCCTGTACATGAACAGTATAAGTGCCAGTGTGCAGACTGCAACAAGAAAACCAATTTATATTCTGTCGTCATTCCTCCTCCAAATGTAACCGGTGTCCTGCACATGGGACACGGTCTTAATAACACTCTTCAGGATATTGTTGTTCGTTACCATCGTATGAAGGGTGATAATACTCTGTGGGTAACCGGTACCGATCACGCAGGTATTGCAACTCAGAATGTTGTTGAACGTCAGCTTAAAAAAGAAGGTCTTACCCGCAATGATCTTGGCCGCGAAAAGTTTCTTGAAAGAACCTGGCAGGTTAAGGAAGACCATCATGCTACAATCGTTAAACAGCAGAAAAAGCTTGGTAACTCTACTGACTGGGAACGCGAACGTTTTACTTATGATGAAGGCTTAAGTGGAGCTGTTAGAGATGTATTTGTTACTCTTTATGAGCGCGGACTTATGTATCGTGGTAAACGCCTTGTAAACTGGTGTCCTCGTTGTGGTACAGCTTTGGCCGATGATGAAGTTGACCACGAAGATACACAGGGTGCAATGTATCACATCTATTATGAATATGCAGACGGCTCTGGTAAAATCGAAGTTGCTACAACCCGTCCTGAAACCTTCTTTGGTGATACAGCTGTTGCCGTAAACCCAAGTGATGAGCGCTATACAAAGCTTGTTGGAAAAATGCTCAAGCTTCCATTAACAGGAAAAGAAATTCCAATCATTGCAGATGACTACGTAGATAAAGAGTTCGGAACCGGTATGGTAAAGATTACTCCTGCTCATGACCCTAACGACTGGGAAGTAGGAAAGAGACATAACCTCGAAGTAGTAAATCTTCTTACTCCAGACGGACGCATGAACGAAAATGTTCCTGAAAAATACCGCGGACTCAAACCTGAACAGGCACGCGCTCTTGTAATAGAAGATTTAACAGAAGCAGGTCTTTTTAAAGGTGAAGAAAAAATGGTTCACTCTGTTGGTCACTGTTACCGCTGTAAAACTGTAGTTGAACCATATCTTAGCGACCAGTGGTTTGTAAAGATGAAGCCTCTTGCAGATAAGGCTCTTGCTGCCTGGAAGGCTGGGGAAATTCAGTTCTTCCCTCAGAAGTGGGAAAATACCTACGAGCAGTGGCTTGTTAATATCCGTGACTGGTGTGTAAGTCGTCAGATCTGGTGGGGTCACAGAATTCCTGTATGGTACTGCCAGAAATGTGGTGAAGTAATTGTAAGCCGTACAGATCCAACCTGCTGTCCAAAGTGTAATGCCACAGCAGCAGACCTCAAGCAGGATGAAGACGTTCTTGATACATGGTTCAGCTCATGGCTCTGGCCGTTCAGTACACTTGGCTGGCCTGAAGAGACTGAAGACCTTAAGAATTTCTATCCTACAACAGCTCTTGTAACAGCCTACGACATCATCTTCTTCTGGGTAGCCAGAATGATTATGGCCGGTCTTGAGTTTACAGGAAAAGCTCCTTTCCACGATATTTACATCCACGGACTTGTTCGCGACAAGCAGGGACGCAAGATGTCTAAATCTCTTGGAAACGGTATGGATCCACTCGAAATTATTGATATGTATGGTGCCGATGCCCTTAAGTTCACTCTCGGATTTATGTGTGCCCAGGGACAGGATGTGCTTATTGATAAAGATTCCTTTAAACTTGGTTCACGCTTCTGTAATAAAGTTTGGAATGCAAGCCGCTACCTTTTGGGTAACCTCGAAGGACGCAATCTTGTTTCTGTTACAGATGCAGATCTTACAGAACTTGATAAGTGGATTTACGGACGTTTGAATCATGCTGTTAAGACTGCCCGTGAAGCGCTTGAAAGCTACCGATACAATGATGCAGCAAGTGCTTTGATGGAATATTTCTGGAATGAATTCTGCGACTGGTATGTAGAAGCAACAAAGATTAACTTTAAGAATGGTGATGAAAAAGAAAAGGATCGTCAGGCCAGTGTTCTTATGAATATTCTGGAAGAAAACCTTCGTCTTTTGCATCCTTTCCTTCCATTTGTTACAGAAGAAATTTACGGAAAGCTTCCGCTTGAACAGATTGCAGCAAATCGTAAGGCTTGTGGTGAACAAAAGATTGCTTCTAACAGTGAATATGCAGGCATGCTCATAAATGCTCCATATCCTGTTGTTCAAGATGCCCGCGACAACGAGCAGATTACAGGCCGCTTTGATGTTCTTAAGGACCTTATTGGAAAAGTTCGTGCTCTTCGTGTTGAGTGTGGAATAGATCCTGCCGAAAAAATAAATATTGCAGTGCAGATAGAAAAGGGCAGTGCAGCCGAAGTTGCTACCGAAAAGGTAGAAATGATTCAGCTGCTTGCCGGAGTTGCAAAAGTTGAATTTGTAAGTGCTAAACCGCAAAGTTCAATAGGAACTGTAGGCCGCGGTTTTGAAGCCTTTATTCTTGTTGATGAAAATATCAATAAGGAACAGCTTCTTGCACGCTTCCAGAAAACTTTGGAAAAGGAACAGGGTTATGCACGCATGAGCCAGAACAAGCTCAACGGAAACTTTGCACAGCATGCTCCTGCCGAACTTGTTCAGGAAGAACGTGACCGCCTTGCCGAAAGTGAACGCAAAATTGCTACACTTGAAAGCTATATTAAGGAATTGATGTAAGGATAATGAAATCAAAGCTTCTGCTTGTCTTAACAATTCTGTTTTCTCTAAGTCTAACAGGCTGTTTTAATGAAAAATCCAGTCCTTTTTACGACAGCGAATGGGTTATGCAGAATCTTGATGACAACGCAGAGCTATATTATCATCATCTTTTTTTAATGCCGGGCCACAAGGTAATGCTCAGAGTTTCTTATGCAGATTCTTCGAACATCATCGTGTGGAACGGCACTTATAAAATCAATTCAAAAAAAATAAAGTTTTCTTTTACAAGCTGTGAGCGCTATGAAGAAGGCAAAAAGTTTGGAAATTATAATGACGGCCGGCTTATAAAATTTTATAACGGTGACTTTTTGTATTCTGCAGCTCCTTTAGCCGATGATCAGGGCAAAGAACGCTGGCATCTTTTGCTTATGCGCCCGCAAAATTATTTTTATGGTGATGGTTCAGATATTTTTGGGAATCAGTTTGAAGATTTTATAAAGGTGGAGAAGGGGGAGCTTTAATGGCCAAGCAAAAATATCAGATGAAGACGGAACGATCAGACAAAATGAATTCCCAGCAGATGCAGCAACTGGCTGATATGCGTCTTGCACCATATATGCAGCTTGCCACAGGGCTCATAGGAAAAGCACGTCATGCAGGTGGAAATATGTTCCGCCATCAGATGGACACACTTGCAATTCTTATTGATTACGGCTATATAGACTCGGTGCTTCTTAAAGCTTCTATTGTTCATGATACTGTAGAAGATATTGAAGGCTTTGATAAAAATCAGATTATTCATGCCGACAGCGAAGGTCCTGATGTCCTTGAAATTGTAATGGAAGTTACCCGCCGTCAGAACGAATCTAAGCATGAGTTTCTTCGCCGCATTCTTGATTACGGCAGCCAGAAGGCAAAAATCCTTAAATGTGCAGACCGTATTTCCAATATGATTAGCCTTGGCTACGTTACTGATCCTGAATTTATTGAACGCTATTGTGATGAAACCGAATACTATCTGCTGCCAATGGCTCTGGAAGTAGATTTTAATATGTACAACGAACTTATTTCTCTTTTGATGACCCGCCGCCGCTACCTCGAAGACGGTGGTTATTTTGATAACAGAAAAAAAGAATCTTCAATGTAAAAGCTATAAAAGCTTTTGAGAACAGATAAAATCACAAAAGGAACATATATCCGCTGTTTTGCCAGGTATTTTTTTACCACAGGCTTTAAGCTGTTTTTTTAATTCATGCTTACGATAATGCGAAAGTCCTTCTGAAAAACATATCTTTACCATTTTGTTTTGACGTGCGTTATTCATTATAGTTTCGTAACTGTCGGTTATCCGGCCAATGAACAGCTGTGGGTTTTCGTTTGCAAAGCCGCAGCACGGTGCAATGTTTCCATCGGCATGAACAAAAAGAATGTTTCCCGGGCCCTGACAGTAATCTTCTTTAAACCACTTTTTTGAGTTCCATGCACGTTTGTCGTTTGACTGATAGGTTCTGGGCAGATTATAAACCGGAACAGACTCAAGAGGAAGTTTTTCTCCTTCTACTGTTTGAATAGAAATAACATTTTCGCCAAATACATCATTTACGGCATTAATAAATGTATTCATGCGTTCTTCACTCTGACCGTGATAAGAATCCCAGCTAAGACCAATTTTTCCGTCATAACCGGCTTCGTAAAGCTTTTGAAGACTAGCGCGAAGTTCTGTTTCATCTTTCCACCAGTCCCCGTTAGTCATAATCTGATCAAAAAGAAGATCAAGCATAACAGCTTCTTTTGTAAGGCTGAGCAGAAAATCCATATACAAAAAAGGTTCTCCACCGGTAAACCCAACCTTTTGAATCATTCCGCCAGCAGCACAATCTTTAAGAAATGCAAGCGCCTCTTCAATATCAAGCTTTTTTGGCTCCCTGTTAATAAAACAATGCTCACAATGTAAATTACAAGCCGTACTAACCGAAAAAATAATCTCCTCCGGCTCAAATCCCCTTTGTTTCATCCCTTTATTATAGATAAAAGGTAACAGAAAAACAATTGAATAATATCAACTTATGATTATACCCGTAGTAGAAAAAGACCTCAGAC
>JAEEGK010029173.1_pt1 | contig 11024 bp, 9 predicted proteins | sample 8958771 | NCBI WGS metagenome assembly JAEEGK01 (sample SAMN16246547, study PRJNA631951) | gut metagenome | biome: gut microbiome; feature: rumen; material: SC-attached | host: Bos | place: Iran: Karaj | collected 2018-10 | reverse complement strand
TCGTACCTTTTCTCCGGATACAGGTAGTAGCCATGCCATTCATGGCGGTGTGCTATCCCTCCATCACTCTCTTTCAAGCTATGGAGCGTTCACGAGAGGCCCTTATCTGCAGCATCCTGCGAAAAGGTGTTGTCGATATTCCCCTGCTCATTGTCATGAATGCGCTATGGCCTTTGTTCGGCTGCATGTGGGTGCAGCCGATAGTTGATTTCACTTCAATGTTGGTTGCCTTTTTCTTTGCCTCTCAGCTTCGGCTTAAATCTGTTGGCAGATAGCATATAATACACAGGGCAAAATAGTAGCATAAGATTTTACTTTTCTACTTTTCAACCGTACAGGTCGAACTTTTTTTTAAAAAACTTTTGGCTTTTTGACTTATTTATTAAGAAAATTGATTAACTTTGCCCCAAAAATTAAACGAGATGAAGGAAATGACTACACCCGAAACAAAAAAATGGTTTGACAACCTCAATGTTTGGATGTGCGACCGTTTCAGCCTATGGATGCTGGCCGCCATCCTGACCTGCGGCCTCATGGTGACCTCCTGTTCAAACAACGATGAGCCAAGCTTGCCGAGGGATGCGGTGGAAGAGCAACTTTCACAGATGACTCTGCGCGAGAAGGTAGGGCAGATGTTCTATGTCCGCATGGAAACGCTCGATACCACCATTCACTGGAATACTTATGCTGACCTTCAGGAGAATCCCATCCTTGAGGTGAACCAAACTATGCGCGATGTGAACGAACACTACCCCGTAGGAGGACTCATCCTTTATGCATGGAATATCGATAACGAGGCACAGCTCTCGAAACTGATTGCCCAGATACGGTCGCTCAACGGCCAACCGCTGCTCTGTATCGACGAGGAAGGCGGTCGTGTGGCCCGTATCGCCAACAATCCGAACTTCAACGTCAAGAAGTATGAGTCGATGAGTGCCATCGGTGCTACGGGCGATCCTAATAACGCCTATGAGTGCGGCAACACCATCGGCACCTACCTGCACCGCTATGGCTTCGACATCGACTTTGCGCCTGTGGCCGACGTGAACACCAATCCAGAGAACGTCATCATCGGTCCTCGGGCTTTCAGCGACGATCCTGCCGTGGCAGCCCCCATGGTGACGCACTACCTGCAAGGTCTGAAGGATGCTGGAGTGACGGGGTGTATCAAGCACTTCCCCGGTCATGGTGACACGAAAGCCGATACCCATTTCGGCTATGCATCGACTCAGAAGACGTGGGCCGAGATGATGGATTGTGAAATGGTAACCTTCAAGGCTGGCATTCAATGGGGCTGCCAGTTGATCATGACGGCTCATATCGGTGCGCCCAATGTGACGGGTTCCGATGTGCCATCTACCATGTCGCCCATCATCCTGCAAGACAAACTGCGTGGTGAGCTGGGCTACCAGAACATCATCATCACCGACGGTATGGAGATGGGATCCATCACCCAGCAGTACACCAGTGCCGAGGCTGCCGTGGGCAGCATCCAAGCAGGTGTCGATATTGTGCTGGGGCCGAAGAATTTGGTTGAGGCCTTCGATGCCGTGATGGATGCTGTCAACAACGGCACTATCAGCGAGGAGCGCATCAACCAGAGCGTCCGCCGGATACTGAAACTAAAAATGAAATAATTAGTTATTAATTTAATTAAAGGTATTAACAATGAAAAAGAATTTATTATGGATGCTGGCCTCCATCCTGACATGTTGCGCAAGTATGCTGACAGCATGTAGCAGCAACGATAACCCCGTTGTCGAAGAACCCGTCATTGACAACCTCGCCGTGAAGATCCTCGGCAAGTGGATGATGGCCGAGACCGACGGCAAACCGGTGCCTACGGACTCGAAGCAGGTGATTACCTACGAATCGGGCTCGAAATTGTATTACAGCCTGTCCATCAATGCCATCAGCGACCTGAACGTGTGGGTGAATCACTGTGAAGGCCGTTACATGATCTATGGTAATAATTTGTCACAGGTAGTGGAACTGGCTGATGCCAATATTAAGTTTACGCAGTCGCCAAACATCATTTCCATTACTGACAATGACATGTATCTTATCACCAATAATGAGACCTTTGTCGATGGCAAATCTCATAGGATCACAAAAGATCTGAATGAACGTAAAGTCCGTGTGACCCACGACTACAGTGCTGACATTATCGGCATTTGGGAAGGACGTCAGACCAGCGAAGAGGACGTGCATAGCGACGGCCAGTTGCACCGCTGGGAATACAAGGCCGACGGCACCTTCGTCTATTACCGTCAGGATGACAATGGTGAGTGGGTGGACGACGTGAACTCGATGGCCGAATACTTCGTAGATGGTGTCTTGCTATGTACGCGCTGGAAGAATGTTGGCGACGATACGGAGTATCGTGAGAGTTGGGAGATAGCGTCCATCGAGAATGATAGGATGAACTGGACTGCCATTCGTCAGAAAGCTGACGGCTCTACCTACACTGCTGACTTCAGCATGACTCGTGTGAAGACTGAGGAGGAAAAAACGCTGACTGGCGAGTGGTTCGCTGTTGTCAATCGTAAAGACTACGACGAAGATGCCGACGAAAACGATATTGAGTACTTATTGCTCTCCTTTGACGAAAACGGCGTCGTAACCCAAAACGTCTACATCGGTAATAAGACTGAACCACTCAAGTATTGGGAACGTATGCACCGCCACGGCATCTATACCGTTGACGAAAAAGCCAGTACCCTCACGATTGAGAACATCTCTGAGACCCCTACCACCTCAAAATACGGCTTTGACAAAGAGCTGCTGATCCTCAATCTCTATGATGAGGAGAATGTGGATCGCAATATGTCGATACCCCTTCATCGCCCTTCCAAGGCTGAAAAGGACCTTCTGGCCGTGTACGATATTTCGTTGTGGGGCGACGACTATGTGGGCAAGTGGTTTGGCTTTACTGAGCACAACGGACTGTACACCTATATGATGCTTGACTTTACGGAGGAAAGCGGGTTGAAAACCATCCGTTATTCTGTTTACAATGACAAGGTGACTCGCACCGAATATACGCAGTTTTATAATGAGGCTGACGATGACGAATATGAAGATGAACCGGTATTGGAGATTCATAGCCCAACCGATTATAAGCAGTCGGAATTCTACTGGTGGAAAGTTGTCGGCAATACGCTCACTTTGGGAAAGGAATTAGATGATGAGGAATTTATCTCGTCGACCTATCATGCCCTTACAAAGGCTGACTTGGAACTGATGGAAGAACTTGATAAGAAAAGTAATAATTAGTTATTAATTTAATTAAAAGTATTAACAATGAAAAAGAATTTATTATGGATGCTTGCCGCCATCCTGACATGCGGCGCAATGTTCACATCGTGCAGTAGTAATGAAGACAGTCCCGTACAGCCGGAACCGCCAGTATTGCCTGACCAGGCAGCCATGTTCGTACAGAACGTGCTTGCCGACGGGCGTTACACCCCGGCAATCTTGGCAATCAGCGGACAAGAGATGCCCTATCTCCGACTCGACGTTGCTGACTATGAAGAGGCTAAGGCCGAGTTCCTGAAGCTCCTGCCAGAGGGTGTGGCCGAAACGGCTTTTGAAGTGAAATTACCTGCAATGTTCGTCGAGGGCGCTGGCTATGCACTTTTTGCCCCGCAGCAGAACGACATCGACAGTATTGCCTTCATGAAAGTACAACCTTTGATGAGCACTGCTGCTGGCATTGCGTGGGTAGAGCTGACACCAGACTTGAAGGAAGCTCTCCATGTCAATAGCATCATCTATATGCAGGCTTCCTCCAATGATGACATGGACAGTTTCGTGACGGCCCTGATGGGCATCGTGCCTTATAGCACGCCTGACCCGGAGGATCGGTCTCACCTCATCTGCAACGTTCCCTCGCAAGAGGTATATATGGATTTGGTAAGTGCCATGTTGACCACCAAGATGATGGGTTCGGCAGAATACCTCGAAGACGGCAACATGCGAATGACGCTGACCGACAAGGATGACAAGAGCTATGGTAAACTCACCGTACTCGGCCAGGCTAACAGGCCCGCGGATGCTATCAACGTATTCCTGTTTGATGAAGACCTGCAGGCCAGCATGGCTGCCAGGATCGGCGGTGCCTTCAGCAAACTCTCGTTCTACTTCGCTCCTGCAGCCGAATAATTAATAAGAAATGAGAGAAGTGTAACAGAATCAATGCCGACGCATTTCTTGCTACGAAGCCTTCCAACACTTTTTACATGGCTTTCAAAAAAGTGTTGGAAGGCTTTGTAAAAAACGGGGCCCCCGAGCCTTTTTTTGCTTAGTTTGCGTTCCATGGTGGTGAAGGTGAGCCATCACCACTGCCAACAAGATAGAACCGTCGAAGGCTCTCTTGCGGGCAAAAAGATGCGATTATGAACGAAAATCTGAAAAAATAGTCCAAAATGCTCTATTATGATGGCTTTTGCTAAGGCCGAAGCATAGCGGTCTCATCATCTGTTAGATGGAGGCTCTTGATAATCATTTCCAAAGGGATGCCATTGTCCAATAGAGCCTTGGCATTGGCTAAACGCTCCTCAGCACGTCCTTCAGCACGTCCTTCAGCACGTCCTTCAGCCATACTCATTTCCCTTACTGTTTTATCCCTATCGTTGCGCAAAAATTCCATTCCCCAAAAACCATCATAATAGCCGCGTTCTTCATCCGTCAGATTAAGACAGAGTTCCAACGCTTCTTTTACTTCGGCATTTTCGAGCATAGCGTCGGAGATATTTTCCTCTCCGGTCTTTGCGTTAATAGAAACAAGAAATTCCTGCCATAACTTCAACATCTTCCGCTGAGCATAATTTTCGGGCTTAAACTTCGGCAACTCCACACAGACAATTTCAATACCTCTTATTACATGACCGGGATTATCAACCTCAGACATACAATAACGGTGATAATTTTTTTCTGTGCCTGTTTGGTAAATATCGTTGAGCAGATTGACGGAAAAAACTCTCTTAACCTTGTAATGTTCTTCTCCTTTGGAATAAAGTGTCGCATAAACTTTTGCACAATTGTACAGCACACGGCGCAAAAAATCCGAAGACCAATACATCTGCATCTCAACGATGAAATAATCACCGTTACCGTCCTTACAACGGACATCAACAACGCTATTACGCTTGTCGCCCATAATCGGCAGAATTTCTGACGGTTCATACTCAATGCTGTCTATCCGATCTTTGCCGTCTAACTGCAAAACTGCGTTCAACAGACTAATTGTTAAATTCGGATGCGTACCGAACACTTTTTTAAAAACAACGTCGGTTTTAGGATCATAATACCGCATAATCAATTAAAGTTTATGGTTATATATTCGGTCAGCAAAGATAAAAACTATTATTTGAAATTACAAAAAAATCTTTGCCCCTTGTTGAATATAAGAACCTGTTTAATTTTTTAAAAAAACAATTTTTATAATTTCCTTTTCCTTTCTTTGCTATCTAAAATTAATTTTATACTTTTGTACTGGTCATCAGTAAGGGATGTAGGATATTTTGTCATGTTTTATTTTTATGGACATTAAAAAACATTCAAAAATCCTGCCAACTTACTGATTTTTAATTGTTTAATTAAATTTTAAACAGCTTCTAAAAAGGAAACCGTATCTTTGTGAAATAAAAAAATATTTGACCATGCAAACAGAGTTGAAACCAAAACGCATACCTTACGGCATTCAAGGTTTTGAAATGCTGCGTAATGACAATAGTTATTATGTTGACAAAACCATGTTTATCCCCGAAATGGAAAATGCCAACAAATATTTCTTCATCGTCCGTCCGAGAAGATTCGGTAAAACATTGTTGCTTAATATGTTAAAGACATATTACGACATCAAGAAAAAAGACATTTTCGACAAAATGTTTTCGGGACTTTGGATTCATGACAACCCGACAGAAAACCGTAATTCATATTTGGTGTTGCATCTGAATTTCGCAATGGTCAGCGGTTCTATTGATGATTACAAGCAGAGTTTTGACGGATATTGCGACCTGATGTTCAAACATTTTTGCAAAACTTACAAGGAATTTTATCCCGAAGATGCGCAGGAGCAACTCGTAAAACGCGAATACAAAGCCATAGAACAGTTAAAATATATCGTCAGCGAAGTTGTCCCCGATAAAAAAATCTATTTTTTCATAGACGAATACGATAATTTTACCAACAACATACTCTCCGACTACACACAGTTAGGACGTTATATGGACGAAACTCACCGCACGGGCTATCTGAGGGCGTTTTTCAACGCGCTAAAAGACGGCTGTCAGACTTCCATAGAAAGACTTTTCATCACGGGAGTCTCGCCGGTAACGTTAGACGATTTAACAAGCGGTTTCAACATAGGGACAAATTATTCCACGGACGCACGTTTCAACGAACTTATGGGCTTCACTGAAAACGACGTACGCAAAATGATTCGTTATTATGACGGATTTTATCATTTTCAATATTCCGAAGACGAAATTATCGAAACAATCCGCCCTTGGTATGACAATTATTGTTTTGCAGAGGATGCTTTCGGTAAAACGACAATGTATAATTCGGATATGATTTTGTATTTCATGGATAATTTGTGCAGCCATAATGAATTTCCCAAAAAAATCATTGACAGCAATATCCGCACGGATTATGCAAAACTCAAAATGTTAATCCGCAAAGACCGCGAATTTAAATATGAAGCGTCAATAATTCAAAAACTTGCGACAGACGGACAGTATATTGCGCCGCTCAACGACCATTTTCCGGCGGAAAAAATCACCGAAAAAAAGAATTTCGTAAGCCTTCTTTATTATTTCGGTATGGTTTCGATAGGCGGTTTGGCAAGGGGCGAAGTCATTTTCAAAATTCCGAACATCGTGGTCAGGGAACAACTTTTTGAATACTTAATCGAAAATTACGAAGAGAACGATTTGAAATGCGATTCTTGGATTGTTGACGAGGCTTTATCTCAAATGGCTTTTGACGGTGTTTGGAAACCGTTTTTCGATTATACGGCAGACCTTTTGAAAAAATTTGCCGCAAGCCGCGACAAGGCAAAAGGCGAAAGTTTTGTCCACGGTTTTACTCTTGCCGCAACGTGCAGGAGCCATGTGTATTTTGCTCATTCCGAACCAGATACATCCGACGGTTTCCCTGATTTGTATCTTGAACCGAGAACCAACCTTTACCATGATTTAACACACAGTTATTTAATTGAGTTCAAATATGCAAAATCAGATGCAACCGAAACTGAAATCACAAACAAAACCGCAGAGGGTATTTTGCAGTTGGAAAAATATTCAAAGTCCGGTTTCGTAGTCGAAAAATCAAAAAAGACAACACTCCACTGCTTATTAGTGGTTTATAAAGGTGTCGAAATGGTTGTTTGCAAACAGATTTTGGAAATAAAAGAGTGAAAAAAAAGGGAGCAATTTCTTTTTGCCCCCTTAAATAGAGAAAAAACGAAAAGATTTTATTTTACTTTCTGCATAATTGACGGCAACGGCTGACCAGCTGCATATTTTTTACTATACGTCCATGTGCTGTTTTTAGCCAAACCGTCTTTGTCCTTAAAGACACGGTAAACGCCTTCTTCCATAAGTTCATCGTCCACATCGCCGACTTTTTTTACCATCGTAAAGGCATATTTTAAGTCCTTGATACCAGAAGACGTTTTTGTGCCGGAAATAATCAATGCACGAGTCGTCTTTATTATGCCGCTATTGCCGTCATGTTCACCGTCTGTATCAAAATATGCAGTAAAATTATTGCCGTCGCCGCTGATAAAAGCACCTTTGCCGACTTCTCTTGAAGAACCACTCTCCCCTTCATAATCAATAGTACCTTTGCCATTGTTTTGATTAGAGAAACGTATTTTGGTTTCAATTACTTCCTCTCCGGGATCATATCCGCCGTTACCTTGGTCTTCACAATAGACCACGACCATCGGATCTATCAAATAACAGCCCTCTATACTCGGCGGATTGTCGCCATCATATATCGGCATGTGGTTTTGCAACTTCTCCACCGTTGCTTTCGGAACGGCACGGTAAATACCCGTCGCTGCAACTTCTTCGTCCTCCAAAACGATTGTCTCTTTCCCGTCATCAAGACAGGAAGAAAACAGCGAAAAGGAAAACAAAGCAACCGCCGAGATTAGTGTTTGAATTTTTTTCATAGTCTATTGCTTTTTAAATACCCAAACGGCTTTCATCCATTCGTCATCTTCCGTTAGTTCCTTAGAAAATGTTAAGGTACTTCCGCTGACAGAAAAATTACATTCACCGTATTCAACTCCCGAACTAAATTTTATTACTCCGTTACTTGCGGTATAAGAAACTGTTTCTGTTACTATTTTTCCTTTTTTATCATCATATTCTTTTGACGTACATGTCCCGTCTTCATTAAAAGTCAAGATAACCATCTCGTCATCGTCATCAGAATCGATTGTATATTTATCGTGGTCAGATTCTCCGTCCTCCAAATCTTTCCACCATTCTTCCACTGAAACAAGTTTCCAAGTCCCGATTAAATCTTTCGGATCTGAACTGCCGTCTTCATCATCTTTGTTACAAGATGTAAATGTGGTAGCCAACACCGCCACGGCAAGGAAAAATGCCGCTAAAAAATTCAATTTTTTCATAATTCTAATGTTTTTTAATTGTTAATTATTGCTTTCTTCTTCCAAGATTTCAAACTCAACCCTGCGGTTCATGGCGCGGTGTTCTTCCGTGTCGTTATCCGTCAAAGGTCTGTGGAAACCAAAACCTTCCGAAGTAAGTTTCTCTTTTTCAATACCCTGCTTAACAAGGTATTCTACAACCGATTTTGCACGGTCTTGCGAAAGTTTCAAGTTGTAAGCGTCTTTACCTTTGTTGTCGGTATGACCGTTAACCTTGATGTTCGCGCCGGTCTGCTTTAAGATTTTTGCCAACTTGTCCAAATAATCGTAACTTTCGGGCTTGATTTTCGCACTGCCGAAGTCAAAATTAATAGTGTTGATGGCGCAAATCGTTTTGCCTTTTACGTTTTCGCCGTTAGAAATCAAAGTAATGATTTCGTCCAACTTGTAACACGGCTTTTCTTCCACGACAACCGCAGTATCTTCTTCAATTACAGGCTGTTCGACAATCGGCGGAAGTTCGGGTTTCTGACGTTTGTGCTTGAAAAGGCTTATCGGAACGCACGCCGTAAAAGCGATTTCCAATCCCGAAAAATTACGCTTGCCCGAAATAGGATAATTCGTATAATTAACAAGGTATCCTACATCGGTGGATTTTCCGTCCTTTTCTTTTTTGCCGTAAGTGTTGGAAATTCCGTAATCAAACATCAGTTCCGCACCGGCGTAACAGTTTTCGCCCAAAATCTGAAACTTGTACTGCAAGCCCGCACCCAAGCCCGCGCCGAGATACCATGCCGACATATTGGCCTTTGAAACATCCATTGTCAGTGCCATAGGCTCTTCGTCAAAGTCAAGTTTTTCTTCCAACGAAATTTCGCCGCCTCTTACCGTCCCTAAAATCGGGGTCAGATAAATGTAAGGCTGCAACGAGCCGAAAGTAAGTTCTTTCGGAGTGCCGAGATTCATTATTACCGGCATTCTCAAATCCAAATATTTGGCTTTAACGGTGTAATCCGCATTTTCCCAATACTTTGATTCTATGCCCGTAAGTTTTGCGCCACGGTTTACAAGCGAAATTTGAGGACGGATACCGAATTTTCCGTCTTTAAATTCCCTGTAAGCGAACAGCGAAAACACTTCGCCGCCGCGCATACTTTTTGCGCAACTAATATCGTCGCTGAGGTTATTGAAATTCATAAAGTTCATTCTCGGACCGAAAAAGAAACCTACGCTCCACGTACTCGGTTCAACTTCGTTATTTTCAACAGCAGTTTCTTGCGCCGAAAGGTTAAGCGCAAGAAAGAGTGCTGAAAACGCTAATACAAAGCGTTTTATCATAGTGTTAGTAATTAGAATTTGTAAGTAACAGCTAAACTAAGTGCATTCGGTTTTGAAAAATTATCACTATCACCTTTGGGTTCTGTATTTGACAATCCCAAATCGTAAGACACTCTTACACCTATGTTGTTTGACATTTCAAAACCCGCACCGAAAAGCAAACCTACACTCATTCGTTTGCAATTATCATCATCACCATTACCGAATTTAAAAGATGAAGTTTCTTTATTACTGCCATCATCCTCTATATCTTTACCAGAAAGGGCAATTCCGAAAGTCGGACCGGCAAGGAAATAAAGATTGTTATCACCAACTGCAAAATTTGCCCTTAAATTTACAGGTATTGTAAAATAATTGACAACTGCTTTGTCTTTTAACTTTCCCTGTTCCATCTTATAACCCTTTTGTTCAAATTGCAGACCGGCTTCCAAAGCGAGCATATCAGAAAATCCATAATCTGCATATGCGCCCAAATTGATACCAACTATTGATTTGTAATCATTGACTTTTTGACCGCCGAATTTTGCCGATACATTTGCAATGTTTAATCCGGCTTTTACGCCGAAACTCAAATCTTGCGCAAAGGCAGAAGATGAAACCGCAACTGCGGCGGCTGCTAATAAAACTTTTAACTTTTTCATAATTATTTGATATTTAATAAGTTAATAAACATTTTTTTCTAAAACATAAGTCCAAAACGGATACCGAAATAGTTTTTCAACTCTTCGTGAGTTTCAGTATAATGTTCGGTTTTATAATCCGTATATGTACGGCGGTGTCTTCCTGAGCCTACGGTATAAGAATAAGGAACTTTTTTAGTTTTTACTTCGACAACATCTTGATTGAAAAAACTATACTGAATCCCTAAGAAAACTTTTTTGGCAAAGCATACGCCGAAACCGATTCCGTTTTCGATTCCGCCTTTTTCCGAATCAAAATTATAGATGTATCTGAAATCGTATTCAATATACGGTCTTACATTCCAATACGGAGCAGTGTAGCGGACTTTGAAATCGCCGCCGGCAGCACACGAAAAATCCATTCCGGTTCCATATCC
>JAEEGK010029171.1_pt1 | contig 11026 bp, 9 predicted proteins | sample 8958771 | NCBI WGS metagenome assembly JAEEGK01 (sample SAMN16246547, study PRJNA631951) | gut metagenome | biome: gut microbiome; feature: rumen; material: SC-attached | host: Bos | place: Iran: Karaj | collected 2018-10 | reverse complement strand
TCGGCGGCCGCATCGTGGTCGAGGGTGCCGACGGCGAGACCATCCGCATCTTCGACATCACCGGCCGCAGTGTCAGCAATGAGGCACTGCACACGGGAGTTTATATAGTGAAGGTCGGCGACCGTCCAACCCGGAAAGTCGTCGTAATGAAATAACCATCAAAAACATAATCAATATGAAACACCACATCATAAAATCCCTCGCCGCCCTTGCATTAGGCGCAATGTTGCTGGTCTCCTGCGACCCTGACGACATGTTCAATATTAACGACACCGTGCCGCAACAACCCGTAGACGAGCCGTTCTCGCTTTCCGCTACTGCTTGGATATCAGTCATCGACGAATGGTGGACATCATCGATGCACGTCATTGACACCAGCATCTGGCGTTTCATAACCGACAGTACGGGTACCATCTATGAGCATCGCATTTACAATGACGATGACCCATACGGCGGTAATACCTACCCGATGACCTATACCTTCGACATCGCCACAATGAAAGGCATTATCATTGGTTATACCGACCCGGTGGAGTTTACCTACCATCCCGAGGATACGACTCTCACCTATGGTATCAACGGCACCATTACATACCATCCGCTGGCGGAATTGTAAAAGAAAAAATGAATTAAAGAGCGTCTTTGCCGACGCTCTTTTTTTTATGTCTTGAAAAATATATCGTGCGCGATGTAAGTTACCCTGAAGGTCTATCTCCGGCCACCGGCCACCGACCACCGGCGCCCCCCCCAAATCACCTCTTTTTCGGACAAAAACCGCTATTTTGAGCATTTTGACCATATAATACTCATTGATCAATGTTATATGTTATCATATTGCCACTGACTCTGTCCGACTCAACTCCGACCACCGTCGGACAAAACACGGTGCATCCTCGGTGTTGGTATGGATATGTCGTGTGCGATATATGTTCCTTTTTTTTCTCCATGTGGGAATTATTTTGTATCTTTGCATTTTCAAATAATAATGAAGAAGATGAGAAAACTATTGTTAGTCCTTTCGTTGGCTGCGGTGTGCACCTCCTTCGCGACGGCGCAGGAGAAGGCTGTCCCCAGCAAGTATGCCGGCAGCAACACCGTGACCCTGTTTGACTCGACGGGTGTCTACATGGAGGAGTCGGGTTTGAGCCATGTGCTGACGCACAAGTGTATCCGCATGTTCAGCTATGCTGGTTGCGCGCAATGGAGCACCTACAAGATCGACTACGACCCCCTGTCGGCCTATTGCGAGATTACCCACGTGCTGGTGCACCGCGCCGCCACGGGCAAGACCGATACGCTGGTGTGGCCCGGCCGCGAGGGCAATGTGCCTGTGTATGACTATGTTGCTCCTGCCCGTATGATTTATTGGGGTGCCAGCCAGAAGATGGTGGAGGTGGGGCACTTGGACCTCAACGACCAATTGGAGGTGTGGACCTACAAGAAGGGCTATACCTACGCTCTGCTGGCCGACGAGCAGCCCCAAGTGGTGGACCTTGGCTCCACTTCGGTCGCCGAGCAGCCGTCGCTGAACGGCACCTTTGCCGCTCTGCCCGAGGACGATGCCCGCTATGTGCCGCCCATGAAGGGTCACTTCTACGACATTGTGCCTTTCTGGAGCGATGAGCCGGTGCAGAGGAAGGTTTACCAGGTCAATATCCTCGACAGCAAGAACCTTCGTTACCAGGTCTACTTCAAGGGTATGCCCATGAACGAGCAGCTCGATATTCGCAAGGAGGCCGCCGACGAGGAGGGCCGCACGCTCTATACCTTCACCAACAAGGAGGATATCATGCCGCTGAAGCGCGAGCCGCGTGCTTTGGCCAACAACGACATGCAGACGAAGCTGCTGCTCAGCACCAGCCCCGATTGGCAGGCCAAGAGCCGTTGGTTCTTCGGTGTGAACGAGGACTACGGTTCGTTCAAGGCTACGCCCGCCGTGCAGAAGAAGGTCAACGAAATCCTCCGCGGTGCCAAAGATGAGATGGACAGCATCAGCCGTCTGACACATTGGGTGGCCGACAATATCCGCTATGCCGGCATCTCGATGGGCGAGGGCGAAGGCTTCACGCTGCACAACCAGGAGATGAACATGACCGACCGCTGTGGTGTGTGCAAGGACAAGGCTTCGACGCTTATCGGTTTCCTGCGCGCCGCGGGCTTCAAGGCCTATGCCGCCATGACGATGGCCGGCGAGCGCATCGACCGCATACCAGCCGACCAATTCAACCACTCGGTCTGCGCTGTGCAGCTGCGCAACGGCAAGTTCGAGATGCTCGACCCCACGTGGGTGCCCAACGTGCGCGAGCTGTGGAGCTCGGCTGAGCAGCAGCAGGGCTACCTGATCGGTACCGCCGAGGGCTGTGACCTGATGGAGACCCCCATTTCGCCTGCCGAGAACCACTATGTGCGCATCAGTGGTGAGAGCACTATCGACATGGAGGGTACATTGACCGGTACCATCAGCATCACTGCCGAGGGACAGAGCGACGCCTCGGTGCGCGGCGTGTTCGGCGTCCGCCAGAGCGAGTGGCGCCGCAACCTCGAGTTGGAGTTGCTGCGCATCGCCCCCACGGCCGAAATACTCGACATCGAGTATACCGACCCCGACCGCTACCTGGAGCAGCCAGTGAAGATTACCTATAAGTACCGTATCCCCAACTACGCCACTGTCAGCAAGGATGCCATCGAGTTTATCCCCCTCACGGCTCGCAACTTCTACCAGCGTGCTATGAGCCACCTTAACTTCAACTTCAAATCCGAGAAACGTACACAGCCCTTCAGCGACCGTTGCTCGCGCCTGGTGGACATCCGTGAGACCATTACCCTGCCGTTTGCTCCGTCGAGATTGCATTATCCGATGATTGACGGCATTGCCGACCCCGCCGCCTCGTTTGGCTGCGGCTTCCAGATGGAAGGCAACAAGCTGACCTTCGGCGAGCAGGCCGTCTTTGGCAAGCGTGTGTATGAAGCCAAGGATTGGATGCCTTTCCGCGCCTCGGCGATGAACCAGCTAAAAGTGGCACAAACCCCTGTGATATTGACCAAGTAAAGTTAGACCGCTATGAGAAAGATAATAATTGTTGCTTTAGCAACCCTTCTTTGCAACGCTGCCTTTGCCCAGCAGCCCGACGCCGTGTACAAACTGCTGCGTCAGGAGTGGACCGTCAACGCCGACGGCACCAGCGACTATCACTACCGCCACGAGGTGCAGATACTGCGCAACCGCGCCCTCGTTGCCTATGCCGACAAGGGTGAGACCTTTGTGGTCTACAACCCCGACTTGGAGGAGCTGACTATCAATGAGGTGTACACCATCCAGAAAGACGGCACCCGTATCGACATGCCGCAGAACGCCTTTATCTACCAGCTGCCCTCGCAGTGTGCCGACTGCGGCCGCTTCAACCACATCCGCGAGCTGGCCATGGTGCATACCGGTATGGAGCTGGGTTGTACTATTGTTGTGGACTATACCATCCATCGCCGCTACAACCTTGTCAGCCAGACGGTCGACCTGGTGCGTGAGTGCCCTGTGGAGCGCCTGGAGGTTAGTGTTAAAGTGCCTGCTGGTCAGGAATTGAACGTGAAGCTCAACGACCCCGAGGTGTTCGTTTTCAAGCCCACCATTGAGCAGACGGCTACCAGCTACAGTCTCAAGGCTTTCAATATGCCGCAGACCGTTGTTGAAAGTTACATGCCCACTTGGGATGAGCTATATCCCTCGGTGCGCTTCTTCAACGGCACGCCCGAGTTCGTGCCCGCCTTTGACAATAACGGGTTGAAGGAGGCCGAGGTGGCCGCTTACCAGCAGATGCAGGGTGAAAGCGAATTGGAGGATGTGACGGCGGTGCGCGACTTTGTAGTGGACAATATCCACCTCAACAAACTTGACCCTGCCATGTTGGGCTATGTGCACTCCACCGCCGCCGAGGTGTGGCAGACGGGTTGCGGCACCGCCACCGACAAGGCTGTGCTGCTGGCTGCCATGCTAAATCAGACCGGCCATCAGGCCCGTGTTATCGGCGACCAGATGGACGAGGTGGGTGTGATGATTGACACGCTCGAATACCGTCTCGGCGTGCGCTACAAGCGTCCCGCGGTGCTCTATGGCGAGGCCAAGGACGAGGTGAAAACCGTTAGCCAGACCGGCACATATGAAGCAAAGCTCGAGCCGCTGGAGGATGGTTTCTACCATTTCATGTTGCCTGCCATAGAAGGAAGCCCCAGCGTGCGAGCCTCCAATATGGCGCTTGTTCGCACATTCCCATTGCAAGGTGCCGCCTGCGACCTGCAGACCGATGTCACCTATCTGCTGCCGAAGGGAATGAAGATGGTTGGCAAGGCTGTCGCCCAGAAACTTGCCTTCGAAGGTGTGGGCAGTTTGGAGATAAGCATCAAACAGAGCGGTAATAAGCTTCGTGTGGTGCGCAACCTGAAACTTGAGAAGAGTATTGTTCCTGTCAGCGACTATGCCAACTACCGCCAGCTGATATCTACTTGGCAGAGTGTTGATAAAGTGCTGCTTAGGAGCAAGTAATTAGGAGTTTTTAGGATTTTTATCCTGCTGTTTTGAAATTTTTATGTATCTTTGCACACTAAAATAGAAAACAATAATAACAATATGAAACGTATATTCTATTCGCTTTTAGCGGCTTCGATGCTTCTGGCAGCCCCTGTTGTCAAGGCTGACAACGTCACCGTTGAGCAGGCCAAACAGGTCTCGGTGAACTATTTGGCTTATTACACAAACCTTGAAGGTCTCAGTGTGAATAATCTGACGCTCGTGCATCAGTGGATGAACGAGAAACTTAATGTACCGTCGATGTATATCTTTGATGTCAATGGCGGCGGTTGGGCTATCATCGCCGGCAGCACCACGATGGATCCCATTGTGGCCTACTCCGATGAGGGGCAGTTCCCGGTCGACCACATGGCTCCTTCTTTGGCTTGGTGGCTTGACAACTACAATCAGATGATTTGTGAGGTACAGAACGCCGATGCGTCGGAACATTTTGCTGACAGCAAGCCGTGGAAAGATATTATCGAAAACAATATTAAGGGTAGCAAGGGTATTGTCAACCTGATGCCCAATGTGAAGTGGGGCCAGGGTAACGATGCTGGTACCACCTATAATATGTACTGCCCTAGGGTTAATGGTGTAGCCTGTGTGACGGGCTGTGTGGCTACTGCCATTTCGCAGATGTGCTACTACTACAAGTATCCTCGCTACTCCTTCGGCTATAGAACTTATATGTTCAATAGCGTTCCTATGAGGGTTAATTTCACTGACTCTGCCGCCTTTGACTATACCATTATGCCCAACCAGATTAAGCAACACACTTCGCAGGCGGCTCGCCAAGAGGTGTCGCGTCTGTGCTACATGGTGGGTGTAGCGGTCAAAATGCAGTATGGTACGAATGCTGGCGGTGGTAGTGGTGCCTATAGTCAGGATGTGCCCAGCGCTATGGTGGAGTATTTCCACTTTAAGAATGGTCTGTCGCCGGTTAACCGCGATCAAGTGACAAACTCATACTATATGAAAATTATCCGCAACGAGTTGAAGTCCAATCGCGTGGTTTATATGCACGGCGCAAGTTTGACGGGTGAAGGCAACGACCGCAGTGGTCACGCCTGGGTGTGCACCGGTTACCAGACAGATAACGATAACATGTACTTCATGAATTGGGGATGGGAAGGTGACGGCAACTCGTGGTATAATTTGGGTGGCAACGATATGCCTATCTCTGGTCAGGGTTACAACTTCAACCAAGGTCAGGGTATTATCAGAAACTTCATCCCGCCGCAGGATTCTATTGATATTGACGTCAGTCTTGCTGTGCCTGAAGCCGACGAGCCTGTAGTCCTTGGTGCCGCCTATCCTAATCCTGCCACGCAGACGGTGATGCTGCCCTACAGCACTCAGAGCACCACCGACCTGACGGTCTACAACATGATGGGCCAGCCCGTCTTGACCCGCAGCGTGCATGCCGGTAACGGTAACCTCGAGGTGCGCGTTGACGCTATGCCCGCGGGTATCTATATTTACCGCATGGGCAACGCCTACGGCAAATTCATTGTCAGATAGGAAAACTGACGGTAAAGGTCGAGCCTTTACCTACTTCACTTTCAAGATTTATACTACCGTGGTGCAGGCGAACAACCTGCGCCACGTAGTTTAATCCTATGCCAAAGCCTTTCACGTTGTGCACATTGCCCGTGGAGACGCGGTAGAATTTCTCGAATACATGCTTTTGGTCGGCTTTTGAAATGCCGATGCCGTAATCCTGGACACTGATGAGGAAGTGGTCTCCCTTTCGGGCGGTGCTCACGATGATGTGTGGAGCACCGGTGGAGTATTTGATGCCGTTGTCTACCAGATTATAGATAAGGTTGGTAAGGTGTAACTCGTCGGCAAAGAGGGTGGAAGGCACTGCCTCGAGGTGGGTTTCCATCTTGCCGCCGCGTCCTTCGAGGGTCAAGCGGAAACTCTTGGCTACATGTTCTACCAACTTATTGACGTCCACCTCGGTGGTGCGGAGGTGATAGTTGCTGTTGGACATTTTGGAGCTCTGCAGGATTGTCTCCACCAGCAGGCGCATACGGGCGTTTTCGTCGGCAATAATACCTACAAAGTTGGCCCTTGAGTCTATGTCTTGTGCTATGGTGTTGTCCTGCAGCATTTCGCAAGCGAGAGAGATGGTAGAGATGGGTGTCTTGATTTCATGTGTCATATTGCTGATGAACTCGTTCTTCATCTTGTCAAGTCGCCGCTGGTTGGCAACGGTACGCACCGAGATGAGAAACAGTACGGCAATGACCACCACGAGGAACAGGCTCATGTAAAGGTACAGGATGCTGTCTACTTGTGGTATAGGTGAGCGGGGGAAGGCCAGGATGACAAAGAATTGGTTGGAGGAAACCACGCCGACAGGTTGAAAGCTGTAGCGGTAGGGCGACTCTTTGAGCCGTGACTCTTTGCGCGGGTCGGAGGTGTAGAGAAACGAACCCTGGCTGCCGTCGTAGATACCCACAACAGGACGTAGGTCGATGCCAACAAGTATCAGCTCTTCGGCGACGAGCGAGTCGAGATCCTGATAGTGAAAAGCAGGGGTTTCCTGGTGGGCCGATTGCAGCTCTTCGCCATTCAGCTGCCGAATGACCTCGTCCATAGCAGTCGATACACTCACATTGAACATATTGTCGCTGATAGAGAAGGTGCGGCGTGTCTGTACCATCTGTATCACTACCAAACTGACTGCGGCAATGGCGAAAACTGAAATGATTATAACGCTAAACCAACGTTTCATGGTTCTTCTTTGTTATCGTAATTGCGTATTATAACGGGTGTTATGAAAAAATATTATATTTGTTTTCGCAATTCGAGAAAAAAAGCGTACTTTTGCACAACAAAATGATAACGAATAGTATATGAAGATTGGAGTTATTATAGCCATGGATATCGAGTATCGCCAGATGCACGATGCCATTGGAGGCGACACAGGTCGCTTGGGGAACAATGATATAGTATTGTGGCAGTGTGGCATTGGTAAAGTCAATGCTGCCGTGGGCACCATGCGGTTGATCCAGGAACACCATCCCGATGCCATCATCAGTACCGGTCTTGCCGGCGGCATCGACCCGCTGATGCAGATAATGGATGTGCTGGCAGCCACGCAGTGTGTCTACCATGATTTGTATTGCGGCGCAGGGTTGGGTTGCGCACGCGGACAGGTGCAGGGACTTCCCGAACGCTTCGATGCCGAGCAGCATCTGCTCGACCATGCCCTTGAGGTAAAGACGGATGGTACCCTTCGCACAGGCCTTATTTGCACCGGCGACCAATTCATCACCGACCGTGAGCGCCAGAACGACATTAAGCGCAACTTCCCCGACGGCTTGGCCTGCGACATGGAGAGTGCCGCCATTGCCCAGACCTGCTACCTGCTCAAAGTGCCTTTCCTCAGTCTGCGTGTCATCAGCGACACCCCGGGCCGCACCGACAACCACCAGCAGCAGTGGGAAGACTTTCTCGCTTCCATGTGCGACCACTCGTTCCACTTTGTAAAGAAATACCTTGAAACTCTATAATCTATAACCTTTTCATTATGGAAGTAATACAGAGTTTTACCATCGACCATACCCGTTTGAAGCCCGGCATCTATGTGTCGCGTATAGATAAAGGCTTCACCACTTTCGACCTTCGTATCACCGAGCCTAACCGCGAGCCAGCCGTGGCCCCTTCGGCTATGCACAGCCTTGAGCATCTCATGGCTACGTGGTTCCGCAACTCGGCCGCCAAAGAGGATGTCGTCTATGTGGGGCCTATGGGATGCCTCACGGGTATGTATGTCATTATGACGGGCAACTATAGTGTAGAGGATATGCGCAAGCTCACCATTGAGTGTCTGGAATGGATACTGACCCAAACCGAGGTGCCTGCCACCACACCGGAAACCTGTGGCAACTGCCTGCTGCACGACCTGCCCATGTGCCTCTGGGAGAGTCGCCGCTACCTCGACCGCCTGAAGAACGACTTCCACTGCGAGTACACCAAATTGCAGGTAACCCTGCAGGACGGCAAGGTCTTTGCAGACGCATAATTGCTGAAGCTAACAAAAAAAGAGAGGAGCCCATCGGACTCCTCTCTTTTTTGTTATAACCACAAGGGTTTAGAAGTGGTAGTTGAAGCCAATGGTGACGACATTGAGCAGGTTGTTGATGCTGCGGGTGCTGGCATCAGCCATCAGATAGAACTGAGTGGTGTTGTAGACAGTCTCGGTGGTGTTGGGAGTAGGTGTGGCACCCCAAAGAACTTCGTTGTCAAGGAAGGTTTTTTCGCTGTTGTAGGCAAAGCCAAGGCCGAGCAGGTTGATGTAGAGGTCGAGCGACAGGTTGTCGTTCAGTTTGTAGTTCAAACCAGGAACAACAGTCAGGTTGATACCGGTTGAGGTCATTTCGAAACCTTCGACATCCTCATCGAGTTCGGGAACATCAATCAGGCCGTTGTTGTAGGCCACGTGATAGTTGTGGATGGTGGGGTTGAGACCGAAGGTGAAAGCCAACTGAGCCTCGCAGAAGAGGGTGAAGTTGCCAAATTCGGTCAGGTTGTAGCGGAAGTAAGGAGCAATCTGGATGCCCATCTGTGAGGTGCTCTGCCAGCCTTCGAAATCCTTGATGGTGGCATATTCTGCGGCGTACATGCTGTAGTCAACCTCTTTGCTCCAGGTGATACCGAAAGAGGCACCAACCTGCATGTTGTCGTTCAGCTGATAGCCGACTTTGGGCAGGAGGGTAAGGGTGGTGGTGTTGATGTTGGTGATGTCGTCACCAGGCATGGCCCACTCGGTGGTGGTGGTGCCGGCAACGTTGGTGTTGTTGGTGTTGCCACCAAAGGTGTTGAAACCGATGTTGCCACCAACGATGAGCTGGGCGTTAGCTGCAAATGCGAAAGCAGCCAGAGCAATGGTTAAAAATACTTTTTTCATGATTTGTTGTTTTAATTGGTTAATAAAATGTTTGTTTTTCAAAACTATTTGACGATGCAAAGATACGTTTTTTTTGTGATATGACAAAATAAATATTGTTTATAGTTATTAACACATTCTTGTTAAATCGATGATAAACAGTATATTTGATTGTGTTTTCCAATCTGGTAGAGGACGGAGGCCTTTGCCGATGACTGATTGGATTAGATGAAAAAGAAGAGGCGCCCAATTGGGCGCCTCTTCTTTTTGTTATAACCACATGGGTTTAGAAGAAGTGGTAGTTGAAGCCAAGGGAGATAAGGGGACCGTTGCCGGCCGAGAAGAGGATGTTGGTGCTGTTGACCACCCATTCGCGGGCATCTGCCGGATTGGTGAGTGTGTTGTTGATAAGGTTCTGGTCCTGGTAGAAGTCCTCGTTTTTGTACTCAAAACCAAGACGGAGCAGGTTGACGTACAGGTCAAGGGAACAGCGGTCGCTCATCCGGTAGTTGACGCCCGGGATAATGTTGAGAGCAATGTCGGTGTAGGTGTATTCCTTGCCTTCAATATCGGCGTCGATAGCCTCGTGGTGTATGGCACCTTGGTTATACTCGGTCTGGAATCTGTGGAATTTGGGGTTGAGACCCAGCGTTACACCCAGCTGCGCCTCGGCGAAGATGGTAAAGTCATCCTTCTCAATCAGGTTGTAGCGTAAGTAGGGTGTTGCGCAAATGGCCAGCTGAGAGGAGCTTTCCCATCCTTCGAAGTTCTCATAGGTGTAGTAATGAATAAAATACATGCTATGGTCTTTCCTGTTGTCCAGCATGATGCCGAAGGAGAGGCCGGCCTGCATCTTGTCGTTCAGCTGATAGCCGATTTTGGGCAGTACGGTGAGGATTATTGTCTCATTCAGCGAGTTGAAGTCATTCTGGGCGGAAGGATTGGCAAGTGCGCACGGGAAGGCCCTTTCGGTAGCTGTAGTGCCTAGCATGCCTGTATAGTTGGTGGAACCGCTGAACATGCCAAAGCCAAGGCTGCCGCCGATAAGAAACTGCGCGTTGGCTGCGAGGGCGAAGGCTGCCAGAGCGATGGTCAATAATGCCTTTTTCATGATGGTATTGTTTTAAAATGATTAATAATCGCGTTGTTCGACGGTGCAAAGATACGCACTTTTTGCGATATGGCAAAAAGTTTTTTTTAGAAATAGAGGTCTCGCTCGCCTTCGCCAATCTTGCAGAGGTTGCCCTCGACGCGCTTTTTCAGCTCTTCTTTGCTGAAGGTCTGGGTCAGTTCCTTGAGCAGGCGCAGGCCTTTCTCCTTGGTGGCGGGGCTGGCATAGTCCTCCAGGTACTCGCGGAAGGTGAACATGGCGTTGGGCTTGCAGTATTCCTTGATGAGGCCGGGTTTGGCCAGGTCCATGAAGTCGGCGCCCACGCGGCCCTTGCGGTAGCAGCCGGTGCAGAAGCTCGGTATGTAGCCGCCGTCGATCATCATGCTGATGACCTCGTCGAGCGAGCGGTGGTCGACGATGGTGAACTGTGCGCCGGTGTTGCCGGTCTTCTCAT
>JAEEGK010029169.1_pt1 | contig 11026 bp, 7 predicted proteins | sample 8958771 | NCBI WGS metagenome assembly JAEEGK01 (sample SAMN16246547, study PRJNA631951) | gut metagenome | biome: gut microbiome; feature: rumen; material: SC-attached | host: Bos | place: Iran: Karaj | collected 2018-10 | reverse complement strand
TTTGGATTTAATAATATTGAATGATTTTTAACCATATGAATGTATTCACAATTTTTACATATATTTAATTTACAAAATTCACAATAACCGTTTATAAGATTATTATGCTTAAAACAAGTAAATTGCAATTCATTTAAATTTATTAATTTATCTGAAGGGTCAGATTTTTTATGAATATCTGCACATTCATTACAAAAATATATTTTTTTAGATATTGAAACAAATAATGCTTTTTTTTTATGCAAATTTCTTTTAGGAAAACTACAATTTATATTTGATAAATCTATTATATATTTGTCAATAAAACTAGAAATTGGATATAATTTATCATTTTCACAAGGACAATTTGATTTAATTAAAATATTATTGTTATTAATTATATAATCTATTAATGGAATTGTAAAGCAATTAGAACAAAGAATAATTTTTTTATTTTCCATATAGTAAAATATTTATTTATTTTTTTAATTAATATAATATTTAAAAAAATTTAATTTAATTAATATTATTTAAATATCATGTCAATAAATGAATATGAAAACAATATTATACCAAAATTATATAAAACTATCTTTATTTTAGATGATAATATTTTTTATTCTTTTGATGTTAATAGTGATATAACTTTTCATATTCTAAAAAAAATGGTATCATCTGCTTCAGGTATAAGCAATTTTCAAATTTTTTATAATAATATAAATTATACAATGTATGAAAATGAAACTTTAAAATCTTTATTTCCTTTTTCTTTTGAAATAAAATTTAATTTAATTAAAAAAAATTTTTTATCAGAAAATTCTTCACCTTTAATTAAATTAAAATTAAATAAAAAATTTTGTGATTTACATAATAATAAATATCCTTATTTTTATTGTTTTTCTTGTAATAAAAGTATATGTTCTGATTGTATATTTTTAGGAAATCATATTAATCATGAAGTTATGGAAAAATATGATTATTTACAAAATTCAAAAATTTTAGTAGATGAAATATTTAATGATTTGAATATAAATTTCAAAGAAAATAAAGAAAAAAATAATGATTTAATTAATGAATTAAAAATGAAAATAAAAAATACATATATGCCAGAATTAAATAATTTAATTAATAAAATAGAAAATAATTTTAATGTATTAATTGATAATTTTATTGATAATAAAAAAGAAATGATGAATAAAATAAAAAATGATACAATTGATTTAAAAAACATTTGTATAAATGGATTAGATGAAATAAAAGATCAAATAAATTTAGAAGATATGATGATAGATGAAAAAATTTTTTTAATTTTTCATCAAAAATTAATAGAAATTAAAAAAGAAAAAGAAAAAATAAAAAATGAAAATAATAAAATTTTAAATAAATATAATAATTTATCAAGTGAAATAAATAAAATCTATAACGATATTAAAATATTTTTGAATACATTTGATAAAAAAAATTTATATGATAAAATATCGAATGAAATTAATTCTAATTTTAATTCAAAGGAAAGAAAAATAAATTTTAGTAATATATTATCAAATATACAATACAATAAAAAAGAAAATTTAGTATTAAAATCAAATGAACAATTTATTAAAAAAAAATTATTCAATGGTTATAATAATGATTTAGACAAAAATTATTTTTTTATTTCAAAAGAAAAAGATAAAAATTATAATAATTTAACCCCAATTAATAATGACTTCAAATTAAATATATCAAATAAAAATAATAATAATTTAAATGAAAATTTATTTGACAAAAATGATTTAATCTTTTGTGAACCAATAGTAAAAACAAATAACATATTAGTTTATTCTAAAATAAATAATAAAATTATTCGTCAAACATTATCAAATTCAAAAATTTATAATGAATTTCCTATAAATTGTTCTTGGATTAATATTAATAATATTTTATATGTTAGCGGAGGTTTTAATTCTAATAAATTTTTAAAATATGACCCTTTTTTAAATAAAATATTTCTTTTAAAAAATTTACCTAATATTAAATATAATCACTCAATGATATATGATAAAAATGGAAATATATATATCTTAGGAGGTAACGATAAAAAAATATATAAATATAATATAAATTTAAATGAATTTTTTGAAATAAATAATGAAATTTTAAAAATAAGAAATAATCCTATTTTATATATACATAATGATATATTATTTGTTTTTTATGGAAAAGATAAAAATGGTTATTTTGAAAAATCTTATGAATTTTGTGAATTAAATAATTTAAATAAAAATAAATTTAAAATAATTTATGAAGTAAAATTTGAATTAGAAAATTGTGGAATTATTGAATTGGACAATAATTCAATTTTATTTATTGGAGGAAAAAATCATAATTATTTTTTAAAAAACGCAATAAAATTTAATTTTATAAATTATACAATGGAAAAATCTAATATTAATATAAATGAAATCGCTATTTTTAATGAAAATTTATTACAAAATATTGGCAATAATGAATATGGAAATTTTAATATGATTGATAGCTCATTTATGAAAATTCAATTTATTTAAATAAATAAATATTATAATTATTTTATTTAAAAAATATTTTTCATAAAATCAAAAATAATAAAATTAATACTTATAATTAATTATTATATAATTATAAATTATTTTATATTTAATTTTTCGTTTTAATTTATTAAAAAAAAATAAAATAAAATGAGTATTATTGTCGATAATAATAATTTTAATAAATTTAATGATATTGGATGTAAACAATCATCAGATTCATTAACACCTAACCCTTCTAGAAGAAAAAGTGTTCATATTAATGATATAGTTAGTATAATTGATATTGAAAATCAAAAACAATATACAAGAAGAAATTCATTAAATATAAGTGAAATTCAAAAAAATACAAGATTATTAGAAAAATATGGAATAGATTATAATGAATTTGAAGAAGAAGAAAAAAAAGATTTTAAATGCTTTGGTTGTAAAATATTTTAAAAATATAACATTTTAATTGAAATTTTTTTATTTTTAAATTTATTATAAATTATAAAATTTAAATTTATGGGTTATTTATCTAATAAAAAATTTATTATAATTATAAAAATAAATAATTAAATAAATATTTATTTTATTTTTTAAAAAATGTGAAAAATATTAAATGTGAAAATTATAAATTTTTAATATTTAATTAAAAAATAATTTATATATAAAATATTTGAATAAAATATACTAAAAAAAAATCATTTATATGTAAATATTATTATTTATAAAATATATATAAAAATTTATAAATTTTTAAAGATAATATTATTATATTTAATTTTACTTTGATTTTAAATTAAAATTATATATAATAAAATTTTATGTTTTTAAATTAAATTTAAAAAATTTAATTTATATTTTAATTTATGATTCTAATTGAAAATTATAAAATTTAGATAATTTACATCTTAAATATGTTTTATAATTAATATCATTTATTAAATTTTTATATTCTTTGTTATTTAAAAAATTTTCATATTTTTCATATAAATTTGCAATACAAATTTTTAAAACATTATTAAATAAATCTTTTTTTAAATTATTATTCATAATTTCTAAATTAGTATTATTTCTTATATTATAGCATGTATTTGAATCAAAATATTTATTATCTTGATTAATATTAAAATAAGTTTCAATTATTTTATGTGCTTCTTTCGCTAAAATTGTTTGGTCATAATTTGTCAGATATATTAGATTATAATTCATTATACTTAAATATAACGATAAAAAATATTCAATTTTATTGAAATTATTATAATTTTTAATTAGATAATTATAAAAATAATTATAACATTGTTTGTTTGACATAAATAAATAAAAATTTTTTGTAGATTCTACTGTGATTTCATAATTTAGCGAATTATTTGAATACTTTAAAATAAATGGAAAAAATATACTAAAAAATTGTAATAATATAAAATAAATACTTTCTATAGCAATTATATAATTTTTTATTTTTTCTTTTTCTTTATTATCATTAAATAAAAAAATACTTATAATATATATATTAGAATAAATGAAATTAATTATACTAATTATAAAAATTTCTAAAAATAAATATAAATCTTTTTTTAATTCATTATTTATAAAAAAGAAACATGTTGTAAATAATAAAAAATTTTCTATTATAAAAACAAATTCCCAAAAAAATTGATAATTACTTGAAATTTGTTTATTATTATGTATTATTTTGGATAAAGGATATAAAATTTCTTGTATTGTTTTAATTTGTTTAAAAGAAATGAAAATTATTAAAAAAAATAAAATACTTAGAAAAATAATAATAATTCTAACATAAAAATATTGGAAAAAATAAAATTTAGATTCAAATTTATTAAAATGAATTAAATCATCTTTTTTTTTATTAATTTTTATACATAAATATAATCTTAAAAACTTTAAAGATATTGAAATAATAATAAAAAATTGAATTATAAAATAAAAAGAATTTATTTCTTTAAATTCTTTAAATAAATTTAAATTTATTATAAAAAAATTTAATACTATTAATATATTTGTTATATATAATATATTAGGAGAACGAATAGAGAAATATAAATTATTACTATTTTTATAAATTATATAATTAGAAAATATAAGTAAAATAATTATTATAAATATTAATATTATTAAAAAAATATCCATTTTTTAAATTAAATTTATAAATAATTTCATTATTTATATATTATTAATTAAAAATAAATTAAATTAAATTTAACAAACATTCATATATATGATATTTTTGATTAATCAATTTTTATTTTTATTATTTTTTGTTGATATTGAAATTTTTTTATATAAATTTGATTTTAAATTAATATTTTTTTTATTTATTTCATTTAAGTAAATATTTAAATTTTTATATATAATATTATCATCTTCAATAATATATTTTATTTCGTTAATTAATAATAAGATATTATAAAAATAATTAATATCATTTTTTTTTATTTCATTATATTTATAATTTTTTAATTGTGGAAAACTTATAAAACTAATTTTTCTAGATATTAAATTACTATTATTATTAATTTTTAAATTTATATTATATTTATTTGAATCAGTAGAATAATAATTATTATATAAACAATCAAATTTAGGTGCAAAATATTTTTTACAAAATTTACATTTAGAACGTGATTCTCTTTTTACTTTTGAAAATTCATAATCTTTTCTTAAATCCCAAATGTTATTAAATTTTTTACATATTGGACATTTTTGGGAAATATTTATCATATTTAATGCTAATAAAAAATAGAATTCTTCTTTAAAATTATTTTTTATTAATGAATCAAAAATTTCAATATAATTTTCTTTTAATGTTAATATATTTTTATTATTTATATCTTTTTTATTATTTAAATTATTTAATAATTCAATAGAAATATTATTATTTATAAAGGAATGATTATTAATATTTTTATAAAAATTTAAACATTTATTATAATTATTTTTAAATTTATTCATAAATTCATTTATTATTATATTAACTTTGTTATCTGAATAATTAAAATAATTTTCATAATCTATATTTTGAAAAATAAAATTTTTATAATTTAAATTTGGGTTATATTTAAATAAACTTTCATGAAAAACATCTGTAAAAATATCATTTTGATGATAAACAATTTTTTCATATTTTGGACTTGATATACATAAAGTATGATAAATATTATTTATAAAAAATTTACTAATATTTTCTCCTTTATAATATAAATTTAAAATTTTTTCTAAACTATTAAATTTATTTATTAATTCAATACTTAATTGAGATTTATTATTTAGATAAATTATATAATTTTCTATAAAATTTTTAAAATAATTTTGAGATAAAATTATTTGAATAAAATTTTTTGATAAATTATTATTATTATAATTAATTAAAAATTTTTCAAAATCAAAAATTGTATTATTTATAATATATTCTTCAATTTTATTATTTTTAAATATCTCTAAATAAAAATTAAAAAAAATTGAATTTATTTCACTATTTAATTCTAAATTATTTCTAAATTCTTTCTTTTTAATTTGATACAATTCATTTTTTATTATTTCCATTATATTTATAGGTAAATTTTGATTTTTTGATATATAAACATTTTTTTCAATAATAATATAATCATCATCAATATCAATATAAATAATATTGTGATCATTTAAATTATATTTAAAAATATTTTTTAAATTATTTTTCCAATCAGGTTTATATATACATATAATTGAATTTTTTTGAAAATTTAATAATTCTAAATAATTTATATTTAAATTAGGAATAATATTATAAAGAAATGGAAAAGGATAAAATAATTTTTTTATTATCTCAATTATCAAATTAATTTTATATATATTATTATGAAAAAAAATGATCGTACTATTTAAATAAATACAAACAATTAATAAAATAATATGTTCAATAGATAAATATTCAAATAATAAATTGAAATCTAATTCATTAGAAAAATCAGAATTTATAAAATTATATGATTTTTCTAAACAAAAATTTAATTGAATAGAATTATATTTAGGCAAATATATTCTATTAATTAATATATTTAATATATTTTCAGTTTTAAAACATTTCACATTATTTTTAATACTATTATTATATATTTCTTCTAAAATATTATGGAAATTATTAGGAAAAAAATTACTCGAATAAAAACAAATATAATTTGGATAATAAAAATTTTTATTATCATTTAATGAAATTTGTTTATAAATTTTTAAAAAATATAGGTAAATAAATTCATTAGCTTTAAATGATTTAAATATTAAATAAAAAAAAGAATTTTTTTGTTTAGTCAAATAAATTTTTTCTTCTGGTAAATATAATAAAAAGTTATTTATATTTAAAAAATTTATGTGTTCTTCATAATAATTTTTTGGATAAATCTTTTTAATTTTTCTATTATATTTAATATTATTAATAGAAATATTATCTTTTAAATTTATATTTTCATTGTTAGAATCAAAAATTTCAATTTCAATAATAAAAAAATAATCTATTAATCTTTTATTATATAAAATTTCAGTCATATAATAATTAAATTTATTCTTATTTTATCATATAAATTTAAAAAAATAATAATATAATATTTTTTATTAAAATATTAAATTTGTAATAAAATAAAAATCTAGTAATAAAATATAATTTATAAGTTTATATTTTAATTCATTAAAATATTTAATTATTAAATTTATTTTGATTTGATATTTCTTTAATATTCCATTTTTCAATATAATTTTGATCTTCTAAACATTCTTTATTATAAATGAATTTTTGTAATTGTTTTTTTTTACCTCTCAAATTTTCTACATTTTTTTTTTCAATATCAAATAAATTTATACCAGTTATTTGTAAACCTTCTAAATTCATTGTTTTTTCTTTAAAATGTCCAAAATTAGGAGCAGTCTTTAAAAATATATCCTCTTTATTATTTTTTTTAGGAAAAGAAAAATTTGACATTGTTTTAAAATATTTATCCTCATTTTTCCAATCTGGATTATAAACATTTTCAATTTTTATTGGATATTTTTCTTGCAATTTTACCCATACAGGTTTTTTATCACTTCCTACATTAACATATTCTCTTCTAACACCTTTTAAAACTTTTGGTTCTCTTAATGAAAAAGCCCATTTTTGTAATCCATTACCAATATTATTTTTTTGCTGAGAAGTAATATAATTGATATTTTCTCTTTTTAATCTATATAATTCAGATTTTAATAATAAGGAATTAGAATTTTTTTTATGTTTATTTACAAATAAAATTTTATTTTTTTTATCTTCAAATAATTTTCGAACATTTTCTAATTTTTGAATATTTTTTAAGCTATTCTCTTGATTTAAAAAAGGCATTTTAATTATATCTTTTTTATATTTATTACAATTTATATTTTTTAATATATTATTTGATTCATTTTTTTTATTTTTAATATTATCATTTATATTTTTAAACAAATTTCTAACTTCTTTATCAGTAATATCAATTATTTTTATTTCAGGTTCATCTTTTATTCCCATATTTTTATACAAAACTTCCTGTTTAGACATTTTATTATTAACAATCGGTTCATCAGTTAATACACTAAAACTTTTATTTCTCCTTTTTAAATATTTTAAAGGACTTCCTACTACACTATAAGTTACTAATTTATCATGAACATCAAATCGAGGTCCTTTTATTTTTTTTCCAACAACAAAATTTAGATTACTTTCTGAAGGTAATTGTAAAAAAGTTGATGGATTATTAAATAATGAATGAATTTGATTTTTTAATTCAAGTATTTGTTTGTTTTCAATTTTTTTTAATACCAATACTTTATTTATTTGTTTATTTTTTGATGCTAAATTCATAATTATAATATTTTATAATTTTTATTATAAAAATATTTTTTATAAATATTATAATTTAAATTATATTAAATTATAATTATAATATATTAATAATGGAAGAAGAAAAAATAATATTATTTAAAAATAATATAAAAGAAATAATTGAAAATTCAAATAATGAAAATTTTAATAAAATTAAACAATTAATAGAAAATAATTTTATTCCAAAAAATAATTTAAACAACAATCAATTAAAATCTAATTATGAAAATGTAAATTTTAATATAAATGATATGAATACAGATATTTCAAAAATAAAAGAAAATACAAAAGAAATTATAGGAATTTTAAATGAAGAATTCAAAAATTTAAAACAATTATTAAATAATTATAAAAATAATTTTTTATGTGATTTAAATATAACTTCAATAAATTTTACAATAGAAAATAAATCAGATAATAATTCTTTTACAGATACAGATATAAAAACACATAAAATAAATAGAAGTAATTTAATAAAAGAAAAAAAAATAATTTATAATAATACAAATACTTTAGCTCCAGTAATAAAACCAAGGATTAAAAATAAAATAGTAAAAGAAATAGTTGGACCAGATAATCAAGTTAAAACTGAAGTTATTATTCAAAATAAAACAATAAATAATTTAAATAAAGGAAAAGAAAAAGAAATAAAAAAAGAAGAAATTATAAATAAATATAAAAAAATTAAAATAGAAAATAAAGAAAATGAAAATGATAGTAATCAATCAAAGGAAAGTTCTTCAAATGAAATATTTAATACTAGTAATAATAATGTAATAAATAATACTTTTGATAAAAAATTAACTTATGATAAAGATAAAATTTCATATATTACAAATTTATCAAAAGAAAGTATAAATCACTTAAATAATCTTTTTAATAATTTTGAAATGAAACTTAAAAATCTACAAAATTTAACAAATAATTTTAATATGGCTAATTATAATATAAAAGAAAAATTTGAAGAATTTGAAAACAAAATAAATGATAATTTAAACCAAAAATTTTTATTAAAATATTGCACTGAATGTGAAAAGGTTGATTATTTTTATGGATTTTTAAAATGTAATTCTTGCCTAAAAGAAACTTGTAAAAATTGTATAAATCTTTGTCAAAATTGTAAAAAATTATATTGTAAAAAATGTCTTGAATGTCCTAAATGTAAGAATTCAATATGTGAAAAATGTAGAACTTTATGTCAAACATGCAAAAAAAAATATTGTGAAAATTGTATTAATGATGATTTTTGTAAAAATTGTTCTGAACAAATTAATAAATTTAATTAATAAAATAATATATTATTTAATAAATTTAATATATTTATCTTAAAAATATTTTACTATATAAATTATTATAGAATTAAAATAATTTATCATATTAATTTTAATATATGTCTGAAAAGGATAAGAATGAAAAAAATAAATTAGAAAAAGTATGTGAACAAATGGAATATTATTTAAGTGATACAAATTTATCAAAAGATTCTTTTTTTCATCAAAAAATATCAAGCGATGTAAATGGTTATGTTGATTTAGATTTTTTTTTAAAATGTAATAAAATAATTAAAGCGGGTTGGGTAAAAGATGATTTAAAAAATGGAATTAAATTAAGTAATGAATTAGAATTAGATAGTACAAATGAAAGAGTACGTAGGAAAGATAATAAACCATTACCTGAACTTACATTATTAAATAAAAAAAGAAAAAAATCAGAAGATAAAGAACAATCTAATAATGAAGAAAAGGATGAATTAGAACCAACAATTTTAAAAATAACTACAAAAGAAGAATGTAAAATTAACTGGAAAGATATTATAAATGAATTTAAAAAAGAAAATCCAGAACTTAATGTAAATTATGGAAGATTTAAAGAAAAAAATGGTCATATATCTGTTTTGTTAAAACCAGGTGAAGAAATTAAATTCAAAAATAAAATGAAATTAGAAGATACTGAATTTAATATTGAAATTTGTGAAAATGATGATTTAATAAACTTTTGGAAAGAACATGGAGAACATTATAAAAATTGTATAAAAGTAAAAAAAGGTAGTAAAAATGGAAAAAAAACAAAAAAAGTAGTAAATAAAAATTATTTAGATCCACCAATTGAATTGGGTAATGAAAAATATAATAATATAATATTGATAAAACAATTAGCTAGAAAAATATTAAATGAAACAAAAGATGGAGAAAAAATTGAAGGAAAAAATGCAGAATTTATTAAAGATATTCTAAAATATCATCATAATTATGATAATAAAATAAAAGATTTTGATTATTTTACAACAGGTAAACCAAAAGATTTTAATTTCTCAAGATGTTTTTTTATAGTTAAAAAAAATGGTGAAAAAGAAGATTTTAGTATTCAAAAATGTATTGAAACTATATCTGAAAAACATTCAGAAAAAAAAATAAAAGATAAATAATATATTATGTTTTTCTCATTTTACAAAAATTTTAAATAAAAATAATATTATTATATATAAAATATTAATATTTTAATTATATTATTTAAAAATTTTATATTGAAATCAAATATATATATTTTAAAAATAAAAAAAGAAATATTATTTTTTATTTTATTTTATGGGGATTGGGGATGGGGGATTGGGGATTGGGGATTGGGGATTGGG
>JAEEGK010029168.1_pt1 | contig 11026 bp, 6 predicted proteins | sample 8958771 | NCBI WGS metagenome assembly JAEEGK01 (sample SAMN16246547, study PRJNA631951) | gut metagenome | biome: gut microbiome; feature: rumen; material: SC-attached | host: Bos | place: Iran: Karaj | collected 2018-10 | reverse complement strand
TAATAATAATAATAATAATAATAATAATAATAATAATAATAATAATAATAATAATAATAATAATAATAATAATAATAATAATAATTTTAATGAAATAGAACAAGAAAATAATGATTTATTATCATATAATATATATGATAAATATGATTTATTTAAGGATAAAAATGTAATTCAAGATTTTATTTTTAATTTTAATAGAAAATCTTCAATTAATGATTTAAATAATAATGATGATGATTATGAAGGAGTTTTTTATAATATAAAAAATGAATAAAATATTTTTTCCTTAAGATATTAATTATCATCTTAAAAAATAATATAAATTTTATTAATAATAATATTATTAAAATATATTTGTAAAGTAAAAAAATAATATTTATTAAGTTTCTATATGAATTATCAAAAATTTATCATAAAAAGTAGGTATTTAATAAATATATTATAAAATATATGATTTTATAAATAATAAATATATTTAAATATATATTTGTATATATTTTTAAATTATTATTTTATGTTATAAAAAAACAGTTAATATATATATAATATAAATTTATATATTATAAAAAAATATATAAATTAAAAAAAATTACCATTAATTAATATAATTAAAAATATTTTTTATATTATTATTATTAAATCTATTAAATTTGTATAAAAGTCCGTCGAGAAGTTGAAAATAATTTTTCACATTCTAGAAAAACAATTAATTATTTTAACATTGTGGTTGTCTTTATAATATAATTTAAAATAAAGTTTCATCGGCAATGTTTCTAAATAAAAAAAAGTAAAATTTTTTAATATATTTAATAATTTAAATATTTTTTTGGTTAATAATTATATTATTATTTTTTTATAATAAAAAATTTTTTTAAAAAATATTATTATTAAATATGAATGATTTAAATTATATAGAAAAAGCAGAAGAATTATACTTAAAAAAAAATTATTACTTATCATTAGATATATTAAATAGTTTATTAACAAATAATTTTTCATATTTTTTGTTAAAGGCAAAAAATTATTTTGAACTTAAGGAATATTATTTAGCTTTAAAAAATTCTCAAGAAGCAATTAATTTAAATCCAGATAATTTAGAATCTCATCAAATATCAACAAAATGTTATATTTTAATGTTTGATTTTGAAAAAGCAGAAAAATATTTAAAAAAATGTAATTTATTAGATTCTACATCAAAAATAAATTTAGAAATAAAAAATATTTTAAATAATAAAATTAAAGAAATTAATGAAAATAAAAAAAATAATAGACATTATGAAAATTATATTAATTTTATGAAATATTTATATTCACAAGGATTATTTTTAAATAAAATTACCATAAATTTCAATAATGAATCAAATAGAAGTGTAATTAGTACAGAAGAAATAAAAAATAAAGATATTTTATTACGAATTCCATTAAATGCTTTAATAACTTTAGATGATGCTCAAAATTCAGAAATAGGAAAATATTTTGATTCAGAATTAAAAAAAACTTTAAATGGTCCAAATCATTCTCTTTTATCAAGTTTTATTTTATATGAAATGGAAAAAAAAAATAAATCAAAATGGTTATTCTATTTTAATTTTCTCCCTGCAAATTATAATAGTTTTCCTATATTTTATACTGAAACTGAATTAAAATATTTAAAAGGAACTCAATTTTTAACAATAATTCAAAATAAAAAAAAAGAAATGAAAGAAGATTATGAAACATTATGTAATAAAATTCCATATTATTCAAAATATAATTTTAAAGATTTTTGTAAAGTAAGAGAAATTGTTTCAAGTAGAATTTTTGGAGTAATTATTCATGGGAAAAAAAATGATATAATAGCTCCTTATGCAGATATGTTAAATCATAAACGACCAAGAGAAACTCATTGGGCTTATGATGATAAATTAGATTCATTTGTTGTAAGTGCAATTTCTGATATAAATAAATCAAATGAAGTTTTTGATTCTTATGGACGTAAATGTAATTCAAGATTTTTATTAAATTATGGATTTACTATTGAAAATAATGAAGATAATGAATATAAAATTAATCTTGTATTAGATGAAACTTGCCCTTTATTTCAAGAGAAAAAAAAAGATTTTATAATTCTAAATCCAAAAAAATTTAATTTATCCAAAAATTTAAATGAAAAAAATGTTCAAAATTTTTTTGCTTTTATGAGATATTTAGTTTATGAAAAAAATGATTTTAAATTTATGAATTTTAATAATTTTATTTCTATTAATAATGAAAGAAGTGTAATGGTAAAACTTAAATATATTATTATAAATGAATTAAATAATTATCCAACTAGTTTAGAAGAAGATCAAAAATATTTAAATGAAAACAAAAATAAAATGAGTTTTAATGAATATAATTGCTATATTATAAGAATTGGGGAAAAAAATTTATTAAATTTTTATTTGACTTTGGCTAATGAATGTTTAGAATTATTTAATAAAGAAATGAATGAAATAAATAATATAATTAATTCACAAAAAAAAAGTTTAATACCATATAATGGGTATTTAACTGAATTATTAAAATAATAAAATAAATAGTTTATAATAAAATAAAATTTTGTATATAAAAACAAATTTATTAATATTTAATTAAAAAGTTTTATTATTTTATTTTATTTAATAATTTATTTATATTTTATTTTCTATATATTTTTTATTATTAACCTTTGAAAATACATTAATTAAAATTATTAATTAAATTAAATATCATTTAAACAGAGATCCTTTTATAAAATTACACATTTAGTTTAATATATTTATGGCTCTTATTTTCACCTTCTCTATTTTTAAATAATATTTCATATACAACTATATCATAAAATATTTTTTAATTAATAAAAATAATTTCTTTATTATATCCTTTGTTTATATCTTTTATCTTTTACATCATTACATCTTTATCTTAATTTTAATACTTTTGTTTCATCATCTAATTAACTAGGAATATTATTTATATATACTAGTCTTACAATTGATATTTCTTCAGGAAAATAATTATAATTAATAATAGAACATTAATGGATTTTCTTAATTTATAATGTTCTTTTTTTTTTAGCGTTAAAACCTTTTTTATTTATAAATTTATTAAAGTCTTTTCCTGGAATTATATAAATACATTATTGAATTTATATTAAAAAATAGGACCTACCGAGGTTCGAACTCGGATCAGAAGATTCAGAGTCTTCTGTGCTACCATTACACCATAGGTCCAATTATCAATTTAAAATAATAAATTTCATTTATAATTTTTTTAAAAACTATTAAATAAATTGTTAAATAATATTTATTTATTAATTATTAATAATTTAGTGAAAAAAAAATTTTTTATCTTGATAAATAATAAATAATATTTAAAATATGAAATATACTGCTGAAATTATTAATACTGGAAAATGGGAAAATTCAGAAGATATTGAAAAAATAGTTTCTGATTTAGAAAAAAATTCAGAAAATATAACAGAATTAGATTTAAGTAAACATAGTATTAGTATAAAATGTTCTGAAATATTATCAAATTCAATCGCCAAATTAAATAATTTATCAAAAGTAATATATAAAGATTTATTTATATCAAGAACAATAGAAGATTTGCCTATTAGTTTAAAACATTTAATGAATGCTTTATTAAATAAAAAAATTACATTTTTAGATTTGAGTGATAATGCTTTTGGACCAAGAACTTTACATTCTTATGATTTTTTTTTAAAAGACACAGATAGTTTGGAATATTTAGAAATAGAAAATTGTGGATTAGGACCAGAAGGAAGTGAACAATTAGCTGAAGTTTTATTATCAAATGATAAAATAAAATTAAAAAAATTAAAAATTAATAGAAATAGATTAGAAAATAAAGGAGCAACTTCAATGGCTAAAGTTTTTAATAAAATGAAAAGTTTTGAACATATTGAAATGTTTCAAAATGGAATAAAAAAAGAAGGAATGTTAGATGTTATTAATTCTTTAAAAGAAAATGTGAATTTAAAAGAATTAAGAATAAATGATAATTGGCTAAAAGATGATGTTGCTAAAGAATTTGCTAATGTAATTAAATCTTTAACAAAATTAAAAATTTTAGATATTAGTGATTTAATGATAGGTAATTCAAAATCAGTTGAAATTTTTAAGTCTTTAAGTCAGTTAAGTGAAATTGAAGAAATTTACTGTAATTATAATGAAATAGAAAAAAAAAATTGTCAAGAAGAAATTTTGACTTTAATTAGTGGAATGAAATCTTTAAAAATAATTGAATTAAAAGGAAATGGAATTAAAAAAAATTTAGTTAATAATTTTATAGAACAATTAAAAGAAAAAGAATTTAAATATATAGGAGATGAAGAGGAAGAAGAAGAAGAGGAGGAAGATGAAGATGAAAAAAAAGAAGTAGTAAAAAATGAAGATGAAAATAAAAATCATAAAGATGATAATATTATTAATGAAATAACAGATGAAATTAATAAAATTGATTTAAATAAATAAAATTTATAAAATAACAAATAATTAAAATAATATAAATTAAATTATATAAATAAAAAATAAATATTAAATAACTTTTTCTATAAAAAATTTATGTCCTATGAATTAGATCCAAATGATTTATTATCTATTCGTCAAAAATTTATAGAACTTTTACAAAAACTTTCAGATAATTCAACAAGAGAATCATCATTTAATCAATTAAAAGAAATAATAAAAAATTACACATTACCAAAGCATTTAAGAATATATTTAAATTCTTTAATGACATTTCAAACAAATTCAATAAAATCACAAGAAATAATAATTATTTTATTTGGTTATATATCAAATATTTATAGAAGTAATTTATTAGATCCATTAGATAAACCTTTAAGTTTAATAAAAACAATCAATAGAATAATAACTCATTTAAGAAATAATTGCTTTAAAAGAAATAATTATATAATTCAAAAAGCAACTTCATATACAATTATTGAAATATTAAGATTAAGTATGGATAAAAATGATGACGAAAATTTAAATGATATTTTTATTGAACCTTTTTTAAATGATATTCTTTTAAATTCTAATATTTATATTAAAAATGGATGTTGTATTTATATTAATGATTTCATATTTAATTTAAAAGAAAAAAATAATTTTACTGAAAAATTATTTAATTTAATTGTTATAAAAAATAAATTTATTGAAAATGTTATTTTAAAAATTAAAATTGAAAATTATGAAAATGAATTTTTATATGAAAGTTTATATAATCTAATTAGTTTTTGGAATTTTAAATATTTTTTAGATAAATATAATATAATAATAGAAAAAATGTTATCAAATTTAGAAATTAATTTAAATAAAAATAAAAACAAAAATTTAAATATTAAAATTAAAGATAACACAATAATTAATTGCATTAATGTTTTAAATTTATTAGGACAAATAACATATAAAAATAATCTAAATTGTAAATATATAAATAAAATAATAGATATTACTAAAAGTTATATGAGTAATAGAAATAAATTTGTAAGATTAAATGCTCAAAAATGTTCAAAAATTTGGGATGAAATTGAAAAAGAAAAATTTTTTAAAGAAAATGAAGAACATAAAATTGATATTAATAAAATTAATTTAAAAAATAAAATGCTTAGAAGTGCTAAAACAGGAAAAACCGAAAAATTTGAACAATTTGATAGTGAAATTGTTAATATGAAAAGAGATGTTTATAATACAGGAATTGAAAATTTAATTAATTTAAGTAAATTTATTAAGAATCATACAAAAGATAAATCAAAAGAAAAATATATAAATAATTTTAATAAAGAAAATGTATTCAAAAAAATTAATCATTTAAATAGATATAATGATGATGAAGATTTAATGCCAATAAAATATGATAAAAAAATTATAAATATTAATACAAATAAAAATAAAAATGATAAAAATATTGTTTTCAATAATTATCTTCCTCCTCCACAAATTACTGATTTCAATCAAAATAATAATTTATATAATATAAATAATAATATTAATAATATTAATAATTTTGAAGAACAAAAAAACAATATTAATAATAATATTAATGATATTAATAGTATAAAAATTATAAATTCTGAATTATCAGCTGGAATATTTTTAAATATGAATATTAATTTACTTTTAAATTCATTTAATTCAATAAAACATAATATCTCAAATTCAGAAAAAACAATAAACACAAAATTTTATAAATTAGAATCAAAAATAGAAACAATTCATAATAAATTAAATTTAAATTCAGAAATAATTTATAAAAATCTTAATAATATATTAGATGAAACATTGAAAACATCAATATCTAAAACTGAAAATTTTGAATCAACTATAATTTTAGATAAAAAAAATTATAATGATATTTTTAATATCAGTTTAAATTTATTAAAACAAAATGATTATGAAGGAGCATTTACAAATATTATGGAAGATGATATTTATTTAATAAGACTTTTATTGATATCACAAAATCATTTAAATAATTTAATTGAAAATGAAGATTTATCTAAAAAATTATTTCTTAAAATTTTATTTAGAATTAATCAAATTAATAAAACACATTTTATATTCATATTATTATTTAATTTAATTGAAAAAAATAATATTATCGATGGTGAAATTAGGAATGATTTATTAATTACATTTAATGAATTAAAACAAATTAAAAATAATAATATACAAAATAAAATATTTAATTTAATTCATAATATAAATAATATTTAATTATAATTACATTTTTTTATAATTAAAAAATTTTAATTAATAATTATTTTTTTATTATTTATATTAAATAACAAAAAATTTAATTCAATGAAACCATGCAATTGTGGAAATAAAAATAGTGCACCTGTCTATAATTTTAATTATAATAATAATAATAGTAATTTTTTAGGTTCTTCTTATATTCAAAATATCTCAAAAATTAATACAATAAATTCCTTTCAACCAAATCAAACGAATTATTTTATAAATCCAAGTAATTCATATAAATTTTCTGAAAATAATATGTATGAAAATTATAAAAATAACTCTTATAATCCATATAATTTTTATAATAAAAAACTTCCTCAACAACAAAATAATTATTATAATATAGGTAAACAAATAATTAGGCCAGATATTCCAAATTATACTAAAAAAGACACAATAAATTATTTTAGTAATAATAATAATAATTATATAAATAATGAAACAAAAATAAACACTAATCATAATAACATAAATAATTTTTCAAGAAATTATAATAATCAAAATAATTATAATATTAATAATTATAATACATATAATGGGAATAATTATAAAAGACCAATTTCACAACAACCAATAGTTCCAAAAGAAATTCATAAACAATTAAATGAGACATGGTCTTTATTTCCAAAGTATTTTTTATTTTTTAATTCTGATAATTACAAAAAAGGATTGGAAGAATTAGTATTATTAAAAAAAAATTTTTTTTTATTTATGTATGGTTCTCATAATTACAGTGGTGAAAGTTGGTGTTCTGATTGTAGAAAATCTGAACCATTTATAAATAATGCAAAACAAACAATTTCTTCCAGAGAAAAAATAAAAGAAATTTATTTTGTAAGTATTCCAATTGATAAAGAAAAGAAAATGGAATTTTATTCAAATCCAATTTGTCATATGAATAGAGTTCCAACACTTGCTTATTTCGAAGGAGGAAAAGAAAAAGGAAGAATTTTTGAACAACAAATGCAAACACAACAAATGATTGATAGTTTTATTGAAATTGCTTATTTATAAATTTATTAAATGATAATTATAAATTATTTATTTATTTTAATATTTATTTTTAATATTTATAAATATTATATTAATAAATTATATAATAAATATATAATTTATTATGAAAAAAGAAATAAAAGAAACTAAACCAAAAAATCCCTTTTTATATATAATTCAAATGTCTCAAAAACATAAAAGAAATAATAGTAATATTATTTCAAATAAAGATAAAAATAAATTCATTAGAACTAATACCCCTATAAAATTTGTAAAAAAACAAAAAAATAATAATAAATTAAATATTTCAACAAATCACATGTTCTCTTGTTTAGATTCAAAAAATCTTTACAAAAATATTTCAAATCAATCACCGCTTTTTAATTCTTTCACAAAAGTTAGATATAAATCCCAAAATAAACAACAATCTTATGAATCAATAAAATTACAAATGAATAAATTAAAAAATCAACTAAATAAACAAAATAAAGAAATAGAAAAATCTCAAAATAAAATTAATATTTTATTAAATGAAAATTTAAATTTAAAAAATCAAATTAATAAATATAAAGAAAAAATTGAAGAATTAAAAAAAATAGAAAATTTAAATAAAGAAAATCTGTTATATCATTATTTTGTAGAAATGAATGAACAAATAATGCATTCTTTAAATGAAGATATGCCTAATATAGATAATATGACTTATGAAGAACTATTAGCTTTAGAAGATAAAATAGGTTATGTTAATAAAGGTTTTTCAAAAAATCAAATTGATAAAATAAAATCTTATAAATATGATGGAGAAAATATTTCATGTGTAATTTGTCAAGAAAATATTGAAAAAAATAATGATGTAAAAAAATTAAGTTGTCTACATATTTTTCATTCAAAATGTATTGACCCTTGGTTAACTAAAGAAAAAAATTGCCCTTTTTGTAAAGAAGAACATAAATTTCCTGCTCAATGAATAAAAATATAAAAATTAAAAATAAAAATTATTACTTATTTTAATTAAAAATATAAATAAAAACAAAATGTATATTATTAATATTAAAAATAATATTAAAATATTTAAAATTTTTATAAATTATAGATAATTATTTATTTAATTAATTATTAAAAATATATTATTTTATTAATAAATAAAAAATTATATAAAGATTAAACTCTTGAAAAGAGTTTAAATAAAAAAGTTTATTTTTATTATTAATTTTTTCTTTATATTAATAATATAAATCATGGAAATATAAAAATAATCATTATATTTTATCTATGATTATTTTTTCTTCAAATTTGATTTATAATATATTAAAATAATATGTATTTTATATTGGGTTTCTAGAAATTAGCGTTTTAACAAATGAAGAATATTTTAAAAAAATTTTTTTAAAAATCATATGTTATTGTATTATTAAATTAAAATCTAAATAATTTGTAAAAAAATCTTTGATTATATAAATTTTAATTACCATTAAAAATTATATATAAATAAGAAATAAATATTTTTAATTAATAAAAAAATAAAAATGCAAAACTTAATACAATCTCAAAAATTAAGAAGTCAAAGTTTTGATAATTCATTAGAATCAAATTTACAAACAATTGAAAAAAACGAAACTGATTTTTTATATAACAAAGATTTTCAATCAGAATTTGATCCTAAAAAATTAAAACATTATATAAATCGTAAAACGTTCAGAGGAAGAAAAGTAAAAAGTCCTTTGCCTGAATCAATTCAATGTGATATATGCTTAGAATATAAAGAATATTCTTTAGATAATTTTATTTCCTGTTCTGTTTGTAAATGTACTTTTCATCCTAATTGTTATCATTTACCTATTGAAGGAAATTCTTCTTCTGATAATTTTGTTTGTGAAAGATGTCAAAATGCAAAATATGAAAATATTCCAATTGAAGATATTAAATGCTTTATATGTAATGTAAGTTCTGGTGTTCTTAAAAAAAATATTTATACAAATAAATATTATCATATTCTTTGTGTTAAATTAATCCCTGAATTATATGAAAATTCTGAAAACAATGAAAAATTAATTGACCGAGAAAATATAAGAAAATGGAGATATAAAAATTCCTGTCGATATTGTAATGAAAAATTATCTAAAGAAAAGGCAGTATTAAAATGTTCAAATCCTAAATGTAAAAATTATTATCACATTCCTTGTGCAATAGCAAAAGGAATGTTATTTAGCACTAATTATATGTATAAATATTTTTGTATAGAAGAACATAAAAATATAATGAGTATTCCTTTTTATTGTTCTAGTCATAATAAAAAACTTGCAGGAAATTATAGAAAAGAAGTTTTATATAATGAAAATTATTTACAAGAAGCTTTAGATGAAAAAATTAATAATGAAAGAAAATTATCAAATTTTGAAGATAGTAATTCTGAATTATTTACAACTATTTCAAATAATAATGAGTCTTGTAATAATTGTGAATACACAATTTCAAATGAAAATAATTCTAATGAAGAAGATGATGATGAATCTTTTAATACAAAAATATGCGAATTAAATTTTAATCAATTAATAATTGATGAAAATGAAAAAGATGAAGAAGTTCAAGAAATAGATTTCAATAATGTTTCACCAAAAGAAAAAAATTTATTTCAACCTTTAAATTATAGAAAAGAAGGTCTTATAGAAGTTGATAATACTCAATAAAAAAATTTACTTTATCTAAAATTTATGTAAATATTTATAAATTCATTTTAAATTTTTATGATAATGATTATATAAATTGGATATGTTATATATAAAAATCAAAATTTATTTAATGTTTTATTATATAATTTATTATTGATTAATTTAGGAATTATTTATGAAATGTTTAAAAATTTTATTAGTTGAAATATAAATATGATTTTATTATTATTATTATTAATGATGAATATGTTTGAATATTCATGATTATTCTTTATTTTATTATTATTTTTATTTAGATATATTTAAATATTAATCATATATATGGTATTAATATTAATAATAATATTATTAATTTTAAATATTAAATATAATTGATAATTTAACAAATTATAATTTAAAATATTTTATTTATTTAAATTAATATTTTTAAATGAATAAAATTATAATTGATGAAGAAGAAATAGAAATAGATAATGATATTAATTGCTTGTTAGAAAAAATAAATAAATTAAAAAAAATTAATAAAAATAATATTAATGAAAAAAATAAAAGTTGTGATAATAAAATTTTATATTCAAATTCAAATAAAAT
>JAEEGK010029164.1_pt1 | contig 11027 bp, 7 predicted proteins | sample 8958771 | NCBI WGS metagenome assembly JAEEGK01 (sample SAMN16246547, study PRJNA631951) | gut metagenome | biome: gut microbiome; feature: rumen; material: SC-attached | host: Bos | place: Iran: Karaj | collected 2018-10 | reverse complement strand
TAGGTAATATTGTATCTATAATAAGTGATGGAATTGAAGTAGTTAGATATATTTATGATGGATATGGTAATATAAGTGTATATGAAGTAAATAGTAATAATGAATTAGTTTTAAATAATAATAGTAGTTTTATAGGTAATATTAATCCATATAGATATAAAGATTATTATTATGACAATGAATCTAAATTATATTATTTAAATAGTAGATATTATAGTAGTGATATAAGAAGATTTATATCACCAGATGATATATCATATATAGATAGTAATATAATTAATGGATTAAATTTATATTGTTACTGTTTGAATAATCCTGTGATGTATTCGGATAGAAATGGACATACTCCAGAATGGTGGCAATGGACTTTATTAGGTGTTGGAGCAGCTTTGGTTGTAGCTTCTGCAGTAGTTTTAACAGTTGCTACATGTGGCGTTGGAACAGCAGCTTTTGTCGCAACTGCTGCAGGTGCAATAGCTTTTGATGCTTCTATTGGATGCTTAACGTGTGCTGCAATAGGCACTGCAGCAGGTCTAGCTGGTGGTGTCATTTATAGTGAAGTGACAGGGGCTAATCTTGGCGAAAGCCTATTGAAAGGATTTATGATGGGCTTTGGTATAGGAGCAATTTCTGGTGCTCTCATTGGAGGAGCTTATGGTGCACTCACTTTTTCTCCAAATCCTGCAATTGGTGAAGTTACTAAATTAGGTAAAGTAGCAGCAAACCAAGGGGGCAAAATTACAGATTATGGTATTCATGGTGCTGAAAGAATGGCTGAACGCGGAATTAGTAAAACAATGGTAAAATTAACTGTTAAATTTGGAACAAGTATACTACAAAATGGTGGAAAAGTTGCATATGTTACACAAAAAGCTTTTGTTGTTTTAAATGCTGCTGGTAAGATTGTAACAACATATGGTAGTGGAAATTTTGATTCGGAAATGCAAGATATAATTAGAAAGATATTTGGAGGATGATTTATGAATATAAACATTATAAAAAAAATACTACGTTTGTGGGATCCTTATAATTTAGTTTTATTTCCTGCCGATGAATATGATAGTTATGCCCAAAAGATTTTTACATATTATAATTCAAATAATCTGATATCAGTTAATCAATTAACAAACTATGTGTTTGAAATTTTAAAGCATGGATTGATGTCTACAGATGGAAAACAAGAATATAATTTGGATTTATATTTTAATATATATGAATGTGAACGATTTGCAGAATTATTTTTTGAAATACTAAAAAATAATTAATTTTCAATGCTAATAAATTTTCTTTAAATAATTTAATTTGAAAAGCATTAATCAAATCAATTTTTTGACACAAATATAGAAATATTTAAAATGTAAAAGAGAATAATTAATTAGGAATATAAATGCTACACTACAGTTTTATTCATGTTAGTATTGTAATTCTAATTTATAATAATGGTGTTAATTATTTATATGGGGAGTGCGAATCTATTACTAGAGAAAGTTTAATAGGTTTTAATTATAATAATAAAACATATTATTATATTAAAGATGAAATAGGTAATATTGTATCTATAATAAGTGATGGAATTGAAGTAGTTAGATATATTTATGATGGATATGGTAATACATTAGTATATGAAGTAAATAGTAATAATGAACTTATTATAAACAATGATATTACATTTATAGGTAATATTAATCCATATAGATATAAAGATTATTATTATGATTATGAATCTAAATTATATTATTTAAATAGTAGATATTATAGTAGTGATATAAGAAGATTTATATCATCAGATGATATATTATATATAGATAGTAATATAATAAATGGGCTTAATTTATATTGTTACTGTAGTAATAATCCTATTATGTATGCCGATCCTAGTGGACATGCACCTGGGTGGCTACAATGTTTAGCTATAGGATTAGCTATAGTTGGTGCCGCGCTTGTATTAGGCGCCATAACTGCATTAACTATGGGGGTTGGAACAACTATTATGGTTACATCTATGGCTGGAGCTGTAATTCATGGGGCAGCAGTTGAAACCTTAATAGGTGCCGGTGTAGGTGTTGTTGGTGGAGCTATTGTTGGAGGCGCGTTAACCGATTGGTCAGTTGAAGGAGTCTTAACAGGTGCTGGAATTGGCTTTGGTGCGTTAGCGATTGCATGAGCATTGATTGGTGGTTCAGTTGGAGCGATTCAATATATGAGTGCTGTAAAAAGCTGGGGACAAGTGGTTTCGAACGGTCAAACTATTACACCAAAAGAAAATATGATTCGTCACTTTAACAAACACGTTGTTGAAGAAGGTCATAAATATTTAGGAAATAATGTAATTAATTACACAAAAAACGCAAATAAATTTAAAAATACTATTTCTACATTTAAAACTTTAGAATCTGGAAGCTTATCTGCACGAGGTATTTATTTAGAAAATAAAGTAAGAGTGATTATCAATCCATTATCGAAGTTGTTATTATCATTTTGTTAGGAGGTATTTTATGTATTCTGAAAAATTAAAAACTTTAGCAAATGAATTAGAATGTGTCAATATACCAGAAGAATTTAAATTTGGAGAATTTGAAAATGGTTTTGATATGATGGAACTATATGAAGAACTTTTTGATTATGCATATGAAATAAAAAAAAATAGACCTTTGAAGTCGAACTTTTCTGTGTTTTTGAAAAATAAAGATATAATAATTGAACAACTTGAAATTTCGAAAATTAAACATGAATCAATTTATAACATATGTGATGTATGTCATAGATTTTGTTGTGAGATTTATATGCTTGTTAATTGATATTATAGCAATTACAATATAATGATTAAAATGCAAATGGGAAGAAGTTAAGACTATGTATAAAAATAACGACGGATATGGTACGAAAGTGGCAATTGAGTTGTTTAATAAGGCAGAAATTTATCTTGAACTTGAATATAGAAAAAAGATTGTAAAAGCACTTGAATATTATTCTAAAAAAACCGTTAATGGATTTAGAATGATTAATTAAAATAATTATCATTATATTGTGAATATGATAATTATGGTAATATCATATATATTTAACATTATCGTTCAAATAATAATTTGATGTTTCAAGAACAGTTCACTTATATTAGAAAATCATTAATGGAAACATGCAAAGCGTATGAGAATAATACTTTAACAACATCATATAAATATTATTATTATGACAATGAATCTAAATTATACTATTTAAATAGTAGACACTATAGTTGGTTAATATGAAAATATAAGACGATAAACAAGGGTATCATCTCCGCTAAAAAATGCGTGTTTAAGAGAATGATCAAAATATTTTGTGCCCCGTAAAAAGGACAATAGAGAAGTTGTTTTTAGAAGAAAGAGAAATCAACTATAAAATTGTCAGCGAATTAAGCATACTATATACTTGGACAAAAAATATGGAAAATATGTAAGGCGTTATGTTATAAATAACAAACTTAAAAGAAAGACTATTTTAAGATTTAGTAAATATCTTAAAGTAGTCTTTTTAATTAGGAAATAATCTTTTGAAAATAAAAATATAATAGTTTGTAAAGGTATACAACTTTTTTACAAATATCTAATTAGTAGTGATTTTAATCTTGAAAAAAACTTGACTTTATGGTAGAATAAGTATTAAAGGGAAGACCTCGGCTATTTGAGGTCCTTTAAATAAAAAAATTAAAGAAAGGCAAATATTATGTATAACATTTTTCCTAATTTGAAGAAGCAAGTAATGGGAGAAGATTATCTTGAATTAGATAAAATTTCTGTATCATTACCTAAGAAAATGGCAAAGCTTACAAATGAATTGCAAGCGTTTTTATCATATGGAGAAAGTGATAATGCAAATCTTGATTTCAAATTAAAGAAAGAATTAGGTGAAGAAGCATATGAAATTGATATCTTAAAAGATAAAATTGAAGTATATGCATCTACATATAATGGATTCTTTTATGCTATTAAAACTCTAAAACAAATTATTACTTATCTTCCAATTAAGCTTCAAACAGCACATATTGAAGATGAACCTGATTTAAAGGTTAGAGGATTTATGTTTGATATCAGTAGAAATAAGGTTCCTAAGTTTAAGACTTTAGAATACTTAGTAGATTTAATGGCTGATTTAAAAATGAATCATTTTGAATTATACGTTGAAGGTTTTAGTTTTGAATATAAGAGTTTTAGTGAATATCTAACTAAGAATGCCTATATAACAGTAAGTGAATATAAAAAATTGGAAAAATATTGTAATGATAGATGTATAGATTTAGTACCTAATCAAAATGGCTTTGGTCATATGACTGATTGGCTAGCTAAAGATGAATTTAAGGATTTAGCTGTACTTCCTGGTGGTATGGATTTATGGGGAAGTCATAGAGCTCCATCTACATTAGATCCAGAAGATGAAGGTAGTGTTAAGCTTGTCAGCAAAATGTATGATGATATGCTTCCAATATCTAAAAGTAAATATTTCAATATGGACTTTGATGAACCTTTCGAATTAGGTAAAGGTAAAAGTGAAGCTAAAGCTAATGAAATTGGTGTTGATGAATTATATATTTCTTTTGTGAATAAAGTTTATCCTTATATCAAGAAATATAATAAACAACCAATGATTTGGGGAGATGTACTTGTTAGACATGGAGCATCTTTAGAAAATATGCCTAAGGATATGATTTATCTTGATTGGGGATATGAAGGTGATTATCCATTTGATTTACATCTTAAGAAATTAAAAGAAGCTAATGTGCCTTTTATGTCTGCTCCTGGTACAACCACTTGGTGTAGTTGGTTTGGTAGATTATATGATTGGGTTGAAAATATCAGTAATGCTATTTGGAATACATATAAGCTTGGTGGTTTAGGAGTTTTAACTACTGATTGGGGCGATTTTGGACATTTACAACATTTAGGTCCTACCCTTCCACCACTTGTATTTACTGGACTTCTTTCATATAGATGCAAGGCTGGTACTATTAAACAAGTTAGAAATTATTTAAATAAATTTGTGTTTAAAGATAAAGATAATTTATTTGCGGATATCTTAATGGATGCTTCAAGTTATTACCAATATGAAAAGATTTGGAGAGGTAATAATACTGTTGCATTCGCGACATTCATGTATATGAATTACGCAAATAGAGAAGTAGATAAGGTTGGTCGTTTTAAAGAATTAATGAAATGGTCAACATTATCTTATGATAATTATCTTGTTTTAGAAGATTTCTTCAAACTAAAGAAAAAGCAAGTAGCTAATTCTAAAGTTGATGATATTTGGAAGAAAGAAATGAATCATTCAATTGATATGGTAATGAGTTTATATCATGTTCATATTGCTCTTTTAGATCAATTTAAGAATGAAGAAAAGATTAAATACTTAGAAAAAGCAAAGAAAGGCTTAAGTAAGTCAATGAAAGATCTTAAGAAGATTTGGCTTGTTCGTAATAAGTACTCTTATCTTGATAAGACATTTGATTATTACAATAAAGCTATTGAATTTATTGATGCTTTCATTGCTGATTTAGAAGGAGGCGCAAATGAAGCGTAAAATTAAAATTACTAGTAAGCAAGTAAAACGTGTTGTTTTACTAGCGCTATTAGCTGCAATTGTAGTATTACTAGCTATTGTAACTATCAAGAGCTTTAATAAAAATCATGTTTCTTCTAACTCTACAGTTCCAAATGCGAGTGTAGTTAGTGGAGATTATGAAAAATATATTCAAGCTAATGGTGATAATTATCCATCAAATTATACTTTCACAATTGATAGTACTAAAAACAAAGCTATTAAAGCAACTTATGATAAGGATGCAACTAAGGCTTATAATTTAGCACAAGGTGAAGATGCTGATTCAGCTGATTATTTAACTGGACGTGATGATGGTAGCTTCACTGATGATGATGGAAAAGCATATAATTTTGTGTACAGTGGTAAAAATGGTTCAGTAGTTTATAATGTTAATATTACTGAAGCTGGATATTACAACATCATTTTACATTATGTTGCTATGGATAAGTGGAATGAAACTGATCCATGGGAAGATAGCGGTGGTGCTAATATTGAAAGAGCTGTTTACATTGATGGTGCTTTACCATTCTCTGATTTAAGAAACGTTTCATTCACAAGAACATGGTGTGATGATGGTACTCCTTTGACAGACTTATCTGGTAACCAAATTAAGCCTAGTCAAGTTGAAAAATTAGCTTCTCGTTATGCTTATGTAAGAGATTCAATTGGTTATGTTACAGAACCATATGTTGTATATCTATCAAGTGGAGATCATACTTTAACATTTAGTGCTATTAAAGAAAATATGGGTATTATTGATGTATTCTTTGCATCAAAAGAATCATATAAAACTTATGATGAATATATAAGTGAAAAAGAAGCAGCTGGTGCTAGTAAAATCACTGGTTCTAAGTTTTATAAGATTGAAGGTGAAAATGCGTATTCACGTTCTTCATCTACAATTTATGCTGTTAATGATAAAACATCTGCATATACACCAACAGCTGATGGAGCTAAGGCTTCTCCTGTTAAATTAATCTTAAATACTATTGGTGGTTCTAAATGGACTGACCCAGGTAGTTGGATTACATGGAAGGTTAATGTTGAAGAAGATGGTTTATATCAAATCTCTTTAAGAAGTAAACAAAATGTTAGTAGAGGTTTGTTCTCTACAAGAAAATTATATATTGATGAGGAAGTTCCTTTCGCTGAAGCACAAAATTGTAAGTTTGTGTATGGTAGTAATTATTCTATCGTTACATTAGGTGCTAGTGAAGATAAACCTTATTATTTCTATTTAACAAAGGGTGAACATGAAATTACACTTGAATGTACACTTGGTGATTATGCATCTGAAATTAGTCGTGTTCGTGATGTTATCGATACATTAAATGGCCTATATCGTGAAATTATCAAACGTACTGGTATTTCACCTGACCCATTCATTGACTATTTTGCGAAGACTGAAGGTAAAGCTTTCATTACTAGAGCAACTGCAGAATTTGAACGTTGCATTGGTATTTTACAAAGTGTTAGTAAAAACATTCAAGAGATTTCTGGTGAAAAGAGTAGTGAAACTACTGCACTAGAAACTATCATGGTTCAATTAAATCAATTCATTAAGAATTATCGTAAGATTCAAAAGTCTTTATCAGACTTTAGTACAAATATTTCATCATTAGGTACTTGGATTTTAAATGTTAGTGAACAAGCACTAACAATCGATTATTTAATGGTACATAGTGATGATTATAAGATTGGCCGTGCTAATCCTAATATTTTTGTAGGTTCATGGTTCAGCATTCGTGGTTTCTTTGGTTCGTTCGTATTTGATTATGAATCTGTTGGTTTAACTGCTGGTAACGAAGGTTGGGAAGATGTTGAAGTATGGTTATTAACATCTGCATCAACTGGTCGTGAACAAGCTAACGCAATCAGTTCAATGATCTATGAAGCACAAAATGAAGCTATTCAAAATCATGATACATCAAGTCCATTATATGGAATTAATATTAAATTAAAGGTTGTATCATCTGGTGTATTGTTGACTGCAACTCTTGCAAAACGTGGTCCAGATGTAGCAATCAATGTAGATAATGGTCTTCCTGTAAATTATGCACTTCGTGGTGCTATTCATGATTTGACATTACTTGATGATGAATATCCTGAACTTGCTGGTGAATTAGAAACAGTTAAGTCTTGGTTCCAAGCTAGTGCATTAACTCCATATTCATATACTGATAATGGTGGACATACTGGTTTATATGCACTTCCTAACACTCAAAGCTTCCTTGTAATGTTCTATAGAACAGATATGTTTAAGGAATATGGTTGGACTGTTCCTGAAACTTGGGATCAAGTATTATTATTAATACCTGAGCTTCAAATCATGAACTTCCAATTCTATCTACCACTTAACCAAGCTGGTGCTACAAGTGTTGTTAACCAAATCTTTGCGTCATACTTATATCAAACAACTGATGATCCTACATCTGCATTCTATCGTACTATCGATTATAAAGATAAGAATGGTGTTAAAAAACAATATGTTGAATCTAATTTCGATAGTGAAGCAGCTCTTCAAGCATTTGAATTCTGGTGTAGCTTCTATTCAGATTATTCATTCCCACTATCTGCATCATTCATTAACCGTTTCAGAAGTGGTGAAACACCTATTGGTATTGCTGGTTATGATATGTATAATACTTTAGCTGTATCTGCACCAGAAATCAGAGGTAAATGGGGATTCGCATTACTTCCTGGTGTTGAAAAGTTTGATGATTTAGGTAATAGATATGTAGACCACATGGGTGCTGCTAGTGGTACTGCTGTTGTTATGATGGAACAAGCTGATAATTACAAAGCATCATGGCAATTTATGAAGTGGTTCGTAAGTGCTGACACTCAAGTTGGATACGCTAGAGAAATCGAATCTATCTTAGGTTCTGCAGCTCGTTTAAATACTGCAAATGTTGCAGCATTCCAACGTCTTGCATGGACTAGAGAAGAATTAGATATCTTAGTTGCACAATGGGATAGCACAATTGGTGTTCCTGAAGTTCCAGGTGGATACTATACAGGACGTAACCTTGAAAATGCATTCCGTCATGCTGTAAATAATAAGGCTAATCCACGTCAAACTTTAATTGACTATATTAGAACAATTAATAGTGAAATTAATAGAAAGAGAAACGAATTCGGTTTAGGTACATCAATCGAATACGAAGAATTAAACGGAAAGGAGTAAGCAAATTCAATGGCTGATGAAATTAAAAACAAAGAAGTAGTAGCTGAAATTGAAGAAGTCGAAGAAGAACAAGTAGATGAAGAAGAAGTTGTTGAAGAACAAGCTGACGAAGAAAAAACTTCTAATGAAGTTCCTGAAGTTCAAGTAAATGCTGATGGTTCTGCTGAGATGGCTGTCAAGGAAAATTGGTTTGCTGCTAAGATTCGTAAATTTAAGAAATGGAAAACTGAAACTGGTATTAAGATTGATCATTGGAGTCGTAAAAAGCCACTTAGAAGAAAGCTTTATTTAAATAGAACATTATATTTAATGATGCTTCCTTATATGGTTGGATTTACTCTATTTACAATTCTTCCAGTATTAATCAGTTTATATTTGTCTTTCACATCATTTAATATGTTGCAATTCCCTAAATTTGTAGGTTTCAACAACTATTTAACATTGTTCTTAGATGATGAAATATTTATTACTGCTATTAAAAATACATTAGTAATTGCGGTTATCTGCGGACCATTTGGATATTTACTTTCATTCGTGTTCGCATGGTTGATTAACGAACTTCCTGATAAGTTAAGAATCATTATGACACTTGTATTCTATGCTCCTTCACTTTCAGGAAATGCGATTACTGTATGGGCATTAATTTTCTCAAGTGATATCTATGGTTATGCGAATGCCTTCTTGATTAAATGGGGCTTCTTAAATACACCGATTACTTGGCTTACTAATGCGAAATACATTTTACCAATTGTAATTATTGTACAATTATGGATGAGCTTAGGTGTTAACTTCTTAAGTTTGATTGCCGGTTTAAAGGGTGTTGATAAAACATTATATGAAGCTGGTGCTGTTGATGGTATTAAGAATAGATGGCAAGAATTATGGTTCATTACACTTCCATCATTAAAGCCACAATTAATGTTCTCAGCAGTTATTCAAATTGCGAATGCACTAGGTGTTGGTTCAATTACAACTTCACTTTGTGGATTCCCATCTGTTGCTTATGCTGGTCATACAATTGTAAACCACTTAACCGACTATGGTTCATTACGTTATGAAATGGGTTATGCTTCAGCAATTGCGACACTATTATTCTTAGCTTCGATTGGACTTAATAAGTTGATTCAAAGAATCATCAGAAAGATAGGTGACTAATTATGGCAAAAGAACGTGACTTAAATGCTATAAAAGCAAAAAGAATTGATTCTCGTCCTTTCTCAGAAATTAGTGACTTTAAAGTTTTAAGAAAATCAAAGAAAAAGAAAAGAATCAATAGATCTCTTGGTGGAGATATTGCTTTATTCGTATTATTGTGTCTTGCTGGTATTACAAGTATTTTGCCTTTAGTATTAACCGTATGTAATGCCTTCAAACCTCTAGATGAAATTTTCCTATATCCACCTAGATTCTTTGTTAAAAACCCTACACTAGATAACTTTGCAGACTTAGTTAATGCACTTGGTTCATCACTTGTACCATTCTCAAGATATTTCTTTAACACAATTTTAGTAACTATCGTTGGTACATTTGGTCATATCATTATTGCATCTATGTGTGCATACCCTCTAGCTAAGTATCATGTACCTGGCGGTAAGATTCTATTTGGTATGGTAGTACTTTCAATGATGTTCCCATCTTCAGTTACTGCTATTCCTCACTACATTATCTTCAACTACTTAGGTATGATTAATACACAATTTTCTATCATCTTACCTGCATTTACTTACTCATTAGGTTTATTCTTAATGAAACAATTTATGGAACAAATTCCAATGAGTTTAATTGAAGCAGCTAAGGTCGATGGTGCTGGTGAATTTAGAATTTATGTAACTATCGTTATGCCTCTTGTTAAACCTGCTTGGGTAACATTATTAATCTTATTGTTCCAAAGCTTATGGGGTACAAGTGGTGAACAATATATCTATAGTGAAGACTTAAAGATGGTAAGCTATGCTTTAAGCCAAATCGCTACAGCTGGTGCTGCTCGTACAGGTACACTTGCTGCTGTAAGTTTGATTATGATCTTGGTTCCAATTGTGGTTTTCATTATTTCACAATCACAAGTTATGGAAACAATGGCATCATCAGGTATGAAGTAGGAGGTAAATATGCAAAAGAAAAGATTATTCAAAATTTGTGCTTTTATCTTAGCCCTACTTGTGTTTGTAGGTATTACTTCACTTGATGTTAATGCTATTGGTTATACATATGATCATAAGGGTAAAGTTATTTATTCAACTGATGGATTTACTGTAAATCAAAC
>JAEEGK010029163.1_pt1 | contig 11027 bp, 9 predicted proteins | sample 8958771 | NCBI WGS metagenome assembly JAEEGK01 (sample SAMN16246547, study PRJNA631951) | gut metagenome | biome: gut microbiome; feature: rumen; material: SC-attached | host: Bos | place: Iran: Karaj | collected 2018-10 | reverse complement strand
AGTGGAACAGTCATCACTAACAAGAATTTCATATTTATAATTATGTTTCTGATCAATTATGCTCTGTAAAGCAAGACCAACATACTTTTCCTGATTATATGTCGTCATTTCTACAGAAAACATCAACTCTTCATTATTTACCATTTATTTATTACCTCAATTACATACTCAACCTGCTCATCTGTAAGACATGGACTCATAGGAAGACTGAGTTCTTCGCGGTGAATGCGTTCTGTAACTGGCAGGCTGAGATTATTCCATTCTTTATAGCATTCCTGTTTATGAGGAGGTATAGGGTAGTGAATATTAGTTCCAATTCCATTTGATTCCAAATGCTTTTGGAGTTCATTACGTCGTTCACATAAAATTGGGAACAGATGGAAAACGTGCTGATTCCAGTCTGTGATCTTTGGTAGTACAATCTTTGGATTATTAATTCCTTCAATATACTTCTTAGCCACAGCTTTTCTTAAAGCTACGTCTTCATCAAGATGTTTAAGTTTTACATCAAGAATTGCAGCCTGAATTTCATCTAAGCGGCTGTTGCGACCACAGTATTGGAAAACATATTTTTTCTGACTGCCATAGTTTGCAAGACTACGAATTGCTTTAGCAAGTTTTTCATCATTTGTTGTAACGGCTCCGGCATCTCCTAAAGCTCCAAGGTTTTTTCCAGGGTAAAAACTATGACCCGCAGCGTCACCAATAGAACCTGTTTTTTTACCATTAAAGATACAACCGTGAGCCTGAGCATTATCTTCAATAAGCTTAAGATTATATTTTTTACAAAGTTCACCAATTTTATCCGTGTATGCACACTGTCCATATAAATGAACGATTGTAATAGCTTTTGTTTTGTCTGTAATTTTAGCTTCAATAAAAGAATCATCAATTTGATAAGTATTGATATTCGGTTCAACTAAAACTGGAACAAGTCCATTTTCTGTGATTGCAAGAATTGTTGCGATATAAGTATTTGCAGGAACAATTACTTCATCTCCAGGTTTCATTACTCCAAGTTCAATATAGGCACGGAAAATCCATACAAGCGCATCTAATCCGTTAGCACAGCCTACACAATATTTAGTGCCAATGTAATTTGCATAATCGCTTTCGAATTTTTCGTTTTCTTTTCCCTGAAGATACCAGCCGCTGTCTATAACTCTTAATGCTGCTTCGTGTATTTCTTCTTTGTATTTATCTGTTACATCTTTTAAACTTAAAAATGGTACTTGCATAAAATAGAATTCTCCATAAATTATTTTTTTATAGGTTTAGCTGGATTACCTACCCAAACTTCACCAGCTGGAACATCTTTTGTTACGACGCTTCCAGCTCCAATCATTGCATTTTCGCCAATTGTAATACCACACAAGATAGTTGCATTTGCACCTATACTGGCTCCTTTTTTTATAATTGTTCTTTGCAGTTTCCAATCAGGATTTTTTGAACGAGGATATAAATCATTTGTAAAAGTAGCATTTGGGCCTATAAAAACATTATCTTCTACGGTAATGCCATCCCAAAGTTGAACTCCACTTTTGATAGTAACATTATTTCCAATAGCAACATCATTTTCCACTAATGAATTTGCACAAATATTACAGTTTTCACCAATTTTTGCATTTGGAAAAATTACACAAAACTGCCAAACAATTGTTGAATCTGGAATTTTCGCTTTACAGTCTGATAATTGATGAATCATAAACTAAGCCTTTAATGATTTTAAGAAATCATCATAATTTCGAATGTATTCATTCTCATCATAATGTTCACTTGCGAGAACAACTAGTTTACAGCCGTAAGAAAAGTCATGCATTTCACGCCACATGTTTTTGCCAATATATAAACCGACATCTGGACGATTTAATAAAACCTGTTCTCTGCGTTCTCCATCATCAAGAATAAAACGGCAGGCTCCATCCATTGCAATTATGATTTGTTCAAGATTTTTATGTGCATGAAAACCACGGGATTCATTAGGAAGTGTATCAAACATATAATATACACGTTTGATTTCAAAAGGAATATCTTTTAAAGCTTCAATAGCTATGAGTTTACCACGTTTATCGCCATGAACCGGCATATCAATTAATTTGTAATTCATTATGATTAATTTTAACATAATTGTTATTTTATGTCTATTTTTGTGTGATTTTATACTCTTCCAGAAATTATGTAGAGACAAATAAAAGCATGATTACAAATAGAAGAAATTAGGAAATATATTAGAAATTATATTTCATTGATAGTTTCATATTAAAATTATTCTTATCAACTTCTTTATAATTTCGATTTACAACAAGAACATAGTCAAAGCCTGCATTTATTGATAATGCATTTGTACAAAAATAAATGGTATTAACTCCAATACAAAAATAAGTCTCAAAGTTTGCATACCATTCTTCGGAAATGTTGTCAGCAATATCATTTACAGCCAGACTATAAACAGAATTATTATTAGGACAATATCTGTGAAATTTTATAGCTGTATAACCTTTGGGATAATAAATTTTATACTGTATAAATTGACTGTTTCCTGCCCAGCATGAAGCTGCCCCCAGAATTTGACCTTTATGCGTAAATCCTTGTCTCACAAATCCATGACCATAATAACCAATATAAGGCCATTGTAATTGAAAATCCTGCGACATCTCAAAATCATTGCATTCTATATTTAATTCACTTTTTAATCCAAACGGAAATGGAATGTTCTGTTTAAAACCAATTGTATAAATTGCTGAGTGGAAAGAATTAGTTTGTTCATTAGATGTAAAATCATCAATACCATATTCACCATAAATTGAAAATCCAACTTTCTGAAAATTCCAATTTAGGAAAATAGCAACTTTCTGGTCTTCATCATTTCCACTTGATGATCTGGCATTTTCTTCAGTATCTGTGAATAATCTAAAGATATATTTTAAATTATCTGTACGCCAGTAAGTCATAAAAATCCGATTTATTCCAATAGTAAAATCTGGAATAAAAGAAGGTGAATAACTTGCTGATAATTCACAAAGCATTCGATCATTATTATTTTCATTTAAATCAAAATATTTTGATTCTTTTAATTGTCCTACCCAAAGACGACCTTCAATATATCCGAGACTCCATTTTAAATATGGAATTATTACTTCTGTTTTTCTTATTCCTAAATCAAGTTTAAGATATCCGGGTGCATTGTTACTTCCAAGCATTGGATTTATATAAGAGGGACCAAGCCATGGATTTTGTGTTCCAAAACCTAAAGTAAAGGTATTCCAGCTCCATCGTATTTCAGAATCACCCCAGTCATAATTCCAAAAGGCTTCATCTCCATAACGTTGAACAAAATCAATTTTATGATTAACTGTTCTGTTCTTAAATGAATAAGAATATGGATTCGGATAAACATCAGGATTTGTTTCAAACTCCTGGTTCTCCATCCAGCTCACCTGCGGTCTAACCGTCACCTCAAATCCATATCCCTCAAGCCGCACTCCAGCCGTAAGCGCTGTATTATACCCGCGTCCCTGCCACAAAGCACCGTCGTTCTGTCCATAAGGAACCGCAGTATTATAACTGTTAAACCATTCCGGCCCATAAACTTTAGCGGTAATTTTTTGTTTTAAGCCTTTTGTAAACCAATTTTCAACAGGAGAAGAAGATTCCCAGAGTGTATAAGTTGTTCCAAGGTTATTATTTTTCCAGATATGTGCATCGCTTTCTTTTCTGGAAACTGAAACCTTAGAAAATGTTCCGTCTTCATTTTCTTCAAAAGATTCTACATCAGAAAAAATCCAAACATTATCACTAAGCGTTCTGTAACCAAGAGTAGGGCATTCAACAATCCCCGTGAGTGAGAGAAAATCGTAATATTCTTCTTCGATTGATTTTAAAGCTTCTTGTGAATAAACAGATGAAATTACAAAAATAATAAGAAATACTAAAAATCTTTCCTTTTTATTTCTCAATAAATCGTTCACCCTTAATAAATTTTTCAAGACTTACTTTCCAGTCAGGAAGTTTAATTTTAAGCTCGCGGCAGATTTTATCCTTACTCAAAACTGAATAAGCTGGTCGCTGAACCTTCGCCCCATATTCTTCCGTTGTGCACGGTTTCACATCGCATTCTTGTGTGATGCGTCCGTACTTCCTTCCCAGCCGGTATATTTCCGTAGCAAATTCATGCCAGTTGGTCTGCCCGCCGTTAGTAAAATGATAAATTCCAAAAGCCGGAGCACTGTGTTTTCCAAAAGCTTCAGTTGCTTTGTCTGCTTTTTCAATAATCTTCAAAATTACAGCCGCTAAATCCAAAGCGCATGTTGGAGTTCCTTTCTGATCATTTACAACCTTAATCTGATCATGAGAATTCATCAGTTTTGTCATTGTATAAACAAAGTTCTTTCCGTCAAAACCATAAAGCCAGGCAGTTCTGAGGATATAATACTGAGTCATTTCTTTCTGAATTGCATCTTCACCGGCAGATTTTGTCTTGCCATAAACGCCAAGCGGTTCTTTTTCCATTTCTTCAGTGTAAGGCTCTTTTCCCTGACCGTTGAAAACATAATCCGTAGAAATATGAATCAGTTTTGCACCGATTGAACGTGCAGTTCTTGCAATTTTAAGTACACCTGAATTATTAAGTTTATTTGCAAGTTCAACATCTTCTTCAGCTTTATCAACATTTGTATAAGCCGAGCAGTTTATAATCCATTTAATGTGCTTGTCGTTACTTGAAGTATCAAGATAAGTTGATGTTTCCACAGATTTTACAAAATTCATCAATGCATCTGCATCTGTAATATCAACGTCTTTATCAGTTCCAACCCAATTATATTTTTTTTCATCAAGCTGTCGAGCAACTTCGCTTCCGAGCATTCCTTTACAACCAATAAGCCAGATCATAATTCCTCTTAAATCTTTGTAAATATAAAATTACAGAATGTTTTAATTCTGTTTATAAATGAAGTTTCAATTCTTTCGGTGAAGAATGGAATTCTTGGGGCATTTACACCGCCGATTCCATAAAGAATCCAGTTTTCTCCGTCATTAATCAAAACAATACATATTTTAAGTTTTTTAGGCCATACACAGTCAAATTCATCAAAATAACGAAGTTTATTGTTATTTACCGCTGAATAAAAAACTGATTCTTTTGATTTTTTCAAAATGATAGTTTCATGAATAATTCCAAACGGAGTCATTTCAAAATCAGCCTGAATCTCTTTTTCTAAAAGTTTTTCATCGTTAGTTATGATATTTTCAGAAACGATTTTTGCTGAATCATAAAGATTATACCAGTCTTCTGCGCGAACAGAATAATAAGGAATACCTTCATAATCAGAAACGTTATACAAAAGTTTTTCCAGCACATCAGGAAGATTTTCATTGCCTTTATAAGGTTTTATCTGAATGATTTCTGCAAGATATTTTGGATTTAATGCTTTTATTTCTGCAATTAAGTCATCGGCTTCTGGATATAAGCCTGAATTAAGGCACATTCTTTTTTGAAAAGCAATATTCTTAATCAGAACTTGCCCGGTCTTTAAAGTTTCCCGTTCCTCATCAGTAAGATTTTTATTAAAAAGTTCACCTGAAAATAAATTCTGCGCAATCAAAAAGAAGAATAAAACTGCAATAACCTTCCGAATCATTCTTTTCATACAGTACATACCTCCATTATAGTCAAATTAAAACTATTATTCAATAAAACCCACCTCCAGCCCAATAGTTTCAATTGAGTTTTATTTTTGTCATATCTTTTGAATATATGGAAATGGATAGTAATTCCTTTTTATAGCGATAAAGTAAGAAATAAATATGAATTAAAGATATACCGATTCAGGTAAACGCATTATAAAATCGTATGAAAAGACTGGCGCGAAGGAGTGAAATCGGTTTTACGAAAAGACTCTGAAGTGCCGCCGCTATGGCGGCAAAGTATATAATTACAAGGCACTTCAGCGTCTAGCAGGCGAGCCTGCGGTTTCGCAAAATCGATTTAGCTCCTGGGAGCCTCTTTTATTTCAATTTTTTATAATGCGTTTGCCTGGCTTTGTATAGATTTTTATTCTAATTTATTTCTTACTTTTCCCATTTTGTGATATAATTTGAATTACTATGATTTCCAAAAAGATAAAAGATTTAGTTGAAAGTCCATCTTCCGGTGTAATCCGCAAGATGTTTGAAGAAGGCGCTGCACTCAAAAAAAAGTACGGCGAAGATAAAGTTTATGATTTCAGTCTGGGAAATCCAGATCTTGACCCACCAAAAGAAGTTATCGAAGCAATAAAAGAAGTTACGGCCTCTGAATCTCACTTGTGCCATGGTTATATGCCTAATGCCGGATATCCTGAAACCCGAGCTGCAATGGCAGAAAAAACTTCAAAAGAGCAGGGAGTTCCTGTTGATTTTTCCAATATTGTAATGGCAGTCGGTGCTGCAGGTGCGTTAAATTCCACTCTTAAAGCACTTTTGAATGATGGTGATGAAGTTGTCGTTCCATGCCCTTATTTTACCGAATATGACCACTACATTCACAATCACGGTGGTGAAATTATCCGCGTAAAAACAAAAGAAGATTTCGGTCTCGATCCTTCTACAATAAAAGCAGCTCTTAATCCAAGAACAGCTACAATTATCATCAATTCACCGAACAATCCATCTGGTCGTATTTATTCTGATGAAGAAATCCAGGCTGTAGTTGATGTATTAAAGGCTCACGGAAAAGCTACTGGTCGTTACCCATATATTATTTGTGATGAACCATACCGCGCAATTACTTACGGAAAAAAAGTTGCTGCAGTTTTCCCTAAATACGAAAATGCTGTTGTCGTAACTTCTTTTGCAAAAAATCTAAGTCTTCCAGGAGAACGAATCGGTTATATTGCTGTTAATCCTGCTTGTTCAGAAGCTAAAGATTTTGTGGCAGCTGCAATTTTTGCAACCCGAATCTTAGGTTATGTAAACGCACCTGCCTTTTTCCAAAAGGTTATTACAAAAGCCTGGAATGCTCCTTGTGATTTTTCTTTGTATGAAAAACGCCGCAATGAACTCATAAAAATCATGGATTATGCTGGATTAAAATATGCTATGCCTGAAGGTGCCTTCTATCTTTTTGTAAAAGTTCCTGACGGCTGGAATGATGATGACATGGCTTTTACCAATCATCTTAAAAAATACAATATTTTGTGTGCTCCAGGAAGTGGATTCGGCGGTAAAGGCTGGTTCAGAATTGCTTACTGCTGCAGTGAGCAGACAATTTTAAACTCAAAGGAAGCATTTAAAAAAGCCGTAAGCAGCCGGACTTAGTAACTGCAAATATATATTTTAGGAGAAAATATGAAAATCTTAATGGTAACTTCAGAAACCGTTCCTTTTGCAAAAACAGGCGGATTAGCAGATGCTGTTTCTGCTCTTGCTATAACCTTAAAAAAACAGGGCCACGATGTTCGTATCGTAATGCCTAGATATTATAAAATTGACCGTTCAAAACTCCAGCCAATAGATGCACCTCTTGCGGTTGCAGCCGGAACTGTAGAAACCTGGGTAAAAGTTTATCAGTCAACCTTACCAAAATCAGAAGTTCCTGTTTATTTTATTGACCATGAACAGGCATACGGACGTGATGGTATTTACGGAACAAAAACCGAAACAGATTTCCATGATAATCCCTATCGCTCTGCAATTCTTTGTCATGGTGCCTTCCAGCTTTGTCGTTTATTAGGCTGGTACCCTGATATCATGCATGCTCATGACTGGTTCTGTGCTCTTGTTCCTGTGCTCTTAAAACATGTTTGCCGTAACGGATATTTTGCTCATACAGCCTCAGTTTTCACAATTCATAATCTTGGTTATCAGGGCTGGTATCCAAAAGATTCATATCCGGCTTTAGGTTTGGACTGGAACTTATATTATGGTGCAGGCTTTGAACGAAATGGTTCAATCAATCTTTTGCAGGCTGCAATTTCCTGTGCAGATATGATTACAACAGTTTCTCCAACTTATGCTGGCGAAATGCAGACTCCAGAAGGCGGTTTTGGTCTTGATGGACTTCTCCGCGTAAGAACTGATGTAGTTCGTGGTGTTTTAAACGGCTGTGATTTAAATACCTGGAACCCAAAAACAGATAAACTTCTTCCAGCAAATTATGATTATAAAAATCTCAAGGGAAAAGCTGTTTGTAAAGAAGCACTTCAAAAAAGAATGAGCTTACCGCTAGATCCAAACGTTCCGTTAATCGGAATTATTACCAGACTTGCAGATCAGAAAGGTATTGCAGAAGTTTTTGCACCTAATTATGGAAGTATCTACAATATCTGCTCAACTATGAATGTTCAGTTTGCCATTTTAGGAAGCGGTGAGCGCTGGTGTGAAGATGAAATCAATGCCCTCCAGAGTAAACTTCCAAATCTCCGTGCCTATATTGGCTATGATGAATCCTTAAGTCATCTTATCGAAGCCGGTTCTGATTTCTTCCTCATGCCTTCAAAATATGAACCTTGTGGATTAAATCAGATGTATTCAATGCTTTACGGAACATTACCAATTGTACGTAGAACAGGCGGACTTGCAGATACAGTAGAGCAATACAATGAGTTCAGTGGTGATGGAACAGGTTTCCTCTTTGATAATCTTACTCCAGGTGCAATTTACGATACCGTTGGCTGGGCAACATTTGCATACTACAATAAAAAAGCCGATATCAAGAAAATGCAGCAAAGAGGAATGCAGAAGGACTTTAGTTGGGACTTATCTGTTAATAACTACCTGAACGTTTATTCCGAAGCACTCATGCGTGGCTGTGGCGTAGATACTAATTCTTGGCGTTAAAACTCGTACCATTGATCATCAGTGGTAAGGTACCAGTCGGCAAGCAGTTTTGAATTGCTCGTACTACACCAGGAAATGCTTCCATTATCATTCAAAATTACAACTCGGCTTCCGTTTTGTGAAATACTGAATGGTATGGAAGCTGTTCTGTTATAACTGAATCTTTTCTTTGTAGCAATATTGTAGCAGTAAACCTTGTTTTTACCTATATTTGTATAAAGTTGTGTCCCCGACAAATATGTAAAGGCTTCAGAATCTTCTTCAGAGAACTTAAGAATATTTGTTGCTTTGTTAGTCTGAGTATTAAATGAATAAACATAAGTATTTTTAATATTGTTGTCGGACTGTAAAACAATACCATAAATCATATTTCCATCTGTGCTTAAAGCATAAGAAACATTTCCTTCGAGAGACATAGGTACAGTTTCCAGCGAATCAATATCAACTCGAAGTAGGGGAACTTTAGGATTAGATGCAGCTGTTTTTGCAATATACAATTTTCCGTTATCATTTAAAACTGCATCCTGAATACCTGTTCCTGAATAAACTTCAAAAAAGTTTTTATTTGTAAAATCATAAAGATTAAGGGTAGTGTTGCTTTCAATTTCAATGAGATATTTTTTATCTCCAATAGAAGACAATCTTAAACTCTGGATATTATTTTTTGGAGTAAATAAAATGTCTTTCTGCTTGGTCTGAAGATTTAATCTGACAACTGGATTTCTAGAAGATTTTGTCCACAAAATTACATTGTCTGTATTATAAGAAATAATATTTGTCTGTCCGTCAGTTGCCGCAAGCTTATCAACTTTCCCAGTATCATAAGACGATTTGTAAATTGCTTTTTCTGTAAGGAAGTAAAAATCTTCTTCAGCAGGAGTCATATCATAAATTTTTGAATATATATTTTCTGTAATTTCTTCCATTTGAATGGTTGAAAGCGATGGATCAGTATCAATCTTATAAATTGAACCAGATCTGCTTCCCAAAACAATATTAGTATCCTGTTTTAATCCGGTCGCAATAGAAGCATTGCCTCTTGGTCCCTTCAAGGTTTTTACATTTCTAGGATTAGAAACCTTTTGTCCAGGAAGATTTTCAAGCATTTTTAGTTCGTAATTATTTCTACCGTCATATTCAAGATAATAAAGATTTGAATCATTTGAAGAGGAGAGAATTATAGGATTTTGTGCATTTATTGTAGAAACCGTTGTTCCTTCATAAGCATTTATAATATAAATAATATTGTCTTTTACGCCCGCAAAAAATACATTGTTATTATATAAAAGTGGCTGAGAAAGGCCTCTGATAATCTGAAACTTTTCTTTAAGCTGTCCGTTCTGCATATTATAATAAGATAGATTTCCGGAAGGGGAATAAAACAAAACAGTTTTTTCTGAATCACTTGTCTTTATATAATTTACAATTCCTGTATCACTTTTGATTTTATTTACTTTAGACCAGTTTGTCGTATTTATAAATTCCGCACCATCTACAGTTGCTGTTCCTACAATCAAATAAGTTCCTTTTGCACTAAAATTGATTGAGGTAATGGAATCGGTATATTTTTTCTGCCATTTTCTCGAAAGATTTCGCCAGTCCCAGATACTTACTTTATTTACTGAACCACCATCAGTTTCATAAACTGCAATGTCATTGCCATTAGGAGAAACTGCAATCAGTTTTATTCCTACATCCGAAATCTGATAGTGTTCTCCCTGATTATCATCTGACCATTTAATTAAAAAGCCGTCTTCGCCAATACTAAAATAAGAATAATCTAAAACATTTTGAGTTGGAATTGAAATTAATTTATTTACACCGCCCTGATGCGATTGGGTTGAAATATGAGATTGTGCAAATATAAAAAAAATAAATAAATTGAATGCTGCTAACGAAAGAAAAAGTTTTTTCATTACGGTAATTTTCTCCCTTTTATAAAATAAGAAATATCACTGAATGTTCCTAGTATAAACAAAAATATAATAAATGCCAAACCAATAAACTGAATATAATATTGGATTTTTGGATTTATTTTTTTTCTGAAGATTGTCTCTATAAAGGCAATTAAAATTAAACCACCATCTAAAACCGGAATTGGGAGAAGATTCATAATAAAAAGAGATACGCTTATTAATCCTAAAAAGTTTAGCATACTTACAATACCAACTCTAAGTCCGGCCGAAAAACCTTCTTTAATCGTAGAACCC
>JAEEGK010029162.1_pt1 | contig 11027 bp, 8 predicted proteins | sample 8958771 | NCBI WGS metagenome assembly JAEEGK01 (sample SAMN16246547, study PRJNA631951) | gut metagenome | biome: gut microbiome; feature: rumen; material: SC-attached | host: Bos | place: Iran: Karaj | collected 2018-10 | reverse complement strand
TGATAAACGCTGAACTCACACCAATACGCCCCAACGAGATCAGTCCATTAAACATAGATCCGCCTGGCACAGCCCCTATCGGCTGCTCATCCCTGAAGATGATATCGAGAATCGTCTCACCAATACCAATAACTTTTCGCATAGTGACAAAATTTAACCTGTTTGGAGATTATTTATTACTCAGCGGGCAAAGTTACGAAAAAAAATCGGAGTTCCCACGAAAAATCATTCGATTTTGAGTAACTTTGCACACGAAATGACAAAATATAACACTTACACCCTCGAAAACGGTCTTCGGATCATCCACCTGCCATCTATTTCTCAGGTGGTCTATTGCGGTTACGACATTGCCGCCGGCACTCGCAACGAACTGCCTGGCGAAGAAGGCCTAGCCCATTTCTGCGAGCACATGAGTTTCAAAGGCACAGCTCGCCGCAATGCCATCCAGATTATCAATGCCATTGAAGGGCTGGGAGGCGAACTGAATGCCTTCACCAACAAGGAAGACACCGTTTACTATGCAGCAATCTCCAAGGAGCACTTCTCTCAGGCTGTCGATGTGCTTACCGACATTGTGTTCCAAAGCCAATATCCACAGCATGAAATCGACAAGGAGGTAGAAGTTATCTGCGATGAAATCGAGAGTTATAATGACTCTCCTGCCGAATTAATCTATGATGAGTTCGAGAATTTGTTGTTCGAAGGACATCCCCTGGGCCATAACATCCTTGGCAATGCCGACCAACTGCGTACCTATACCACCGCCGATGCCCTCCGATTCGTGCGACGTAACTACCGAACAGATAGAATGGTATTTTTTGTGTATGGTGACATCAACTTCAAACAACTCTGCAGGAATTTGGGACACCTGACACCTGACGGTGAGAACCCATCCCTGGCAGAACCATCAATTCCTTCCCTTAACACGCAGAAAAAAGCCCAATTCATCGAGCAGAAACGCTCCACACATCAGGCTCATGTGATGACTGGTTGTCAGGCTTATGCCTACAATGACCCCCGTCGTTTGACGCTATACCTTCTTAATAATATATTAGGTGGACCCGGTATGAATGCCCGTCTGAACCTTTCACTACGAGAGCGTCACGGACTGGTCTATACCGTTGAGAGCACGATGGCTACCTATGGTGATACGGGTATCTGGAGCATCTATTTTGGATGTGATCATCATGATATCAGTCGATGCCGCCGATTGGTGCGCCATGAGTTAGACCGTCTGATGCAAAAGCCCCTCAGTCAGCAACAGCTCATCAAGGCGAAGCGCCAATTGAAAGGTCAGTTAGCCATTGCCTGTGACAATCGGGAGCAGTTTGCCCTCGACTTCGGAAGAAGCTATCTCCATCATGGTCATGAGCGTGATCTCGACACGCTTTTCCGTCATATCGATGCCATTTCTGCCGAAGAGCTTCAGGCTGTTGCCTGCGATCTCTTCGACCCCCAGAATATGACCACACTGATCTTTAAATAGTATCGCCAGACCTAAAGGTCAAGCATACTTCTGAAGATATTGGCGGATTGCTTTACGAGCAGCGCCAAGACGGTGCTCTACGCTTTTATATCCCTCACCTAATTCACGCGAGATCTCACCGACCTTCATACCATCATAGATATGCAGCCGATAAATCTCACGGCAATTCTCTGGCAGACGTGCCAGACCTCGTTCCAACTGCTCCATCACCTCACGTGCTGAGAGAATAGATTCATCTGTCGTCAGTTCACTACAGACACCTTTGATATAGTGCTCATACTGCTCGACTGCGGTATGATGACGAAAATAATCATACACCTGATTGCGTGTCATGGCAAAGACCAGAGCCGGCAGGGTGATCTCAGAGATCATCTTGTCGGAGGTCAACAGGCGGAGGAAGACATTCTGCACGATGTCCTCCGCCAGATAGCTGTCACCCAGACGACTGCCGGCATAAGCCAGCAGTTCGTCGCGGTGAGCTATGTAATAGTTGGTAATAAGTGTATGCTTAGTCATTCACAACCTTCTGAATAGTTCCATCTGCATTGTAGAACAAACGCTGAACCTTCAGCGAACGCAGATGCGTGATGTCGTTTGAAGGAACACAGTCGTGATAGCACAGATACCACTGACCCTTGAACTCTACAATAGAGTGGTGAGTGGTCCAGTCTACCACCGGATCGAGGATCACACCCTGATAACGGAAAGGTCCGTAAGGAGAATCACCAATGGCATAGCAGAGATAGTGGCTATCACCTGTAGAGTAAGAGAAATAGTACTTGCCATTATACTTGTGCATCCAAGAGGCCTCGAAGAAACGGTGAGGATTGCCAGCCTTCATGGGCTCACCGTTCTCGTCGAGAACTACCACGTTACGAGGTGCCTCAGCAAACTGCTGTACATCGTCGCTCAAGCGGACCACGCAGCTATTGATGGCAGGTGAATCGGCAGTGGTGAAGAGCTCACCCTTGTGGTCAGGCGCTGCACCCAGGTCGATGAGTCCGTTCTGGTCGCCATACTTACCATAGACAGGTGCCAAACCATTGGGCAGCGGATGCCACCACTGAAGCTGTCCGCCCCAAAGTCCGCCGAAATAGACATAGATCTGTCCGTCGTCATCCTTAAAGGCACAGGGATCGATGGAGAACGAGCCACGGATGGGCTTCTCCATAGGTTTGAACGGACCTTCGGGCTTGTCTGCCACAGCTACACCCAGGCGGAACACGCCGTCATAAGCCTTTGCAGAGAAGATGAGGTAGTACTTACCATCCTTCTCGACACAGTCGTTGTCCCACATCTGCTTCTCAGCCCAGGGCACATCCTTCACGTCGAGGATCACACCATGATCTGTGACTTCACCATTCTCGATGTCGTCCCAAGAGAGCACATGATAGTCCTTCATCTGGAAGTGACCGCCATCATCGTCGAAGCACTCACCGGCATCCCAGTCATGAGAGGGATAGATGTACAGACGACCGTTAAACACATTGGCTGAAGGGTCAGCCATATAATCACTCGGGAACAAATAACGTGGTAGTTTTGCCATAATCGTTTATCTTTTTAGATTGTTACTATTGATATATTACTAGCTGTTATTACTGATTCTACGTCGGGCGGCCAGTTCTGCCTGCATGTTCTCATTATATTCTTTGGTAATCGGATAGAAGTGAAGCGCCACCACACCAACTGCAAACAGGAGGGCAGGAATGATGCTCGATACCAGACGGATACCCTCCAGTGCACTGTCGTTCTGCACAAACACATCACCAGAGACATAGCCGAACATCGAGATGATAATACCTGCGATGGCACCACCGAAGCCAAGACCCAACTTCAGGGCCAGTACGATTCCCGAGAAACAGAAACCCGTCGCACGACGGTGGTTCTCATATTCGATATGATCGGCCACATCGCCAATCATCGCCCACAGCAACGGAATAGTAGGAGCATAGGCCAAAGAACGCAGGAAATTGAGCAAGAACAGCAGACTGACATCCGTTGGTGACGGGATATAGAACAGCGCCGTAAAGAAGGCCGTCAGCGACAGACAGACCACAAAGGTATTCTTCTTACCATATTTGTTGGCCAGATAACGCGACAGGGTGATCACACCCACGAACTGCACGATGGCTCCCATCATATTGAACACAGAGAAGCCCATAGAATAGGCCTGATCCTGCTCTATCGACAATCCGAAGAACGACAGGAACTCATAGAGCGCCCGCTGATCGACATTATGCTGGAAATAGAAGTTCATGGCGGAGCCCCACATCGCCAACGTGATAAAGATGGCAAAGGTCAGCAAGGCCATCGAGTTCCAAGAGATATTGGAGACGGTATCCTTGATATCCTCAGCGATGTTCACTTTCTGAGCGGGTGGCGGCTGGATACGCTCTTTGGTGGAGAAGAACGTCACAGCAAACAAAACCAAGGCGACAACAGAATACAATATAACAGTAGCCGTCCAACCTTTAGGCTTGTCACCACCTCCCAACTGATCGACCAAAGGAAGGGTCAGACCCTGTACCACGAACTGGGCAATGGTCACCAGGATAAATCGGATGGTGGTGATACTGGTGCGCTCACGGATATCACTAGTCATCACACCACCCAAAGAGGTATATGGTATATTATTAAAGGAATAGACGGTCATCAACAGCACATAGGAGATCGTGGCATAGGTAGCTACCATACCTTTCTCCTCAATGCCGGGATTATAGAAAGCAAGTAAATAGAAAATACAGAAAGGGATAGCCGTCCAGAGCACCCAGGGGCGGAACTTACCCCAACGGGTCCTCGTACGGTCGGAAAGAATACCGACAAGCGGATCGACCACAATTGCCGACAAGCTACCGATCATCAGGATACTGCCTGCCACAGCGCCATCCAGTCCGAAAACGTCCGTATAGAACTTCAACTGGAAAATCATCATCATCTGGAACACCAGATTGGCCGCGGCATCACCTACCGAATAACCGATCTTCTCGCCTAATGATATTTTCTGAGAGGAAAAACCCTTCATGCCTTACTCTTACTAATACTAAACAAAAAACTGTCTGCAAAGATAATGAAAAAGCGTTCAAAAGACATTCTGATATGTTACATTTGTTTTTAAAATTGTATCATTATATAAGAATTTTGATAATTTCGCCCGTTTCATCGTTTTTTTTTGTACTTTTGCAACGTCAATTCAACAATTATGAAGAAAATCTTATGTATCGTTGCGACACTCCTTTGTGTCTCCGCTATTGAAGCCAAAGTCAGCCTGGCCCAACTGTTCCAGTCGGGTATGGTTCTCCAGAGAGGTAAGTCTATCCCAGTTTGGGGAAAGGCAGAAACTGGCGAACTGGTTAAGGTCAGGTTCAACAACAAACAATATGTGACAACTGCCGACCTTCAGGGCAACTGGCGCATCAACCTGCCGAAGATGAAGGCAGGCGGTCCCTACACGATGACCGTAGGCGACATCGTACTGACTAATATATTAATAGGTGACGTGTGGTTACTCTCGGGCCAGTCGAACATCGACGTCACGATCGAGCGTGTCTATCCGCAATACACAAAGGAGATCGACACCTATGAGAATCCTGATATCCGTCTGTTCCGCGTTCAGAACGAGACGGCCGTTCACGGTGTGAAGGATGACATCCGTCCGACATCCATCAACTGGAAGCCTGTCAACAAGCAGAATGCCTGGTACTTCTCTGCAGTCGGCTATTTCCTTGGCAAGCGGATGTATGAGAAGACCAAAGTTCCCCAGGGTATCATCGTCAACAGTTGGGGAGGTACCCCTATCGAGGCCTGGATCTCTGCCGACTCTCTGCGCGATGACTATCCCCAACTGGTCAAGCGGGCTGAGTTCTTCCAGAACGACGACTACGTGAAGGCACAGGCACAGGCCAATATGCAGGCTGAGATTCAATGGCAGAAAATCCTGAAAGACACCGACCCCGGTATTCAGGAAGACTGGACTTCACCCACCTTCGACGACAGCCAGTGGCAGACCGTCAGTCAGTGGGATACCAAGTGGGCCGTCTCTCCCACCACCCATCGTCCCGTCGTGGGTACTATCTGGCTGCGTCAGCATATCAACATCGACAAGGCACATGCCGGCAAACCCGCCCGATTGCTATTGGGAACGCTCTTTGATCAGGACTTCACCTATCTGAACGGCCAGCAGATCGGCCATACCGGTTATCAGTATCCCCCGCGCCGCTATGACATCCCCGAGGGACTGTTGCGTGAGGGCGACAACGTGATTACCGTCCGCTTCATCAACAAATACGGTCTGGTGCACTTCATCCCCGAGAAACCTTATCTGATCGCTTTCGGCGAGGATCGTTTCAGTCAGAACCCCATGCCGGCCGACGTACTGCCTTTGAGTGAGAACTGGCAGATGGAGTTGGGTGCCGAGATGCCTAACTGTCCCAGTGGCGATATCTCCTTGCAGAACATCCCCACCACCCTCTACAACGCGGTGGTCTATCCCGTAGCCCCCTATGCCGTCTCCGGTGCCGTCTGGTATCAGGGAGAGTCGAACACAGGCAACCCCGCTCCTTATGCAGACTACCTGAAGAAGATGATGGGTTGCTGGCGCGACCGTTGGCAGGATCAGAAGATGCCCTTCGTGATTGTACAGTTGGCCAACCATGACGGTCGTCAACAGACGGGTTTCCCCTCACCCCTCACACCGCAGACTTCACCAGTCAACAGCGGTTGGGCAGCCCTTCGTGAAGCCCAGCGCCTCACAGCCAAGAACGACCCCAGAGCCGAACTGGCCGTTATCAATGACCTCGGTGAGCCTGTGGATATCCATCCACTCCGTAAGAAGGAAGTGGCAGAACGTATCGGTCTCGGTTTTGACCGTCTCGTATATTATAATAAGGTGGAACTCTCTCCTGAGGTAGTGGCTTCAGAGGTGAAGGACGGTAAAATCATCCTCACCCTCGACCAGCCCATCCAAGCGGGAGAACTCAATGAGTTTGAGGTGGCTGCCGCTGATGGCGACAAGGTGTTCCAGAATGTGAAAGCCTCCGCTGAGGGCAAGACCATCACACTGACATTGCCGGAAGGCTTCCATCCGATGAGCGCCGTCTATGCGGTGCGCTACGCTTGGAAGGACAATCCGATCACGGCCAATGCCCGTTCGCTCTCAGGACTCCCCATGTCATCCTTTGAATTGCAAGTGAAGAAATAAACTATAACAAATATTATCAATTATGGCAACAACTAACGAAAACAAAGGCTTTTACAAGCTTTCCTGGCTCCAGCGCATCGGTTTCGGCTCTGGTGACTTGGCACAAAACCTGATCTTCCAGACTACATGTATGTATCTGCTGTTCTTCTACACCGACATCTATGGCCTCGATGCCGTCGATGTCTCTGTGATGTTCACAGTGGGTAACGTGGCAAACGTGATTTGGGACCCCATCGTCGGTGCCCTCATCGACAAGAACAACCCTAAGTTGGGTAAGTATCGTGCTTACCTGGTATTCGTCGGTATCCCCCTCACTGGCTTTGCTATCCTCTGTTTCTGGAACGGCTTCGCTCCGTCATTGCTCTACGCCTACATCACGTACATCGCGATGACGCTGCTCTATACCTTTATCAATGTGCCTTACGGTGCCCTGAACTCCTCACTGACCCGCGACACCGATGAGATCACCATCCTCACCTCTGTCCGTATGTTCATGGCCAACTGCGGTGGTCTGGCTGTAGGTTCTGGTCTGCCCCTGTTGATTGCCTACTTCACCGATCAGGAGGCCGAGGGACTGCCGAAGGATCCCGCCGCCTGGTTCACCACAATGACCATCTATGCCTGCGTGGGTCTGGCTCTGCTGTTCTTCTGCTTCAGCCAGTGTAAGGAGCGCGTGGTGATGGATGCCAGCGAGGCAGCCAACGTGAAGATCAGCGACTTGTGGATGGAGTTCTTCCACAACCGTCCTTTGCGTATCATCGCCTTCTTCTTCATCACCGCCTTCGCTATGATGTCAATTGGTAACGCCGCTGGTGCTTACTTCATCAACAGCAACATGCACGGTTCGCCCGACCAACTCTCAATCTTCATGGGTCTGGGTTCAGCTCCGTCGTTCATCTTCATGCCACTGGTGCCGATGATCAAGAAACTGGTGGGCAAGAAGAATATGTTCTATATCTTCCTCGGTATCGCCATCATCGGTATGGGCTTCCTCTATGTTGCAGCCAAGATGGAAGAGCCCAGCATGACGATCGTCTATATCGCTCAGTTCGTGAAGTCAACAGGTGTCATCGTGGCTACTGGTTACATGTGGGCACTGGTACCTGAGGTTATCTCTTACGGTGAGTATGTCAGCGGCAAGCGCATCGCCGGTATCGTAAACGCCCTGACGGGTATCTTCTTCAAGGCTGGTATGACCTTAGGCAGTGTGGTGGCTCCCGCCATCCTGGCCTACGTGTCTTACAATCCTGAGGTGATTGAGCAGACGCCCGAGGCTCAGGAGGGTATCCTCTGGCTCGTATGTGTCATCCCCGCAGCCCTGTTGCTGTTGGCGATGTTCATCATCTCGAAGTACGAACTCACCGACGAGGTTATCGACGATATCAATAAGAAGATCGAGGCCCGCGGCTAAAAACCATCCATGATGAAAAGAAGATGCCTCTTGGCAGCCCTGCTCTATATGGCAGTAGCAGCCGTCAACGGAAGTCCTGTAGAGATACAGGCAGGAAACACCGACGTAAAGGTGGAGTTCTTCACCCCGTCGATCGTCCATATCGTCAAGTCGCCAATAGGGCATCCCTATACCAAACAGAGTCTGGTGGTCATCGCCAGTCCTGAGAATGTAAACGTCACTCAGAAGGGGAACACCCTGATGAGTGACGTTCTCACTGTAAAGGTTGATGCCAAGACTGGTGCCATCACTTTCAGCGCCAAGGGTAAGACCCTGCTCCGTGAAAAAGGAGCCTGTACCTTTGAGCCACGTACGGAGGGGCCAGATGCTGGTGCCTATCGTGTGACACAAACCTTCCTGCTTGACAAAGACGAGGCCATCTATGGCTTAGGCACCATCCAGAACGGCAAGATGAACCGTCGCGGGGAGCATAAGCTGATGGAGCAGTCAAACCTCGAGGATTTCCAGAGTGTCCTGCAGTCCATCAAGGGCTGGGGTATCTTCTGGGATAACTACTCACGCACCCAGTTCAACGATGATGCCGCCAAAGGTATGTCATTCTCTTCTGAGGTGGGCGATTGCGAGGACTATTACTTCATGTACGGCGGTTCTGCCGACGGGGTGATCGCCCAGATGCGTCACCTCTCCGGTGATGTGCCGATGTTCCCGCTCTGGACCTACGGTTTCTGGCAGTGCAAGGAGCGTTATAAGAGTGCCAAGGAACTCCTGGGCGTGGTGGATCAGTATCGCACGCTGCAGGTGCCGCTCGACGGTATCATCCAGGACTGGCAGTACTGGGGTTCCAACTATCTGTGGAACGCGATGGACTTCCTCACCGAAGAATATGCCGACGGACAGAAGATGATCGACGATGTCCACCAGAAGCATGCCCACTTCATGATCTCCATCTGGGCCAGTTTCGGACCCAAGACAAAAGCCTATCGCCAGCTCGATGAGAAAGGTCTGCTCTTCGACTTTGCCACTTGGCCCCAGAGTGGTCTGACCTTCTGGCCCCCACGCCTGGACTATCCCTCAGGTGTACGTGTCTATGACGCTTTCTCACCTGTGGCTCGTGATATTTTCTGGCATAACCTGAAGAACCTCTTTGATAAGGGTGTCGATGGCTGGTGGATGGACTCTACCGATCCCGACTTCTTCGATCCGAAGGAGGCTGACTACGATCACAAGGCAGGCAACGGCACCTGGCGCTCACTGCGCAACGCCTTCCCATTGGAGACTGTTCGTGGTGTCTATCAGGCCCAGCGCAAGGAGTCCGAACAGAAGCGTGTGTTCATCATGACACGTTCTGCCTTTGCCGGACAGCAGCATTACGGCTCGAACATGTGGAGTGGCGATGTGGCTTCTTCATGGGATATGCTGCGCAAGCAGTTGCCTGCCGGACTGAGTTACTCGCTGACAGGCAATCCGAACTTCAATACCGACATCGGTGGTTTCTTCTGCGGTTCCTATAACACCCAGGGCAGTGGCTCTGCCCCCAAGAACCCACAATATCAGGAGCTCTATGTACGTTGGATGCAGTATGCTCTCTTCTGCCCCATCTTCCGCAGTCATGGAGCTGATGCCCCACGCGAGATTTGGCAGTTTGGTAAGAAAGGCGAGCCCGTCTATGACGCCATCGAGAAGATGATCCGTCTGCGCTATCGTCTCATACCTTATTTATATAGTACAGCCTGGCATGTCACCAGCAAAAACGGGAGCTATCTCCGTCCGCTGTTCAGCGACTTCGCTCAGGACAAGCGTGTCTGGGACATGACCGATGAGTTTATGTTTGGTCGCTCTATCCTGGCTGCGCCTGTGGTGGAAGCCCAGTTTACTGAAGAACAGATCATCAAGGAAGATGCGATGACAGGCTGGGACAAGAAGGAAGTAAAGGCCCAACAGGCGAATCGTGTTGACTGGTCTGCCTCGAAGACTGCCACCAAATACCTGCCGAAGGGCACCCTCTGGTATGACTTCTGGACTAATCAGCAGTACAAGGGTGGACAGACCATTACCATCCCGACCCCACTCGACCGTGTGCCGATGTTTGTACGTGCCGGTAGCATCCTGCCCCTCGCCCCCGAGATGCAGTATGTAGGCGAGAAGCCTTGGGATCAGCTTGAGATCCGTGTCTATCCTGGTGCCGACGGCTCTTTCCTCCTCTATGAAGATGAGGGCGACAGCTATCAGTATGAGAAGGGGGCCTACGCCACCATCGCCTTCCAGTGGCATAACGCCACCAACACGCTGACGATCGGGGCACAGCAAGGCAGCTATCCAGGTATGCTAAAGTCACGCCAGTTCGTCATCGTTCTACCTGATGGCACCTCGAAGACTGTTGATTACAAAGGCCAGAAGATTGAGATCAGTCTCTGATTGTATAATATTTGGATTCGGGCGGATGGTCTGACATATATTCCGAATTATTTTTCGTACCTTTGCAGCCGTATGGTGGACATTAAGGTAACATATAGGCTGACAAGTCGGTTGTCGATGCGCATCGTCAAAAATGGCGATGTACATGTGTCGGCTCCTATCGGTATGCCGCGAGGAAAAGTCATGGCGTTCATCGAGGAACATCAAGACTGGATTGACAAGGCTAGGAAGAAGTCGTATGAGCGTCAGAAGCAACGAGCGACATTCTTCAATAAACTGCCATTAGCCACTCGAGAACAGGCTGACGAAGCACTGAAGCGATTGAAGACGCTGGTGGAGCCAATGGTGGAAAAGTATTCCAAAGAGATGGGTGTTAAACCGAGTATCGTCTATTTCAAGCCCACCATCTCGCGCTGGGGGCAGTGTAACATCCGCACCCGTAGCATCTGCATTTCTACCTACGTCCTGCTGTTGCCGGAATGGTGTGCCGAGCATGTGTTGGTTCACGAACTATGCCA
>JAEEGK010029160.1_pt1 | contig 11027 bp, 10 predicted proteins | sample 8958771 | NCBI WGS metagenome assembly JAEEGK01 (sample SAMN16246547, study PRJNA631951) | gut metagenome | biome: gut microbiome; feature: rumen; material: SC-attached | host: Bos | place: Iran: Karaj | collected 2018-10 | reverse complement strand
TGCGAGGGCGATGCCTGGACGGGCAAGACCGTGGCGCTGTTTGCCACCTCCGGCGGCAGCGGCATCGGCAAGACCGCCGAAAAGCTGCAGCCCTATGTGAAGGGCGCTGCCATCGCCGGCGCGAAGCTCTGCCGCAGCGCTTCGGAGCTGGCGGACTGGGCAAAGGCCCTGTGAATAAGGAGAAAGCAAATGAAGCATGATTTTTCGCGCCTGGACAAGCTGCTGGAAGAATTTGCTTCCCGCACCGTGCCGGGCTGCACCTGCAGCATCATGGAAGGGGACGAGCTGGTTTACGAGGGCGGCGCGGGCTACGCCGACATCGCCTCCGGCAAGAAGGTCAACGGCCATTCCATGTACCGGCAGGCTTCCACCACCAAGCTCTTTACCTACGCCATCCTGGGCATGCTCTATGAGGAGGGAAAGTTCCTCTTTTCCGACCCGGTAGGGGACTATCTGCCGGAGTGGAAGGTGACGCGGAAATTCGTCCAGCGGCCCGACGGGAACATCGACGTGGTGCCCACGAAGAAGCCCCTGACCATCCGCAACGCGGTGGCCATGATGTGCGGCCTGCCCTATTGCATGTTCCCCGTGGCCAATGCCAACACCCCCACCCTGGCCGCCATGAGCGAGCGCATCGCGGAGCTGCTGAAAAAGGGCACCCCCACCCTGCGGGAGGAAGTGCGGGCCATGGGCGACGTGCCGGTGATGTTCGAGCCGGGGAGCCATTGGCTCTACGGCTTCGGCAGCGAGATCACCGGGGCCCTGGTGGAGACCTTCGAGGACAAGCCCCTGCGGGAGGTGTTCCGGGACCGGATCATCGAACCCCTGGAGCTGAAGGACACGGACACCTTTTTCACCCCGGAGAACAAGGACCGGCTGGTGACCTCCTATCGCCGGGAGGCGGACGGCAGCTTCACCCCCGCGGCGGATTACTACGACGAGACCATGGACCCCTCCAAGACCCCCGTGGGTGCCCGGCCCAACCTCATCACCACCGCCACGGACTTCGCCATCTTCATGCAGATGCTGGCAAACGGCGGCACCTACAAGGGCCGGAAGTTCCTGGGGGCGGGCACCGTGGCCATGCTCCACGAGAACCAGCTGGGGGAAGCGCAGCTGCGGGATTATGCCAACGACTATCTGGCGGGCTATGGCTACGGCCTGGGCTATCGCACCCTCCTGACCCAGCGCTTCGGCCACAACGGGCACCTGGGGGCCTTCGGCTGGACCGGCGGCTCCGGAAGCTGGGTGGAGGCGGACCCTGTGGGCAAGTTCTCCATCGCCTACATGCACAACATGATGCCCACGGACGAGCTGTATCACCATCACCGGCTGCGCACCGTGGCCTATGGGTGCATGCTGTGACGTCCTAATTCACAGGAATGGCGGGCAAGTGCGCAAGCGCGCTTGCCCGCAGATTCCGGCAAAACGTCCTTTCTGAAACGCAGCCGCTTTGCTTGGCTGCGTTTTGGCCTGCGGGAGAAGGAATGTGGTGAGACCATGAAACTGTTGTACGCGACCGGGAATGAAGCCAAGATACGCAATATGCGCTACCGGCTCGATGGATATGATATTGGAATCGTGACGCCGAAGGAGCTTGGTATCTCTATCGACGTGGAGGAAACGGGAACGACACCGACAGAAAACGCAAGACTGAAGGCAAAAGCCTATTTTGAGAAAACGGGCATGCCCACTCTGGCGGCAGATTCCGGGCTGTATATCGACGGTATTCCGGATGACGAGCAGCCCGGGCTGTATGTGCGCCGGGTGAACGGCAGGACCTTGTCGGAGGAGGAGCTGATCCGTCATTACAGCCTGCTTTCGGAAAAATACGGCGGGAAACTCAGGGCACGATATAAGACCGGACTGGTCCTTTTGATCGAAGAGAACGAATACACGACAGTTATACCGGACGACGATATATTCATTGTGAGCGAACCCAACCAAAACCGCGAACATGGAGGAAATCCACTGGATGTGGTGACGGTTTGCCCTGCAAACGGCAAGTATTTCAACGATTGTTCATTGGCGGAGTTAGCAGAACTCGCCGGTCATTTCGATAAGGAATGTGTCCGGTTTCTGCGGGAAAGCGTTTTGAAATAGGAAATCAGGGGAGATGATGCAACGGCATCGCCTCCCCTGACATTCATCTTATTTATTCCCCTTTTGCCCGCTGCTTCAATTCCAGCTGCCGGAGCTTCAGGTCCGTATTGTAGAAATCCTTGGTCGTGCACCCGGCCCGTCCGCCGCCGGCGCAGGCGCAGGCACAGGCACAGGCACAGCTGCTGGCGCAGGCGCAGGAGGAATGGGCGCAGGAAGAATGGGAGCTGCCGCCCCCGCGGGAAGAACCCCCGCCCCGGGAGCTTCCGCCGCCCCGCGAGGCGCTTCTGCTGTGGCTCACCGGCACCGGTACGGGTACGCTGCGGACCCGGATATAGGTATCCGGCTGGGAGTGATAGCGGTAAAGGCCGCTGGAAGTCTTGGTCCGCAGTTCCCGCTCCTCCTTGGGGATGTCCTCCGCCTTGATGACCTCCTCGCTCTTGATGAAGCTGCGCCCGCAGTAGGGGCAGTTGTTGGCATTCTCCGGCCTGGGCGCGCCGCAGCCCTGGCAGACGGGGTAGTAAACCACCTTGGTGCGGGTGATCTTCGTGCCGCCGGAGAGGTTGGAGGTCTTGGTATAGCCCCTTTTCAGCTTGCGGACCTTGACGACGATCACGATGATGATAATGAGGACGATGAAGCCCAGGACTGCGTCGCTGTCGTCGTCATCGTCGTATTCATATCCGCCGCCGGAGGAGCCGCCCCCCAGGTTTTTGGTCTCGTCGAAGGAATAGGCCTCGGCGGGGTAGGTGACGGTGACGGAGAGCTTCTCCCCGTGGGAAAGGCTGGCCGTCCAAACGTAGTAGCCATCGCTGTCCACAATGCAGGCGGGGCTCTGGCCCAGGGCGCCGTCCCCCTTCCAGCGGATCACCATTTCATCCACATTCAGGCTGTCGAACCAGCCGGGGGTGAAGTGATAGACCGTCTCGCCCTCCGTGAGCTCGTTGACCTGGTACATGTAATCCTGCACCAGAGAGAAGTCCATGACGGCCACCTCGCCGGCGTAGTAATCCCGATCCAGGTCGATGCGGACGCAGCTGCCGTTGGAATAGGTGGTGCTGATTTTCCGGATGCAGTCGGAAAGGGCGGTCACATCGGAGCAGTGGCTGTTGGGGATGCCGATGGTGACCCAGCTGAGGGGGCCCTCCGAGCTGGAATCCAGCACCTTCCACTCCACATGGTAGGTAAGGGTCACGGTGGCGTCCTCGTTCACCTCCGCCGTGACGGTATAGTTCAATATCTCGTCCAGGTCCCCGGCGGCGGAGGCCGCCATGGGCAGGAGCAGAGCTGCCAGCAGCAGGAAAAGAAGGCCTAGTCTCTTTTTCATCCCTTTGTTTCGCCCTCCGGCGCTCCTTTCTCCCCGCGGGCGGGGTAGATGCGCAGGGGACATTCTCCCCGCATCTGGGCCGAGATGTCCCGGCGGCCCCGACATTCCGCCTTGTTCCAAATGGTCTCCCAGTCGTCCCGGAGCATGTTGCCCAGGGGCGTTTGGGACAGCCAGCTCTGGCAGGGCACCACGTTCCCTCCCGGCGTCACGGCCATGTTGCTGAGGCAGGCCCCGCAGTTGGGCGTGGTGATCCCCAGCTCCCGGCAGTAGTTTTCGTCCACCCAGCCGGGGGAGGTGAAGCTGATCTCCATGCCGCAGGAATAGGCGTAGTCCACCCCCGCCTTCAGAACCTCACGCATCTCCGGCAGGGTCAGCTGCAGCCGCTCCGAATCGGGGAGGGCGGCGTTGCCGGTGGTGATGAGGCCGGAGCAGGTGACGTAGCGCACGCCCTTTTCATGCAGGAATCGCAGGGTGGAGACGTAATCCCGGTTCAGAGTGCAGAGGGGGGTGTTGACGCTGAGATTGATCCCCGCCGCCAGCGCGTTTTCTATGCCCGAGACCGTGTCCTTCCAGCGCGCGGCCCCCACCAGCCGGTTATGGATCTCCTCGTCCGCGGAATAGAAGGTGATCTGGGCGCTGTCCAGGGCGGCAGAGCGCAGAGCCTGGCAGTATTCCGGCGTGAGGCGGATGCCGTTGGTGTTCAGCCGGGTGATGAACCAGCGGGCGTGGGCGATGAGCTCCGGCAGGTCCTCCCGCAGCGTGGGCTCCCCGCCGGTGAAGGTCACCTGGGGGATACAGGCAGAGCGGCAGCGGTCCAGGATCGTCTTCCATTCCTCCGTCGTCAGCTCCGCTTCCTCCGCCCGGGGCTGGCCCGCGGCGTAGCAGTGGACGCATTTCTGGTTGCAGTGCCAGCTTCCGTCCCGGGTCATGGCGCTCACCATCAGGTCCATCCGGTGGGGAGCGCGCATCTTCGGCGCATATTCCCGGAGGGAGAGAAAGCCGATGGGCGTCTCCGGCTCCTCCCCCCGGGCGATCTGGGTGAAGGTGTTCATGATGGTATAGACGTCCTGCTTCATCCGTTTCCGGCCCACCAGGGGATAGACCTTCTTCACCCCGTCGCAGGTGTTGTCCATGATCTTCGAGGCTTCCTCGTCGTTCACGGGCCGTCCGGCGTATTCGTTCACGCTTTTGATGAACTCCGTCAGCAGGATGCTCCAGGCGGTGTTCACCGGGATCACGTCCTGCCCGTTGAGGATGGCTACGCTGGGGGCGATCTCGTCACCCTCCACCAGGGGCGGCACCAGATGGATGCGCACCACGCCGGGCCCCTCCGGATTCAGGGTGGTGTGGTGGACTTCGTTGAAATTCTGGGCGGCATAGGCCAGCTCCCGCTTGCTTGCGCGCATAGGAACACCTCACTTATGGGTATTGCTTCTTCTTTTCAGTATAGCGGCCCGGCGTCGCTTTTGCAAGCTGAAACAGCCCCCGCTCCGCGGCTGCGAAGCGGGGGCCAGTCTGCTCTCACAGGACAGGATCAGAGGATGCCGCATTCCTTCAGCCAGGCGGCGAGCTTTTCGCCGCCCTGGGCCACGTCCACGCCCTTGATGGGGATGGTGGGGAAGACCTTAGCGGCTCCCGCGGCGGTGCAGAGCTTCGTCATGTCGTCGCCCACGTTCTGCAGGCCGCCCATGCCGTGGGTGCAGAAGGGGGCCACGGTCTTGCCCGTCAGGTCGATGCCCTTGATGTAGTCCGCCATGGGACCGGCCACGGTGGCGGAGTAGTTGGGGGTGCCCAGGAAGATCAGGTCATAGGCGGAAAAATCGGGCTTGGGAGCCTTGATGTCCATGATATCGCCGCCCACGGCAGCCTGGATCATCTCCGCCAGCTTCTTGGTGTTGCCGGAGTCGGAAAAATAAACGATCAGCTTCTTGTCGTACATGGGTTTTCCCTCCTGATAATTTGATTTATATAAAAAGATTATCACAGCCTGCCCGCCCGGTCAAGATGCAGTATGGAAGCAAAAGGCGGAGGCCGCTTCACGCGGCCTCCGCTGTGTTCGGCTGCGGGTTTACGCAGCCATGTACTCGTCGTAGGCTTCCTGATAGATCTCGGTGATCCGGGCCATGCCCAGGGCGTTCAGCTGTTCCTGGAAGGAATCCCATTCGCTGAAGCTCTTGTCGCCCAGCAGGAAGAGGACGTAGTTCTCCGCGAAGAAGGTGTTGGCGTCGGCGCGGAGGTTGTTGATCTCGGCGTTGTCGTCGTCGGAGAGCTTGATGGCGCCGGGATAGTTGTAAGCGCCGTCGTAGTAGTCCAGCACCTCGTTCCACACGTCGTAGAAGTGGAGCAGACGTTCGCCGCCGGGATACTTGTAGTTGCGGGTCCAGGCGTCGATGCCGGGGTCCATGGGGTTCTGCAGGTAGCAGATCGTGGCCCAGCCGGAGCCCAGCTCAAAGCCGGTGATGATCTCGTTCCACTCCCGCTCGCCGTTCTCGTTGTAGTTCCAATAGACGCCCTCGGGACCGTAGTTCCGGTAGTCGGCGCCGAAGGGGGAGTAGGCCCAGTCGCACCAGGTTACCATCAGGGGGATGTTCTCGCACTTGGCGGAGATGGAAGCGCCGCAGCCGCCGAATTCATCGGGGTCCAGGTGCCAGTGGATGATATCGCCCCGATTGCGCACCAGCTTGCGCATGACGTCGAAGCGGGCGTTGGGGTTCACGCAGCTGGCCTCGGTGCCGGCGATCTCGCCGGGGCTGAAGAAGGCGCAGCCGCAGTTGCCGTTGGTGACGTCGGCGGTGATGTCCTCCAGGCCGCTGAGGGACTGGAAGTAGGGGCTGATAAGGCCGTCCACGAACCACTGACGGAGGTACTGCATGAGCACCAGGTCGTCGTCGGCCATGCCGTTGAAGTTGACCTTGCCGTCCACCACCCGGAGATAGGCGGCGCCCGCCGCGTAGGGGCTGGTGTTGAAGCCGTTCCACACATTGACGTAGGCGTCGATGTTGGAGTAGACCTGCAGGGGATATTCGCAGTTCTCGAAGCCGGCGGTCTTGATGGCCATCAGCATGTCGTGCCACTCGTCATAGGTGTACACGTTCGCGGCGTCCATGCCCAGCTCGTCCAGCCAGTCGCCCCGGATGAAGTAGCCGGTGGAGACGTTGGGCTCGTCGTTGAACTCCACGAAGCCGATCCACTTGTCGAAGCCGGGGTTGTTCACGTTGCTCCACATGCCTTCCAGCCACTCATAGTCCTTGGCCCAGCGGCAGTAATTGGGAGCGTATTCCTTCCAGTCGTAGTGGTTGATGACCAGCTCTTCCTCGATGGCCTGGTTGAGGGAGGAACCCTGATGGTAGGCGTAGAAGCCGGCGGTGATGTCGCACATCTCGTCGGAGGCCTCCATGACGGAGAGGGTCTCCACGAAGGAGGCGGAGGCGATGACGTTATATTCCATGTGAACGCCGGTCAGCTCCTCCATGCCCGCGTACATGGGCAGATCGCCCATGCCGCCCTCAGGCAGATACTGGGGGGTGAAGTTGAGGGTCATGGTGGTGAACACTTCATCGGTGGTGCTGAGGGGAAGCTCGTACTCGTACTTCTCCAGGGGCCAGCCCTCCGCGTCCGTGGCGTATTTGCCGATGGCGAAATTATAGGGGCTGTCGTCCTCAGGAGGAGGCGCGGGGGTCTCGCTGCCGCCGCCCTGGGGAGCCTCGGTGGGCGTGGTGCTGCCGCCGGGGGCGGGGGTGCTGGGGGCTGCCGTTGGCGTCGTCCCGCCTCCTCCGCCTCCTCCGCCGGAGCAGCCGGCGAACAGAGCCAGGAGGAAGAGCGCCGCCAGGAACAGTGCTGACTTCTTTCTCATCGCGGTCATTCCTTTCTTTAAAAATATGGAAACCCCGCCTTCGTTCACGGCACACATCCTGCGTGCATAATGATTCAGCATATTGCCCGAGAATCCTGATTGCGCGATCCGCGCGCCGGAACGAAGACGGTGTTTCCTTGAGATTTCACTTGTATTACGAAAATATTACAACAGCATCATACCATGGGCCGCGGAAGAAATCAATCACTTTTCGCCGTTCAAAAAACCGTTGACAAGAGGATGAAAACGAGGTAAACTAATATACGAAATTAGATGTTGGACATTTTTTCGTCAGCTCATGAAATGGAGCATCGGGAGACAGAGCTATGAAAGTGACGGTTTACGGAGATTCCATTCTGAAGGGCGTGCTGCTGGAGGACGGCAAATATGTGGTCAACCGGGATTGGGAGCGGCGTCTGGGAGAGATGTTCCATGTGACCGTCCGCAACTGCGCCCGGTTCGGCGGCACCATCCGGAAGCTGCTGCCGCTGATCCGAAAGGACAGCAGCGATGCTTCTCCCGAGGAGGAGATCGCCCTGCTGGAGCTGGGAGGCAACGACTGCGACTATGACTGGGAAGCCATCTCCCGGGAGCCGGAGGGCCAATATGCGTGCAAGACCCCGCCCCAGGAGTTCCTCAGCCGCTATCGGGAAGCGGTGGAGCTGATCCGCAGCAGTGGCCGCATCCCCATCCTCGTAAACCTGCCCCCCGTCCACGCGGAGCGTTATCTCCGCTATATCTGCCGGAACGGGCTCAATATGCAGAACATCCTGACCTGGCTGGGCAGCGTGGAGACCATTTCCCGCTGGCAGAGCCGTTATTCCCAGATGGTGGAGCAGGTGGCCCGGGAGATGAATGTGAAGCTCATCGACATCCGCCGGGCCTTCCCCAAGGACCCCCGCACCCTGGAGCCGCTCCTTTGCGAGGATGGCATCCATCCCTCCCGCCTGGGCCAGAAGCTGATCTTTGACACCCTCTGCGCCGGGCTCGCCTGAGCCGGGGCAGCCAAAAGCGCCTTTCCCGCGCAGGGAAAGGCGCTTTGACTATCTTCATATTATTTCTTTAACCGGTTCCCGGTGTTCATATAGATCACGCCGCCGATGATGACGGCGAGAAACAGGGCTATACCGGCCCAACAGAGGGCATTGCTCCGAATGTACACGCCCGCTGCCGCCACAGCCCAGGTCCCAGCCAGCAGGAACATCATCCCTGACATGGCCTTGCAGAGCTTTTCCTTGTCGTATTTTTCCTTTTCCCTGGGGGAGAGGGTGTTGTAGCCGGCGATCAGACTCATACCCTTGCCCCGGGCAAAGAGGACGCCCATAAGGACAAAAAAAGCTATCACGATCAGATTGACCACCAGCATGGGAGCTCCCTCCTTCCTGTTATCGCCTCGTCGCGGCGGGAAATCAGATATACTCGATCTTCGCCTCCGTGAGCTTTGCCTTCATTTTGGCGGCCTTCCCTTCCGGCATCACCGTGGCGGTCCCCTCCCGCAGGATGCGGGCCTTGATCCCCCGCTTTGCCGCCCCGAGGGCGGTGTTGGAGACGCAGCCGAATTCATCCAGGCCGCAGAGGTGCAGCTCGTCGTAGCCCTGAGCCCTGACGCGGGCCAGCAGCTCCCGGTTGGTGAGGGCGTCCCCCACCAGCTTGTCGAAGCAGAGTTCGGAGACCTTTTCCAGGCCGGAATACAGCTCCGCCCCCTCCGTCCCCGCGATGGAATAGCCGAAGAGCAGCCGGTTGGTGGGCAGGTTCTGGATGATATGGCGGATATAGACGACGTCGGAGCCTTCGGCGGCATAGCGGCGGATGAGGCCGTTGACGGCCCCCACCAGCTTCGCCGTGTCATAGGCGAAGCGGCTCTTTCGCTTTTCCCAGAGATAGTCGTTCTGCATATCGATGACGATGAGGGCGGTTTTCATGGGCGGAGCCTCCTTCCATTTGCATAATAAAATTATAAAGTATCTTCTCCAGCCGCGCAAGGGCGATCTGCCTCTTTTCTTTTCCCCGCAACTGTGCTACAATCACCGCATCATCGAATCAAAGAAGGCGTTTTCATGGCAGAAGAAAAGACATGGCGGCTCCTGATCATCAATCCCGGCTCCACCTCCACCAAGGTGAGCCTTTTCGACAACGAAAAGTGCCTTTTTGAGCACAGCCTTTTCCACGACGCGCCGGAGCTGCTGAAATATCCCCACGTCAACGACCAGGTCCCCTTCCGCTACGGGGTCATCCTGGACATGCTGACGGAAGAGAGCATCCCGCCGGAGAGCATCGACGTTTTCGTGGGCCGGGGCGGCAGCGCCCAGACCCAGCCCGGCGGCGTGACCGCCATTGACGAAAAGCTCTATGAGGACACCGTGGCCGCCGTGGGGGGCAGCGAGCACCCCGCCAAGCTGGGGGTCATGCTGGCCTGGAAATTTGCCCGGACCTACGGAAAACCCGCCTACACCCTGGACCCCACCAACGTGGATGAATTCTGCGACTATGCCCGCCTCACGGGCATCCGGGGGCTCTACCGGGTGTCCCACTCCCATGTGCTGAACCAGAAGGCCGTGGCCGCCGCCCACGCCGCGAAGCTGGGGGGCGAATACGAGGACTACCGCTTCATCGTGGCCCACATCGACGGAGGCATCACCGTCAGCGCCCACGACCACGGACGGATGGTGGACGGCAACATGGGGGCCGACGGCGAGGGAGCCTTTACCCCCACCAGGATCGGCAGCGTGCCGGTGCTGCAGCTGTTGGACTACATCGACGCCCACAGCGTGGAGGAGGTGCGGCTGATGTGCTCCCGGGCGGGGGGCTTCGTGAGCCTCTTCGGCACGGCGGACTCCGACGTGATCCACGGTCTCGTGGAGAAGGGCGACCCCAAGGCGGCCTTGGTGTGGAACACCATGATCTACCAGATATGCAAAATGATCGGGGCCATGAGCTGCGTGCTGGAGGGGAAGGTGGACGCCATCCTCCTCACCGGCGGGCTGATGCGCTTCGACGATATCCGGGAGGGCATCGAGCGGCGCTGCGGCTGGATCGCGCCAGTCAGCGTCTATCCCGGGGAGATGGAGCAGGAGGCCCTGGCTCTGGGCGCCCTGCGGGTGCTGCGGGGCAAGGTCAAGGCCCTGACCTACACGGGAAAGCCTGTCTGGAACGGCTTCCCCGGCGTCGAGTTCTGAAAGGGGAAGTCAAAAATGAGCATGATCGATCGAGTTTACGCAAAAGCCCGGGCGGACGTGAAGCGCATCGTCCTTCCGGAGGGGGAGGAGGAGCGCACCCTGCTGGCCGCCGCCAGGCTGAAGGCCGAGGGGCTGGCAGAGCCCATCCTGCTGGGCAAGGAAGCGGCCATCCGCGCCGAGGCGGCCCGGGTGGGCGCGGACCTCAGCGGCCTCACCCTGCTGGACCCGGAAACCGGCGAAAAGACGGAAAGCTACGCCGAGGCACTCTACGAGCTGCGCAAGGCCAAGGGCCTCAGCCGGGAGGCCGCCGCCGGCCTGGCGAAGGACCCCATGTATTACGGCATCCTCATGGTAAAGCTGGGGGACGCGGACGGGCTGGTTTCCGGCGCGGTGCACACCACCGGGGACATGCTGCGCCCCGCCCTGCAGATCATCAAGATGAAGCCGGGCATCCACATCGTCTCCAGCAGCTTTCTCATGAACTGCCCCAACCCCGAGCTGGGGGACGAGGGCCTGCTGGTCTATGCCGACTGCATCGTGAACCCCTGCCCCACGGCGGAGGAGCTGGCGG
>JAEEGK010029155.1_pt1 | contig 11029 bp, 5 predicted proteins | sample 8958771 | NCBI WGS metagenome assembly JAEEGK01 (sample SAMN16246547, study PRJNA631951) | gut metagenome | biome: gut microbiome; feature: rumen; material: SC-attached | host: Bos | place: Iran: Karaj | collected 2018-10 | reverse complement strand
AGGTGTGCTTTCGCATTACAAGCCCAGCGAAATCTCCAGCAAGATGGTTGGCGAAGCAGCCAATGACGGAGCCCCTTTGGCTATCGAGGTGTTTGAAAAGACGGGTTACTGGTTGGGCATCGCCATGGCCAACGCGGTGACATTCAGCGGCCCCGAGGCCATCTTCCTGATGGGTGGTCCTGTAAAGGCGGGCGAGGCGTTGCTGAAGCCCTTGCGCAAGTCGTTTGAGGAACATCTTTGCTTCATCTTCAGAGGCAGCGTGGACATTCGCGTCTCTGAACTGCCTGATAATGATGCGGCTATTCTTGGGGCTGCGGCGCTGACGAAGGCATAAGCTATTGGTTATACTGCGACAAAAAAGGCTGGATTCTGAAAGGAGTCTGGCCTATATTGATATATGTTTACTAATAATTGTGGATACACTAAATCTTAAATTATTTCTATTTCATTTAACATCACATCCCTATTGTAGTCAAAATACTATCATTCCATCAATTGTCTAATACAATTTCATCTTTGGTGCCTCAAATCTCTGTTTGTGTCCGTTCTGAATTACATCCATTAAATAACGATATATCTCGTCATTTGTATATTTTCTATTACCATTCTCATCCTGTGCTTTTGTTAATGAGATGGCCACTAGGGAATATTCGTTATGTATCGAAGTCGAAAAAACTCCCCTGTCATCTGTATTAATACTTACATTTATTCTATGATGATATGGTTGCTTTACCTCGAAAAATCTTGTTATTGGGAGCTCTTCATATCGGTCAAAAGGTCCGATTTTAAGATTTGAAGAAGGGTTACACTCTATACAAATACCCTTATTTTCAATCTCCGTTAACATCTTTTCCTGAATTGCATATACATCGTAACATATTGTACGGGGATATTTGTATTCATCAGGCTCGTTGCCTTTTTCACGGATTATCAAATCTGTCTCATAACGCTCAAGAAGTTCTTTTGCAAGACTATACTGCCTAGCCTGCTTGCATAACTCATCTTTACAAATGGATGATTCTTTAAATGCAGGGAAAACACCAATGTCACCAACATTTCTGGCATCACCTCTCAAAAGCATACTTTGCCAATAGTAATACATGTCAATACCTTCCCCATAACCAATTTCACTTAACAAAAAATGTATTTTCTCTTCAAGGAAATGTACGGTTGAACTATTTAACTCTATTCCATATTGGCGCGACTTATACAAAAGCCATACACAATTGTCAAGCATGTATTGTTTTGGCATGATAGCCCGATAATGGCGACTGGTATAGTATTGATGAGGATTAGTGCCAAGAGCCAACCCATGGCCGATGCGACAACCACGTTGATACTCCATAAAAAGGATGGTCTCGTCAATTGTTCGAAGCCCATCTATGATGTCATAAAAATCTTCACCTGCATGAAAGGTCATATTGGCAAGCCCCTTCATCCTTGCCCATCTAAAATAGGGAGCAAACACCTCGGGTCGGCAATTGGCTTCTGCACCTGCTGCATCTATACCAACAAGAATAGGTGCTTTGTTGTTTGCCACAGTTTCGTTTCGTTGTGCATTATGAATCACTTCCTGCATTTGCTTATACAAAGTCCTACGCAAATTGAAATGCCTATAGGATTTATCCTCTTGCTTTTCTTTTGTTTTAAGGAAATGTACAACAAGGCGAAGATTGTCTGCCACATCGCGTTCAAAGAAATCCGAATCGCCAAACAAAGAATGTTTATAGTCATGGTGCCATAGTGGGTTCACTGAACTGCTATTCACCCTGGCCTCCAAATTGTCTTTGCCTTTTTTTCCTATGGCAGTCTGCACCGCATACCTATAAGCAATCGACAATTTCCCGGGTTTGGTAAAAAGATTCTTCTCGTCTTGATAATTCTTGAAATTCTCAAACCCCAAAAGAGGATTGGTTTGAATAAATTCTCTTCTGAATTTTGATTTGATTAGTGTGTATAAATAGACAAAAGGTGCAAGGTCTATTGCCACTCGGTCTTTATCGTAATAACGCTGAAAGTAGCAATAAAGCAAACGTGTCTCCCCTAAATGCAACATATAAGGGCTGACCAAGTCATCTTTAGTCAAATTACCAACATCTTTCTTGTTTATTGCATAATCTAATACTGCATCGTTACTCATCCGAAGGGCATTGTCGGACAAATCACTGATGTCACCAAGAATATTTCCAACCTTAGATATACAAATTGAAGCGTTGCTAACCATTCCCGAGATACACTTAGCATCAAATGGCTTTCCAGTGAAAAGATAGCCAGCTAATTGTGACCTAATAGCAGCAGCAACAATGCCCCATTGATGTAATGTCAGTGGATCATTCTCGTCCCAAAAATCTTCATCTTTGTCCTGATGAGCCCTATCAAAATCAATCAATTGACCTTTTTTATCGGAAAATGCCACATGATTCATCAGCGACACCCAATTCTCTGCGAAAACATCTGTGGTGGCAAACAAATGGGCATGAACATCGGAAAGCCCCTGGTCAAAAATTTTGTTTAAATCATCATTGTCGTGTGGCAATATGTCGGGCCAAGTGAATGTCTTTCTTTTGTTTCCCGACAGCAAATCCTTTTCAGCCAGGAAAGCACAAGTCAGAAGGTTTTCGCCCAAATAAAGAGAAAGTTCATGCCATCTCAAAAGATTTTCAAATTTCACCACTGGACTGGCTGCATCATCCAACACCTCTTTACTGAAATGATTGAGCATCAAGAAAACGCGTGACATTTCTGACCCTTCAACCTCACCAGCCATACTTTTCTTCATCCACTTTTCGCGGATAATATTGTTGAGCAGTCTTTGCTCCGTAAGGGTAAATGCAGGTTCCGACCATTTTGCCAAGTCCACAATAGGCGAGCAGTACTTGTCATATTGCCCCTCTCTAATCATCTTCGAAACCAAAGCCCTCGGATAATCATAGAAACAAGTTTTTATTGCTGCTCGAATAAAATCCATAGTGTTATTCCTGGTCTTCTGATAAATCCTCTATTGCAAATTCTATGATATGTTGCTGAAGTATCTGAAGAACCTGATCTTTAGTATATGTAGCATTTATGTCAAACCATTCTCTCCAAGTAGCTGCCTCAACCTTTTGATAGAGCTCTGGCTGTTTAGTCCTTATCCTATTTATCACGCTTGAGCCTTTCATCGACCGGAATCGTTCTAAAGATTGTGCAAAGAAACCTTGTGCCATTTGTGTGTCTATTGAATTATTACCCACCGGCTTTTTTTTCACTACATATATGAATATCTGATCAAACGATGGAAGAACTTTCCCCTCCATCTCCGTCACATCATCAATTCTACTCTCATTAAGCAAGGTTACAACAGGCGACAGAAAATCAAAGTCAATGTAATATGGCTTTTCGTTTTCTCCACGGTTATATGTTACCATATTCGAATTACTGATGGATTTATAGAAAGCTGCCAGCAATTCTCGTGACACATTGCTATCCCTGTTCTTTGACCTGTTATGCCTGCAATTCTCCATCATGGCAAGTGCCACTTCTGTATTCCTAATGACCGAATTCGACATCAACCGCCATTCCCAATACCCAATGTTTTCAGCAATAGGTTTATAACCATCATGCTCTTCAACTGGCACCTTTAAATCATCAATTTCTTTCCGCCTTACAGCCTCCATCATCTGTCTCAATAATGACCATTCATTATTAATGGCTGTGCTATAAAGGTCTGCAATATCCTTAAATCTCGCGTAGGCGTACTGTGGGTTGGTCATCGAATAAAATGGAGCCAAAACATCAAAAACATAATATCCCATACTGGAATTGAAAGAAGTCAAATATGTCGGGACGGCTGCTTTCCTATCAAGAGGGGGCAACGCAACTCCGGTTTTTGTTTCACGAATATCACGTTTCAAAACATTACGTGTGATGGTCAATATGAAATACTCAGCCATCCTGAATTTGAGTTGGAACAGTTCTTTTTGCTCTTCCGACATAGTGTCCAAATCCCCATCATTTAGAATTTTCCCCAATGACAGTAGTAAACCATTCAAACCATTTCCTCCTATTCCATTTATAACGCCATAGTCTCGACTTTGAGTATTTTCACCATTTACTATTGGTGCTATCAAGTCGTTGGGAATATAGGTGAAATAGCTTCCCGCCACAAAGCGCTGGAGCACATTGGTATGCTCGAATAAAGCATCAGCCCTATATAGGCTACCACCAGCCGCAGACTCAGGATATAACTCAACTGAAAGATTATTCGTAACAGCATCATATTTTTCAAACAGCCGAATTGAATAAAATGACTTGATGAAAAACAACACCTTGTTCAATTCCTCTTCAAAAGAACTTTGTTCCAAATACGATATCAAATTCAAGACATCGCCAACGGAAATATTGTACCCATAATTAGAGCTGTTGACAATATTCTTTATTTGATCTCCTTCAACATTTAGAGCTTTTAAGTGTTTAGCCAAATAATTCACAACATACTTGTTCAAGTCATTGCCGTCTTGTCTAACGGTCATGTCTGTCACAAACACCTGGTTATTTCTGTTTAGCTGTTTCACCCATGACTTATAGAAATAAGACTTAAACAAGTTTTTGTTGTTTTCAAGTACTTCATTAATTTCATCATCTCTAACTGAATCTATATCGCGCATTGAGAAAAGCAATCCTATAAGTTGAGCAAGGCTTCGAAGATTATTAGGGACAATCATAGACACACTGCCCTTGCTGTTATAGAACAAGAAACGGCTGGTGGCAAATATCTTGCGCACCACACCGCTTTTCACAGACAATGAAGGGTAAATCAATTCTGACTCTTCCGCACGCCTTTCATACACTTCCAGCCTATAGTCGCAAAGATCGTAAGCATGTGGCATATTAACCCTGACTGGAACAGGTATCAATTTGTCAACATATTTAGAAGCCATACCGCCAAAATCCATGGTGTCAGGGAAATTGGCATCATTATGAATTGAGTTTTCAATGGCATCAATCAGTTGGTCAACTTTAACCGACATCAAAATCAAGCAGTGCTTATTATTCAAATATTTGCGAATCTCTTCGCACATCCTATAAGCCCGGCTCATATTAAGGTCAATGTCATCAATGCAAATCAGCAGCCTTTTCTTTCCTATTAGTTGGAGATATTTTTCCATGAGCAATGAAATACAATTGCTTAATTCCACGCCAGCTGACAGCACTTCTAGCTCCTCCAACGGGTCATACATTTCAACCTTACTCTTACCGATATGCATTAAGCAAGTCTTGGCGTTTTGAAAGAGCTTTGAAACTTCGTTTGCCAAAGAATAATAGCCTTCTGCCTCATGGTCTCTGCGCCATTCTTTGAATTGCTTATAAATATGGCCTAAAAGCAATTCAATGATATTATGTTCCTTATCAAAAAAAGCTGGGTCAATAATGGGAAGTATATTGAAGTCTTTACCCTTCAATCTTTCGACATCCACTCCCAACGCCTTCACACCATTGATGATATCTGCGTTGTTGCTGTTTTCAATGATATGACACACTGTCATCATACACGAAGTTTTACCTTCACCACGATCGCCACAAAATGCAACGAGGTTGGGGACACTATCTCTGGGGTGTTCCAAATGGTCAATCACCAACTGTAAGGCCTGCATATACTGCTCACGAAACAAGGATTCGGTATAGTTGTTTTTTTCGACAACTACGACATTTTCTTCGCCTTTGTAATATCTGAATATTTGTTCTTTCATGGTTATGTGTTTTATATTTAGTAAATTTTGCTCCTAATTTAAATATCATTTATTTCATCACCTCACTATTATTTCATCTTTCCTCGGTAGCTCATACCTACTATCATAGCTATCCATCAGCACGGAACCTCTCTCCTATTTATTTAAATCATGTGCAAAGATAAACTATTTTTTTGCATCCTACCATTTTTCAACCACAAAAAAGGCCAAGCTCTATTAAAGAACCCTGCCTTTATTTGTGATTTCGTTGTGACTTCGTTTGCATATGAAACTCTTTGAATATATTTCTATTCAAGTATCTCCTCTTCCCCCAGCGGTTCATACCTACCATCCTTGCTCTCCATCAGCACGGAACTACTTTCCTAACATTCTAACGAGTACCAACGCCCTTTCTCAACACAAAGCGCTCTTGGTTCACCATTGGCATTAAGCACCACGCTCTCTGTTTTGTCTCCATCATTATCTTAAAAGTGCCAACAGAGTTTTCCTCAAAGGCATGATGACAGAAACTCTATTTTAGAACTCCGTGCAAAGAAAGGTATTTTATCATACAGACAAAAACCAATTACGGCTCCGGCAACTGGTTCTGCTGAGGCACGATGATGGCGCAGATGATGTAGGCCAATACGCCAGGGAAAGCAGCCGTGAAAAGCGTCATCACAACCCACAACAGTCGGATAACCGTGGGATCCAAATCGAAATATTCGGCGATACCACCACACACGCCGCAGAGTTTCCTGTCGGCCATCGAACGATAAAGTTTCTTGTTCATTTTGCTCTTGTTTTTGATTTTAGCACGCAAAAATACATACAAATTCATTATCCCGAAAGGGAATAAAATGGTTTTTTGACAAAAAAATCGGATTTTATGTCGAAAAAATTATTACTTTTGCATAATTATTTCTACATAAAACCATCATGAATCCATTTGTAACCAAAGGTTATGTTTCAGCTAAATATTTCTGCGACAGGGAGAAAGAAAGCCAGCAACTGTTGCAAGAGTTGGAAAACGGCAACGATGTTGCTTTGGTCGCGACACGCAAAATCGGCAAGTCGGGACTGATTTTACATTGCTTCGATGCCTTCGACCTAAAAAAAGACTATAACTTGTTTTTCATCGATTTTTATTCGGTGGGCACGTTGCGCGAGATGGTTTACATGATGAGCCGCTCCATTGTCAACGCCCTTGCGCCAAAGGGTGCCATATGGCTGCAACAGTTCAGCGCAGCGGTCAGGTCGATGGCATTTGTGATGACTACCGACTTGGCAGGACTTCCGAAACTCAACATCCAGTTAGGCGACATCCGTGAGCCACAGGTCTCTTTGGAAGAAATTTTCCATTATCTCGAGCATTCCGATCAGCCCAACATCGTCGCCATCGATGAGTTCCAGCAAATCGCCAAATTCCCCGAAAAGAATGTGGAGGCTTTGTTGCGCACCTATATCCAACAATGCCATCAAACCAAGTTCATCTTTGCGGGCAGCCAGCGTCATTTGATGGGCGACATCTTCACTAGCGCGGCTCATCCGTTCTACCAAAGCGCATCGGTGATGCACCTTGGCCCCATCGACAAGGAAAAATACCGCGAGTTTGCCTGCCGTCATTTTGCCGAAGCAAACAAAACATTGGAACCCAACGTGATAGATGAGTTGTACAAGCGTTTCGAAGGCATCACTTGGTACATGCAGAAAACGCTGAACACTTTGTTTGTATTGCCAAACAAGACCCAATGTTACGGCCTTGATGAGATGGAAGAAGCCATCCAAAACATCATCGACACCAACGACTTCACATACGCTGAAAAGATGTTTCAATTGCCTGAAAAACAGAAGGAACTATTGTTGGCCATCTGTCAGGAAGGCAAAGCCACAAAAATCACCTCATTGAATTTTGTGAAGCGGCACAAGATTTACTCGACCAGTGCCGTACAATCGGCTTGCAAAGGTCTATTGGACAAGGAATTGATTACCGAAGAAGCTGGACAATATTTCGTTTACGACAAGTTCTTTGAGCTTTGGCTTAGGCAGAATTATTGATTTATACCTAATGAAAAAGTCGGGAGAACACAAAGCTTTCCCGACTTTTTGGGATTACTTCACTCGCAATGACGCGAAGCATGTGTGAAAACAAAGTCCTAAAAGGACGACCCGAACACACCCCGATATGAAATGTCGGGCTCGTAATGAAAACCTAATCTTTTGCAAAAAGATCCATATAATCTTTCCTATCAGGAAGCATAGGCAAATCTTCTTCGGAAACAACCGTGAAAACGTAAACCAATTCCTTCTCAGTCTTGGATTCTCTTATATATTGCCTCTTCAACTTCGGAACCACCCCAGATAGCCCCAGTGTTTCCTTCATCTTCCGCTTGAGGGTTTTCTCTGGGGTGTCGCCAAACGCCACATGCCACCAATAAAGCCTTGTGATTTCTCCCTTGCCATTAATGACATGCAAATGCGCGACAGGATGCAGCATCTTGTTCCCTTGGTGCAACTCCACGTACATGGCTCGTCCCACGATGTTGCCTCGCTCGTTGACAATGGGTAGGAATTCGATGGGATTTTCTTCGGGTTCAAATCTGCGTGGTCCATCCGCTTGGGCTGATAAGTCCTTCTCATCGTCCTCTACAATCGGCTGTTCTTCTACAATCTGCGGTAGTTCTTGCTCAATGGTTTCCTGTCTTGGTTTTTCTGTTGGTGCCGTCGTTACCATAGGCTTGTCATGGACAATCTGCGTAAGCATCATCGGCTCAAATGACACTTCCTCCACCACTACCCTTTCCTTGGCTCGCGGCCCTTTCAATTCAATGACGTCACCCGCCTTCTTCCCTATCAAAACCTTGGCTATGGGTGAAACGAACGAGATGAGACCTTTGTTCACGTCGGCTTCATCCACGCCCACAATTCTCACCACGCGTCCGTTGTAGCGCACCCAAGCCCCGAAACTCACCGTGTCCTTGCTGACCTTGGAGAGGTCGACCTCCACGGCACTAATAATACGGCCAACAAGCTGCTTGATTGTGGCGTCGATGAAATTAACCATGATGTAGTTGTCACCCGCCTTGACGCGCTCTGCCTCAAGGCTTTTCAGTTCCTCTTTGAGCGCGTCGAGGCCTTCTTTTGTGACATAATTGGGCACGCCTTCTGGCAGATATGCCCTTGGCGGCACCATTGGAATCTCTTCTTGATCACCTTCTTTTATGAAACCCCTACTCATAGAGTAGTTTATTTAAGTATGTAGATGAGCAAATTTAGGACGTGGGACGGAGGACATAAGACAAAGGACAAAAGACGGAGGACAAAGGACTAGGATAAAGACCCAAGTCCTATGTCCTATGTCCCAAGTCCTATGTCAAATAAACCTACAGCTTAATTTTATACAGTTACTCATTTAATCACCAGCTCATCAATGATATTCTGGCACTTGCCCACCTTCTCGATGCACCAGAGCAAGTAGCGGGCATCCATACAGATGGTGCGCTGTACCTTGTTCTCGAAGCTGAGGTCGCCGCTCATGGCCTCCCAGTTGCCGTCGAAAGCCAAGCCGATGAGGTTGCCCTCGCCGTCGATGACAGGACTGCCCGAGTTACCGCCTGTGATGTCGTTAGTGGTGATGAAGTTGACGACCAGCTCACCGTTCTCGTTGGCATAACGGCCAAAGTCCTTCTTGGCTACGAGGTCGCGGACATCCTGCGGGATGTCGAACTCCCAGTTGCCGGGCACATACTTAGCCATCACGCCGTCCATGGTGGTGTAGTAGTTATAGTTGACGGCATCGGCGGCCTTGTAAGGCTCCACGGTGCCGTAAGTCAGACGCATGGTGAAGTTGGCGTCGGGATAGAAGTTGCGGTCGCTCTGCATCTCCATCAAGCCCTTCATGTAGAGGCGTTCGCCCTTGTTGCCGTAGTTTTGGGCTTCCTCATAGCGGGCATACAAAGTCTGGTATGAGTCAATGATGTTCGTTGCAAGGGCAAAAATGGGGTCTTTGTCAAGAGCTTTAGGCTTCTGCATCCACTTTTCCAGACGGGCTTTATCGGTGAAGATGGACTTCTCAAAAGCCTTGGCCACAAATGCGGTGAAGTCGCCATTGCATTCTTTTCCAATGCGGTGGATTTCAGTAGGCATCAGGTCGGTGGGGATGTTCTTGTAGAACAAAGCCAGCAAAGCGGCGGTCACGTCTTGGTCTAAGGGCATGGAATAATCCTTGAAGAAGGTCTCCACGCTGCCCCGCATATTCTCAGCTGCGGCTTTGATGTCAGCTTTGTCAGCCTTGTCTGCAAACATGTTGTTGATACGCATGAACCTGCGGCTAAACGATATAGCTTCGCCACCATTCCAACCCGCCTCGCGGTGGTAGACAAATGACTTCTCAATCTCGTCGAGGATGTTCCATTTCTGCTGGATGCCAACGAAGATATCGCCATATTCGGCCTTGCGCTTCGGGTCGGCGTTGACCCAGTTCATGAAGTCCTCCTCTTGGGCGAGGCGGCGCTCATAGACGTGGTTGCGCTTGAGTTGCTTCACCTGGCCGATGTAATATTTCCAGTAGTTCGACACGCTGGCCTGCTTGGAGGCGTACATAATGAACACCTCTTGGTCGGCATCCATGTGCTTGCGGTAGTTGTCTAGTTTGGTTGTGCGGCAGTCGATGATGGCGGGGCCTTCTTCCTCGATGACGTTCTTCACGGTGTAAGAGGTCGAATAGCGGTCAGTTGAGCCAGGGTAGCCGAGAATCATGGCATAGTCGCCGGGCTTCACGCCACCTAAATTAATAGGAAGGTACCACTTGCTCTTCATCGGGACGTTGTCAGCGGAATATGTGGCAGGACTACCATCAGGGGCGGTGTAGACGCGGAAGATGTTGAAGTCGCCCTTATGGCGCGGCCAAGTCCAGTTGTCGGTGTCGGCACCAAACTTGCCAATACCCCAAGGCGGGCAGCACACGAGGCGCACGTCTTTGTATTCGTCGTATTCAAAGAGGATGTACTGGTTGCCGCTGTAGAAAGGCACAATCTCGATGCGCACGTTGCGGTCGCCTTTGCGGTCTTTCTCGAGCTGGCGTGCGTTCTTACCAATGAGTTCCTCGCGTTCGGTTTCGGTGGTCTGAGCGGTGACACCTTTCAGCACGGCTTCGGTCACGTCTTCCACCTTATTTAAGAATAAGACGGAGAGGCCTGCGTTGGGCAATTCTTCGCCCTTACTCTTGGCCCAAAAGCCGTCGGTGAGGTAGTCATGTTCGATGGACGAGTGTTTCTGCACATAGCCCAGACCACAGTGGTGGTTGGTGAGCAACAGGCCTT
>JAEEGK010029152.1_pt1 | contig 11029 bp, 9 predicted proteins | sample 8958771 | NCBI WGS metagenome assembly JAEEGK01 (sample SAMN16246547, study PRJNA631951) | gut metagenome | biome: gut microbiome; feature: rumen; material: SC-attached | host: Bos | place: Iran: Karaj | collected 2018-10 | reverse complement strand
AATTGTTTTTCATTTAATTTATATATAAATGATAAATCTATTAATTTTATTTCTTCTTCATTATAATAGTAATTATTTATCAAAATAAATTCTTTTAAATTTAAAATATCATCATATTTTAAATATTAATTTTTATAATCATTTAAACATTTTAAAGTATAATTATCTTGTTCTTTTTTCTCTATAATAAATATTCTTGAAAATAATTCTTTTTCTATTTTACTTAAATCAATTAAAGTATTTAATATATGATTTTTTGTTAAATATATTATTTTTTCATTATTATTTAATTAATATTAATATTCTGATTAATTAACATTTTTCCTAAAGCAAATACCTTTAAAATAAATGATTCATCATATTTTAATTTTGAAATTTGAATAATTTTGTTTTTTTTTGAGTTAAAATAAAATCACTTTTAATTACCACAATTCCATAATATTGAATACCTTTTATTTTGTTAATTTAATATCCTTTGTTCATTTTCTTCATTTTTAACATCTAAAATTAATCCTTCTACATCAGTTAATATTTCTTTTGATTTAATTAGTTCAATTAACTTCATTTTATTTTTTAAGTGAAAAAAACAATTATTAATATATTATATTTATTTTTTATTTTATTTAAATAAAATTATAGAAAAAATAAATCATGATTTTAATAAGGAAATAATAATTAAATAATATTGCAAAAAAAATATGAATTTAAATACTATATTTTAATTTCATAAAAAAGCAAAAAATATTATTAAATGTTTAACACAAAATATTATTTATATATAATATTTAACAAAAATTTTCATTATGATTTTGGACTTTTAATTCTGATTGTTAATAAAAAAATATTTTCTTCAATTTTTAACAATATAAACAATATAAACGAAGTAAAATTAAATCTTTCCCAATTTAAATTATTTTTTATCATTTAATTAATAAATATTTTGCTTTATTTCGATGACTATTTTCTTTTATCATTCCCAGAATATTATTTTTAAATATTTTAAAAAACAAATTTCAAAAAATTATTATTCATAACTTCAAACAATTTAATACTTTCATATTCTCATTAATATATTATGAAAGAATAACATTCCTTTTTTCATTTTATTTTTATTTTATTTAAATCAAACAACAATTTATCTTCAACATTTCTTTCTTCATCTAATATTTTATTTAACAATGTTATTTTATTTTCTAAATTTTTATTTTCTTTCATTTTTATAACTTGTTTAAATCAAATCAATAAATAACTTAAAATTGTTTTATTAATATTAATAATATTTAAAAAAAAGCTTTTTTTTTTTATAATTTTTTATAAAAAATTTATATGATAAATGAAGATATTTTTTCATGTCAAATTTGCTTAGAGCAATTTTATACAGATAATGATAAATTTGCTGTATCATTAGAATGTGGACATACTATATGTAAAAAATGTTTAAAAGATATTTTAAAAACTGGAAGAAATCAATGTCCAATTGATAATCAAACAGAAATTTCTCTTCCAAACGAATATAATTATATTGAAAATTATATTATTAGAAAAGCAGTAATTTTGAATCGTAATTTAAATATAAATATAAAATCTTTAACTAAATTATATTTTTATTATTGTTCAAAATGTGATAAATTTTTATCTTCTTCTTCTGCTGAAATACACAAAACAATTAATCATAATATTACTTCTGTGAGTTCTTATGCAAATATATGGTTAGATTATATTTTTCAAAATATTACATTTAAAAAAATTACATTAATGATTAAAGAATTTATTGTTTTATATTTTTTTCAAAATCCATATATTGCAAAAATAAAAAAGTATAATTTTGATGGAGAAGTTATTAAATATAAACAAAATAAAATGAATTTTTATGGAGAAACAATTATAAAAAATGCAGAAAATGAAAAATTATATGTTATACTTACAAGTATATTATCAAATAATAATTTTAGTGATAATTATTATTTAAAAAAAGGGATTTTAATTGGAGAAAATTATCAAGTAATTCATGGATATTTTATGACATATTCAGGAAATAATGATATTATTATTAAAGGATTAGGAATAACAAATTGTGAAGGAACAACATATTTTGGAATAATTAATTTTTCAAAAAATCCAATTTCAACTGGATTTTTTTTAGAAGTTGGAATATTAGATGATGGAATATCTTATTATTTTGGAAAATTTACTGATAATCAATTAGAATATCCATCATATGAACTTGAATTAGGAGAACATATAATTAATACTGAACAAGGTTTTGAAGTTGAATTAATAAATAAAAAAGATAAATTTACACCTCAATCTTTTAATAATAATAAATATTTTTCTATTCAAAATGCAGGTGATAATAATATTAAAGTACAATTAAGTAGTGATACAATTAATAGTAATAATTCTACTCAAATTGATATTATTATGGAAAAAGATAATTTTGATATTCAATCAATTCAATTAACTCATCCTAATGTAACAAATGGTGAAAATAATGATATTGTTATTACTAAAAGAATTCCTCAACAAGTACAAGAATTATATTTATATGATTCAAAAATATTTTTAGAAAAATATAATATTTATCTTATTTTTGATAAAGAAATTGATTATTTTATTTTAACAGATTCATTTACCAGTCATAAACCTTTTTATGGTTTTTATATTTTTCCTCATCAAGAAAATATTTGTGCTATAAGATTTTATGAAATAAAACAAATAATTGCAGAAATTGATAATTTTACTAAGTGTATTGAAAATATTTTAACTTTAAGTTTAAAAAAATGTAATGTTTTTTATCATCAATTTAATCCTTCAAAAAATTATGAAAGAATTAAAACAGAAAATTATATTGAATGTAATGCTTTAAAAAAACAATTTTTAAGTAGAAATGGAAAAACAAATGAAGTTGAATATAAAAAAAAATGTGAAGAATTAACATCTAAGGTCATTACAGATTTATTTTCTGAAGAAATAAGTGGAATGATTAATATAATGTTTATGAAATCAAAAAGGATTAATTGCTGTTGTAATATATATTAATTATTGAATTTAATTTTTTAAACTTAATTTATATGGTTTATAACACTTTGATTAATTTTTAAAAAAAAATTTGAAAAAATTATTTTAATTTTTAATAAATAATCAAATCATTAAATAAGAAATATTGTTTTTTTTTTGATATTTTTTTAATTATTTTTAATTATTTTACAAATTAATTTAATAATAAAAATTTATAATGCTTAGATTAAAAAGTATTTTTTAAACATCAATTGTAAAGAAAATTAAATGAATTTACAAAAAATATTATTTTTTATCATGAAAAATAAAAATTGTAAAGAAAAAAAAATATGAGACATCAATATAAATAATAAAAGATTTTTTTTATTAAAAAATAAAAAAATAAAAATATAAAAATTTATTATTTAAAAGAAATATTAAAATGATTTTTTTTTATAAAAATGAAAAGGTTCATTATAATACAATTATTATTATCATTGATAATTATTTCAAATTGTGATGAAAAAGAAATATCAGAAGATTTACATTATTTATCAAGAAATGATGAAATAGTAACATTAACAAAAGGACCTTCAAATTCATATCTTGTAATGCAATTTTATAATTGTGAAAATATGAGAATTGATTTTAATATTGAAATTGATGGAAAAGGATATGATTATTCATTTACAGAAGATGTTAAATTTTTATATGTCCCAATTAAAAATGGTGAAATTTCCCCAAAACTTCATTTAAAAAAAACAATGAAAAATTATTAAGATATTCTTATTCTAAAGCTAATTTATTCTCATTTTCACCTGTTTTAAAAAAAGAAGTTAGAATTTCATTAAGTAATTTAAATTTTTATTTTAGTTTTCAAAATTTTGCTAAAGGAGTTGAAGCAGAATATTTAATTTTAATGATTAAAAATTTTAATAAAAATCATATTGATAGATTAAGAAATAGATGTCTTCTTTATAAAATAATGCATGGAGAAATAAATGAACAATTTCTTCTTTATCAATTTAAAACAAAATCTGATTTATCAAATATTGAAATTAAATATGAAATGGATAATACAAATTATGACTCATTTCAAAGTTTAGGTATTATTGTTTTAGGTAAAGAAACTACAAATTTTAAAACTGAAATTATTTATGATCCAGTTTATTATGAAAAAAAAGTAGAAAAAAAAGAAGAAAAAGTTAAAAAAAATTCCTTTACTCTTAAATTAATTCCTTATTGTTTATTTGCATTATTTTTATTATTTGTTTATGTTATTAGAAATATTTTTAAAAAGACTTCTGGTAATAAACAAATATCAAAATATTCAATTATGCAAGACAGTGAAATTTATCTTTAAATTGTAATTTAATTTAGATTTATTCATACTAAAAAAAAACAGAGCAATTTTTTTTTTAATCATTTAATTTAAAACTAATATAAAAAAATATATAAAAACATAATTCAAAAAAAAAAAAAATAATATATTATATATTAAAAAATATATAAAAATGTTAAAAACAATTTATCATTTTGATTTTTCAAATGAAATATCAAATGGTCAAGTTTCAATAGGAACAGGTAAAATAAAAATGATATAAATAAAAAATATAGTTGATCCTCCATCAAAATGTTTAGCATATATAACAAATGGTGGAAAAATAAATATTTTTACTCCACCATCACAAACATCAACATCATCAAATCAAACTCTAAATCTAAATAAAGAAATAACATGTATATCATTTGGTAAAAGTCAAAAAGATTCAACAAATCCAGATTTATTATATATAGGATTAGAAACAACTTTAATGTGTTATGATTTACAAACAAATAAAACTTTTTTTAATAAAGATATAATTGAAGGAGTTTATTGTATAATTTGTGGTATGTATTCTTCATTTACTGTTCCATTATGTATTATAGGAGGAAATTGTAGTGTAATTGGAATTGATTCTAATGGAGATGATCATTTTTGGACTGTACTAGGAGGAAATACAATTTGTATGACTTTATCTGATATTAATAATGATGGTGAAAATGAATTAATTGTTGGAACTGATGATTTTGCTATTAGATTTTATCAAGGTGAAAATTTAATTAATGAAATAAATGAAAATACTAAAATAATTGAAATTAAATCTTTTGGTAATTCTTATATTTTTGCATATGCACTTGAAAATGGAACAATTGGAGTTTATAAAGAAAGTAATAGAGAATGGAAAAAAAAAGAAAAAGGTTTTGTTTCAAGTATGATTGTTAATAATTTTAATCAAGAGAAAAATTATGAAATATTATGTGGATGGAGTACTGGAAAAATTCAAATGAGAGAAGGAAATAATGGTAAAATATTATTAGAATTAGATATTGGGAAACAAATATGTAAAATGATTTATGATACTTTAAATATTACTAAAAAAAAAAAAGATATTTTATGTTTTACTTCAAATGGTGAAGTTTTTGGTTATGATTATTCAAAAAATGAAAAATTTGCTCCTATACAAAGTCATTTTATTCCAAAAGATAAAACAGTTGATCAAAAAGATTTAAATAAATATGAAAGTTTATTACAAGAAAAAAATGATTTAATGTCAAAATTAGAAGATTTAGCAGTTAAAGAATCAAATAAAGCAAAAATAAATTCACCAAAAGATGAAATTGTTTTACCAAAAGATACAAATGTAAATATTGATTTACAATCAAATAATGAAAATAAATGTGCTGATTTAATAATTCAATCTACATCTGGAACAGTAGTTAAAATGGTTGTTATTATATCAGAACAAATATTTAAAGGTGAAACTTATGTTAAATATCCTTCTCAAGAAACTAATAAAGTAATTATTCAAATTAAAACAAAAAAAGATTTAAATATTAATCTTAATATAAAAGTTCTTGTTGGTAAAAGTTTTTATTTAGAAGATTATCAAGTTTTTGAATTTAATAAAATAATTCCAAAATATTGTTTTTATATTTTATTAAGAGATGATATTGAATATAAAGAAGCATTAATTCAAGGAATTACTTTTCAATTTAATGATAGAATTGATAGATTAATATTATGGTTAGAAGCAAATTTTAATATTCCAAAAAAAGAATTAGATGCTTTTAGAAAAGATGATAATAATTATTGTATAAGATTTTCATCTTTAAGAACTGATAAAATTTTAGAAATAAGTGTAAAAAATAATCAATTAAATATTTTAACAGAAGAAGTTGAATTATGTGGAAATATTTTCCAAGATATGAGTGTTTATTTTAAAATGAATGAAATAAATACTTTAATTCGTTTTGATCAAGTTGTTAAAGAATATAATGAAATGATTGATAGAATTTCTGAACTTGATAAACAAAGAAATCAATTTAATATAAATATGACTGAAATTATTACTTTTATTAAAGATTTATTTGTTAAAGCTGAAGATAATAGATTATTAGATAATATTCCTTCTTTTATGGATTATTTTAGAAAAATTAATGTTAGAAATCTTGAATTATTAGAAGAATTTGAACAAAGAACTAAGACTTATGAAAATTTAATTTCAGATTTAAAAAGAATTAATGAAAGTATTCAAACTTTTAGTAATCTTAAATCAGGAAAATTTAAAAATCAAATGATAAATGATTGTAGAGATTGTGTCAGGAAAAAAAATTATCAACTTTTACTCAAAATTTTTGCAAGTGGTGAAGCTTAATATTAAATTAATACATATTAAAAAAATTATAACTCTATTATTTTTTTAATTTTTAAATAATTATTGGTATTTATTTTTTTTAATTTTATAGTGTTCATAATTATTTTTGATTATTATTATCCTATTCTCATTTACATTATAATTAATTATATTTTTTCAAAATAAATTATCAAATTTAATAAAGTAAATGTATTTTGAAATAAATATAATAATAATTTTTAATTTTTTTAATTAACAGTCAAAATATAGTTTTCAAAATTTAATTATAATATTTTTATTATTACGTTAAAAAAAGAAATATTAAAAAGAAAATAAATAAAAAGTTTAATTATTTAAACTTTAAATGTTATTATAAATTGTCAAATGAAGATATTCAAATATTTATAATATTTTTTATTATTATTTTAAAATTTGTTTTAATTAAAATTATATTGTTTAATTAAAATAAAAAAAAACTGATAAAAAAATAATTAAAAAATGGCAACCAGAAAGATTAATCAAATGATTGAAACAGTTAGAGCACAAAATCATAAAGATCTTGAAATGTTATATAAAGATGTTAAATTTAATAATAAATTAGCTGATTTAAGAAATGCAAAAAAAGAAGAATTTCAACAAAGAATAGAAGAAAGAGAAAACAGAGTCGAACAAAATCTAAAATTAAATGATATAATTCAAAAAGAAAGATTAGATAAAATAAGAGAAAAACATAAAAAAAATGATGAAAGAAAATTACAAAGACAATATAATAAAATATTAGATAATTATTATAGTGTTACATTAAAACACAGATCAATATTAAAAGATTATGAAACACAAAGATTACAATTTGCAACAGAATTAAATGGAAAATTATTTAATTATGTTAAAAATAGAGAAGATCATTTAAATGATATAAGAGATAAAAGAATAGAATATAATGATGATGTAGTTTATCATTTACAAAAATATAAAGAACAATTAAAAATAGGAACAAAACCTTTAAAAGAAGCAATTGATAATGAAAGAGCAGAACATTATAATAATTATATGAATTATTTAAAAGAAAAAGAAAGAAATATAAAATATAATAGTAGAATAGATAAAGAAAAAGGAGAAAATATAAGAGTTAAAAAAAGAGATTTACTTATGAATAATGAGAAAGCTTTAAATGATAGAGCTAATGATTTAAGAAAAGGAGGAGTTGAAGAATTATATTATAGTGATGAGATTCTTCATAGAAGGAAAATTTCTCCTGAATTATTTAATAAATATAGAATTCATGATGAGAGAATAAATAATGTTAAAGATTATTTAAATAATTCATATGGTTTAAAAAGAATTAAAGATGAAAATATAATTGAAAAAGAATATCAAAAATTTAAAAATGTTAATTTAAAAGAAGAAGAAAATGAAAGAAGAAGAAAAAAACAACAAAGTGATACAATTCATCAAAGAGAAATTATTGAAAATTTAGTTCATAATGCTAATTCAACTTTAAATAAATTAAAACTTGATACATTAAAAACAACTAAAACTTTTCATTAAAAAAAAAAAAATATGTTGAAATCATATATTAAATCATATTTTATTTTATATAAAACTCATTTAATATTTAATATTATAACTATAAAACAAAAATTAATTTAAAAAATTTTCATTTTCAATTACACCATTATTAAATTCAACTTCTTTTTCAATATTATTTATAATTAAAATTCCTTTTCCATTAGGTTTTCCATTTTTAAAAAATCCTTTAAAAATTCTACCATCAGGCCACATAAATTCACCATTTCCTTCTTTAATATTATTTATATAATTTCCTTTATAATAACCACCTTCAGGCCAAGTATAATAACCATTACCATTCATATTACCATTTAAAAATTCTCCTTTATAAATATGATTATTACTCCATTTATAACAACCATATCCAGTTAATTCATCATCTTTAAATTCACCTTCATATGATTCTCCTGTATTTTTATAGATTACTTTACCTTTTCCATTTTTTAAATCATTTGAAAATTCTCCTTTGTAATCATAATCTATTGTTGATTCTTCACCTTTTCCTTCTTTTTTATTATTTACAAAATCACCTTTATATATACAATTTTCATAATATTTTTCTCCTTTTCCATTTATTATATTATGACTAAATTCTCCTTCATATGTTGATTCTTCATTTTTATTTGTTAATCTTCCTTTACCTATTATTTCATTTTTATCCCAATAACCTTCATATTTTTCATTATTTAATGAATATAATATTCCATATCCTGTTCTATTATAATTTATATCTACTTCACCAATATAAATTGATGGATATTCATTAAATAAATAATTTAATAATTTACATTTAAATCTTTTTTTTGAAAAATTTGGTGGTGGAATTAATGACTTTGAAAAATTTGGATTATATGTTTCATATTTTTGATAATCAATAACATTAAATTCTAAAATTTCTTTTTTTATTATTTCTTGATTTAATAAAATTAAATTATTTTTTAATGACTTATCCCATTTCTTTTTAAATAAAAATTTTCTTATATATGATTGAATTTTTATCAATTTTTTTATTTTATCATTTTCATTATAAAAATTTTCATAATATCTTTGATCACTTTTACTTTTAAAATTAATATTTTGATAATTTATAGAACTACCTGAATTTATAGGAGATGAATTTTCTGTATTTTTTTTTGTAAAATTTGTATTTGATCTATTAGAATAATGACCAATCTGATTTAAATTACTTCCATTAGACTCAATATTTTCAAATAATATTTCACTATCTTTTCCAAAATTTAAATTTGATTTAATTTTTGACATATTTAAACAATTACAACTATTATTTCCCATATTCAAAAATATTTTTAAAAACAAATATAAAAAAAAAATTAAAAATTAAAATTTTAAAAGAAAAAAAATATATACAATTATAAAAAATGCATTTAAAAAAAATTTAATAATCTGTTACATTCAAAATAATAAAATAAAATAAAAAATTAAAATAAAAAAATGTCAATAATATATAAATCAGGTGCAGAAATATCACGTTCTCCATTAAATAATTCAAAAGCTCATCAAATGTATTCTTTCTCAAAAGCAGAGCGTTTTCCAAAAATAAAATCATCAGGTCATGCAGATACATTTTATAATTTACCAGAAGTACGTTCTAAAAGAATGACTTCAATTGGTTTTGGTAATAAATCAGATTTTACATTAAGTGATAAAAATATTAAATCAAAATATTATCAAACAAAAAGAGATTTTGATGAAGGAAATAAACATGGTAAATATTATACTTTTGGTCAACCTAGAGATAAATATAATAAAGTTTATGTTGAAGGACATAAAAATTTTGATGCAAATGTTCCTGGTCCTGGAAAATATTTTTTACCAAAACCTTTTGGTTGGGATGCTCCAAAATTTACAATGAAAGGTAAAAATGATGATAATAAAAAAAAGAATAAAAATTATAATAAAATGTTAGAAGAAGAAAAAAAAAAAAATACTGAATATCAAACATTAGTAAAAGAAGGTAAAGTAAAAATTCCATTAGAAATGAATCCAAATGGAAAATATCCAGTTAGTACATTAAGAAATATAAATTTTGTTAAATTTGATAAAGATCATAGTAAAAGATTTAATTATACTTATAGTCAATTTCCAGGTCCTGGAACATATGATACAAAACAATTATTAGGTAAAATTTATGAAAGTAAATTTCAAACATTTGAAGGTTTTACAATGTATCAAAGATACAAAGTTAAAGATTCAAGACAAAATTATCCTGGTCCTGGTTCTTATAAATTACCTTCTGATTTTGGTATTTATGTTAGTAAGAATGCTCCAAGTAAACCAGAAGATGATCCTAATGTTTATCCTGAAAAAAAATATCCTTTCCCTGATAAAGCTTGGCAAACTAATATGAAAAAAATACCTCCTGAAGAATTAAAAAAAAGAAAAGAATTGTATTTAGGAGAATATTATCTTGATGATTATGATGAAGAAGAAGAAGAAAGGAAAAAAAAAGAAGAAGAAGAAAAAAAAAAAAAAAAAAAAAAAAAAAAAAAAAAAAAAAAAAAAAAAAAAAAAAAAAAGAAGAAGAAGAAAAAAATGAAAATGATAATTTAAAATATAATGAAAAAGAAGAAAAAGATGAGGTAAAACCTGATGAAAAGCAAGAACAAAATAAAGAAGAAAATCAAGATGAAAATAAAGATGAAGGAATTGAAAAAGAAAATGAAGATGAAGTTAAAAAAAAAGAAGAAGGTCAAGATGAAAATAAAGAAGAAAATAAAGAAGAAAATAAAGAAGAAGGACAAATTGAAAAAGAAAATGAAAATCAA
>JAEEGK010029151.1_pt1 | contig 11029 bp, 7 predicted proteins | sample 8958771 | NCBI WGS metagenome assembly JAEEGK01 (sample SAMN16246547, study PRJNA631951) | gut metagenome | biome: gut microbiome; feature: rumen; material: SC-attached | host: Bos | place: Iran: Karaj | collected 2018-10 | reverse complement strand
TACTTATTAATGTTCCATCTTCTTTTATAATATGTAATCCACATGATTCTAATGCATTAAAAAAATCTGTGCTATTCACTTTTCTCATTCCATCAAATGATGGCAATGATTTAAATACTCTAGGCAATGTTGCTATTGTATTTGAACCTTTTTCTAATAATTTCATCTTATATTTCGATAGAACTATATTTTATTTATTAAAAATATATTACCTTCAAAATATTTATTTGAATATAAAGAGTTATCAACCATTTAAATTTGTTATATTTTAATTATTTAATTTTTATATTATAATAATATAAATTATATTTTAATATATTAAATATTATTTTTTAATCAAAATTCCATTTAAATTTTTTATCTTTTATTTTTATACATCCTCTTGCATCTCTATCTTCTTTCATACAACAGCTCCAAATATGATATTCTTTTCCATCTTCATTTACTAATTTATATATACCTGAATGTTTATATTTAATGTTATATTTTTCTTTATTTATTTTTTTGTTTTCTAATGTGGTTTTTACATAAGGTTTTGCTATTTTTGTGTAAATATTTATGAAATTATTATTATTATTATTATTATTATTATTATCTATATTTTTTTCATCATCATTTTCAATTTCGTTTAATATATTAATATTAGTTATTTTTTCTTTTGATAAATATTCACTTATTGGGTATCTACTTATATTTAAATTTAAATTGTTATTGATATTATTTATATCAATTGATAAATTTTTATTACTTTTTGAATCATTTTCTTCTTTTTTATTAATATCATTATTATTATTATTATTAATTTCATCATCTTTTTTATTATTATCATTAAAATTATTTTTATTATCATTAATTTTATTTTCTTCCAAAAATTTTTTTTCTTCTTTTTTAATATCTTTTACTTTATATAACAAAGGTTCATAATATTCTTTAATAAATTTTTTTCCGTTATCGTTTAAATATTTATCAATTTGATTAATTTTATCAAAAAGTTCTTTATCAGTATAATAATCGAATTTTTTTAATTGATTAATTTCATAATCTTTTTTTGATTTTTGAATAATTTCTTTAAATTTTTCATTATTAATTTTTTCCATTTCTTTTATTAAATGTGCTCTAGCAACTTCTTTATATTTTTTAGCTGAAGGAAAATTATATAAAATTTTTTTTAACATTTCTTCTCTTTCAAATTGAGTTTTTTCATAAACAATTTTTTTAATTTTTTCAGTTTTATAATAATTTTTAATTAAACCTTGATTTGATTTAATTTGAGGATTATTAATTAAATAATTTTTTGAATTTTTTTGACTAATTTTAATATCTTTTTTATTAATTTCTTTGTATTCAATTGGTTCTAAAATTGTTTTTTTATTCCAAGAATTTTTATTAAAAAATTCACTTTCAGAATTTTTTTTACTATGATTTAATTTTTTTGGTGGTGTTAAATTTTCTCTATTAATTCCATTTTTAATTTCAAACATTTTTTTATTGCGCAATTCTTCTTCAATTGTTATGTAATTTTTTAATAAACGACGTTTGTTAAAATTAGGATCAAAACCAAATTTATTTTCTGTTATGTCAAAATTAATTTTGCCTTTTCGTAAATATGATTCTTTTAAATTTTTTAAATTATATGTGCTTTCCCATGTTGATTTTGGAAGTTTCGAAGGATGAAGAAAAATATTATTATTATTATTAATATTCATTGGATTATTTTCGAATTTTATTAAAACTTTGCTGCTTATTGGACGTTTTTGATAAGGAAATTTTATTTTTCTTTTCATTTTTATTTATAATAATTATATTATGTTTTTTTTTTTTTGAATTATTTTAATTAATAATGTTAATTATTTTTATTCATTTTAAATTATTTTTAATAAACAATAAAATAATAACAATTATTATAATATGTATAATAGTATAAATAGCAACAATAATAATAATATAATAAATATTAGTAATAATAATAATAATTTTATAATTCCTCAATACAAAATTCCAAAAATTCAATATATTTTAATCATAATAGCATTCTTATTAATATATCAAATATCATATGGTTTTACAAAATTATATATATTTCAAACATATCAATCATATTTAATTAAAATTCCAATTTCTTTATTATTTTATTTCTTTTTAAGTATGTCTATAATATGTTATTTATTCACTATTATAATTGATAATAAAATTGATTATGAATATTATAATTCACTTTCAATAGAACAATGTAAAAATTTGACTTATTGTAACATATGTCAAAGTTATAGGGGATTACGTTCTCATCATTGTAGAATGTGCAATGTTTGTATTAGTGTTATGGACCATCATTGTCCTTGGTTTGTGAATTGCATAGGTGAAAAAAATTTAAAAAGTTTTTTTTTGTTTATTATTTATAGTTTTTTAACATGTTTGATTTGTTCTATTTTTACTTTTGGAAAATTTATTGATTTTGTTAATAATAATAGCTATTATGATTCGGGTTTTAATCAGAATTTTATTATAAAATTAATTGGAAATTATGAAAGAAATTTACCTTTATTTACTTTTTTATTAGCTGTGTTTTTTACTTTGTCTTTTGGGATTTTTATTTATTTTCAATATTCTAAATTAAAAATTGGAATTACGAGTATTGAAAGAATGATTTATCATAATAATTTAAAAGAATGTCCTGATTATAATGATAATATTATAGAAAATATAGAAAAAGTTTTTAAAAATAATTATTTTTTACCTTTTTGTGATAATGAAGAAGAAGATGAAAATAAAGAAGAATTTAAATATATTAAATTAAATTAATATTCTAAAAATTATTTATTTTAATATTAAATATATTAATAATAATATCTCTAAAATTTTACTTATAAATTTAATATATAATATTTTTAATAAATATGTATATAAATGTTTTATTAATATTATTGACAAATTTTATTAAAATATATTTAAATCAAAATATAAATATTAATTTAATTCTAAAAGAAAAACAATATTATCAATCTTCTCTTGAAAAAGGTACTTTAATATATATAATATATACACTAAATATCACAAATAATGGTATAATAACTTTTGAAGAAAATTCTTTAATATTAAAAGGTGAAACATCAACTATAAATTTATCATGTTCAAACACAATTCCAATTTCAACAGAACCAAATAAAAATTTTACTTTAATTTGTACAACTTTAACTTCAAGTTCCGATACCGAATATACATTAAGTTTAGGAAAAGGTAAAATAATATCTTCAAATCAAAATGAAAGAATTACTGTAAATGTTTCAAATGATAATTATATATATGGACATAGAAATATAACTATGATATTTACTTTAAAGGAAAATCAAGTATATAATAAGAAATTATTTGGTTTAATAGGTTTTAATGTTTCATATATAATGAATGAAACTAATAAAGGAGATTTATATATTGATCCGGATGTTTTAATTTTAGTTGGAAATTGTGATAATATTTCTATAAGTTGTGGGTATATTCCAAAAGGAAATGAACCGAATGTTAATCAAAATATTGTTTGTAGAACTAGAGAAACTGGAAATTGTAGTTATTATAGTTTAGAGGTTGGTAAAAAAGATATTGTTTCTACCTATCCTAATGAAAAAATTAATATTATTATTAATAATGATAACAATCCTACTTTTGATTTAAAAAAAGAAACAGAGAATGTTAATAATGATAATAAGGGTTATAATATTAATTATAAAAATAATATATTTTTTTTCTTTTTTTATATTATAATATTAATTTTTTAGATAAAAAAAAATAATTATACATTATAAAATTGTAAAAATAAAATAATAAAATTAAATTATATTATGATTATTTTTTAAATATTATTTTAAAATATAAATTAAAATTTATAAATAAAAAATATATAATTAAAAAATATATAATAAATTATCATATAAATTATATAAACATTAATTTACAAAAAAAAAACGTTTAATATCCTTTTATTCTTGGTTTTATATAATAATAAGTAAAATATAATATACCAATTGTTAAAAAACCCATAAAAAAACATATAAATGTGTCTCCTCTTCCTCTTTTAATTAACCAATTTGTAAGTGCATTTGAATTAACTAATTTATCAACCATATTTGAAACTTTATTATTTATTTTTCCTATAACATTATTTTGATTATCTAATTCAGCATTTAATATAGAAGAATGATTTTCTATTTCGTTAGATAATTTTAAAACATTTTTCCATCCTCGATTTTCTTGTTGTAAATTATTTATATTTTGAGAAAATTCATGACTAAAATATGAATTTCCTAAATTATTTAAATCTTTGTATTTTTTATTAAGATTATAAACACAATCATCTAATCTTTTATTTAAGTTTTTATATGTTAATATTAAATTTTCTATTTTTTTGTTCCATAATAATTTATCATCGTTTGAGATTTTTGAATTATATGATGATTTAGAAAGAAGGTTTATAGAAGAATAAAAATTTTCTAATCTTTCTTTTATTTTATCTTTCATTCTATTAATTGCGTAATGTGGATATTGATTGTTAATTAAATTTTTAATTTCTTTGTTAATTTCTGTTTCTTGATTTAAACATTTGCTATATAATTCATTTAAAATTGACATTTGAATTTAATAATAATAAATAATTTTAATTTAAATTTATGTTAAATTTAAGCACGTATTTTAAATATTAAATAAATATATTAAAAAGATAAATAATAATTTTTTCAATAAAAAATTTATGTTTAATATTATAAAATTTTCTTTTTTAAATTAAAAATTTTAATGATTCAAATGTTTTTATTTATATAAATTAATTATTATAATAAAATAAATGTTCCTATTTAAAATAATATTAATAATAAATTAAGTGCATCAATTCAATAATTAAATAATTTTTTCAAATATATTAAATATAAATAAAGCTATTTTGCTTTTAAATATAATGTAAATAAAAATAAATATTTATATTTTTTTATAATAAGATAAAAAATTAAAATAAATTCTCAATATTAAAAATTTATAAACATTCTAAATAAATTTCAAATTTATATTATTTACATTTAAAAGAAAAAAATTATTTTGTAATTTCGTCAAAAATTTTTAATCTTTTTTTATAATATCCGAATCCTAAAATATTTAAATTTTGTAAGAATTTATTAATATTAACATTTAAAATTTTATGTGAAAATTGACATCTTTTTCCATAGAGACAAAAACCATTTAAAAAAAAATATCTGCATTTAATAATTTTATTTGATTGAATTTGATTTATATTTCTAAGTTCATGAATTCCGTGAGCGTAATCACATTTATCACCATATGGGCAAAATCCTTGAATTTCAAAATTTTTACAAATTTCAGATTTATATTTAACAATTTTAGCTGAAATTTCATTATTAAAATAAAAAAATTTTTCGTTGTTATTAAAATAATAATTTTTATGATGAATTATATTATTATTTGAGGAAGATGTTTTTGTTTTTCTTTCTGGTTTTGGAGATGCGTTTGTGCTGCAATTGCTTATGTTTAAAATGTTTATGTTATTTTCTTTGTTTGTTGTGTTAAACATTTTTTTTTTTTAATTATATTATTATTTTTATTTTTGAATTTTATATCAAAAAAAATGTAAAAAAAATTTATTAAAAATAATTTTTTATTATTTTATATTTAAATATTTATAAAATGTTTATTTTTTTATAATGAAGAATTTTTAATAAAAAATAGAATTTCATAAATAAAAAATTAAATTTAAATTAAAAAAAAAAAATAATAAATTTAAAAATAAAAATTAAAAATGAAAAAAATTAGAATCTTTAAAAAAAAAAAAAATAAATAATAAATTTTGTAAAATAAAAATTAAAATGAAATAAAACAATTTTTTATAAGAATATTTATAATATTTTATTTGATAATTATAATAAAAATTTAAAAAATTATAATTTATATACACATTACTTTTTCTTTTTGATATTTTTTAAATAATTTGAAATAATATTTATTGATTTAATATTTTGTGAATTTTGACTACTTGCAGTAGTATTAGTTTGACTGATATTATATTTGCATTTTTTATCTAATAATTTTTTAATATTATTATTATCATTAATAACATTTAAATTACAATAATTTTCTTTTTGTTTTTTATTACTATACAATCTTTCTCTTTTATTTTCAAAATCAAAATTATTACTATTCGCATTAATATCAACAAAATAATCATCATCATCATCAATAATATTTTCATCTTCTTTTTCTTTTTTTCCATCGTAATAATTTCCTATTCGTTTTAAAGTATCTTTTATTTTATTAAAATTCTTCTTATTTTTAAAGAAATTTTTTTTATGCATTTCTCCTTCAATATGAATTAAATAATCTTCGAATTTGGTTTTACATAAAAAGCAATAATTATGATTTTCCGCAGGCAAAGGCAAATTATTTAAATTATTAATTTCATTTTCTTCTTCTTCATTTTTATTATTTTCTTTTTTTTTTTCATAATATTTTTTAACTTCAATAATTTCTGTTATGCTTTCGAATAAAGAAAAATGATCAGGAACATCATGTATATAAAATGGTATGTCATATTTGCAATTATTAATGTTGAATTTTATAAAGTTTTTATTAAGTAGTTTAAATTCATGAAAATGTGTGCGACGCGGGTTGTCATTTTTACAGCAAAGTGCAATTAATGCTTCTTTATTTATATTTTTTGGTAGTCCATATTTATGTAAATTTTCTAAAATGTTTCCTTCTTCATCGATTTTTTTTATTATATGTTCTAAATCATTCACTCTTATTCCATTGAACCAAATATTTTTTATTTCCTGATTTTCACTTATGCAATTCAATTCACAATATTTTTTTTCTTTGTTATAAATACGTAAATTTCCTTTTGGTAAAATTTCGTTATAGAAAATTTTATATGATTTAATATCAGCTTCGTCATCTAAAATAATCCAAATGTTTTTGGATAAATGAATAGAAACTAACTATATTAATTTATATATAAATATATATAAAATATTTTTTTTTAGATAAAAAATTTTACTCCACTAAACTTCTCTATTTTGATTCCTAACTTTTTTTTACGTTCAAAATTTGTGAGCGGGCAAAAGTAATAAAAAGTAATTCCTTTGAAATATGAACCTGCTAATAAAGGATGAATAGAATTAGACATTATTATAAAAAATTATTTTAAAATTTAAATTTAACTTTTTTAATTAGTCAAATTATTTATTTTTAATAATAATATTAAATTATTGTTTATTTTAAAAATATTTTTAAAGTTTTTTTAAATTTACTTTTAATTTTTATGTTATAAATTAATATTTAAAATTATATAATTAAATTTATAAAAATAAAAAAAATTTAATTTTTTTTTCCTTTTATTCCAATATTAATAGAATCACCTAAATTTTCGTTATTAATTTTTATTTTTTTTGGACTTGCTTCAATTTTAGATGAACTTAAAGGAATTTTTTTATTAATTTTTGGTAGATTTGAATCTTTTATTGAAACTTTGTTGTTTTCATCAATAATATTTGATTTTAATATTGAGCCATCGTATTTATAATTTTCTTCTTTTTTTGATGATTTTAAATTTGATTTGTTATTATTTTCGATATTGATATTTGGAACGTTTATTACGTTTTCGGAATTATCAATAATGAATTTAGGATGAATTTCTGATTGGATTTTTTGATTTGGAGGATGAACATCTGGAACGATTATATTTATGTTTTTGTTGTTTGAATTTTTTAAAATTGAATTTGTTTTTTTTTCGTTTGATTCAATTTTATTTAAATTTAAATTATTATTATTTTCTACATTTTTATTTGGTTCTTCTAATGTTGTTAAATGAGCTAACATTTTTGGAACTTTTATTCCATCAATATCAAATCTATTTGAACTATTATTAAAATTATTATTATTATTATTATTATTATTATTTTCATTGATACTAAAATTTGGTCTAATGTCATCTAAATTATTTTTAATTTCAGGTAAAACAATTTTATTATTATTATCATTTTGTTCTTCATTTGTAGAAATATTTTTTAATTTTAAATCTTCATTGTTTGATGGATTTAAAATTTTAGGTTCTTGTTCGATTTTTATTTTTGGTTCTTCATTTAATAAATTTATTTCTTTTTTATTTTCTGAATTTAAATCTTTATTTTCTAAATTAATATTATTATTATCATTATTATTATCATTATTATTATCATTATTATTATCATTATTAGTTTCATTTGGATTTTCTACAAATTTAATATTAGATTCGAAATTATTTGAATTTGTTAAATTATTAATTTTATTTTCATCATTATTATTATCTTCAATTTTATTTAAACTATTATTATCATTATTATCATTGTTATCATCAATATTATCAATTTTATTATTATCATTATTATCATTATCAATATTATCAATTTTATTATTATCATTATTATCATTATTATCATTATTATCATTATTATCATTATTATTATCATTGTTATTTTCATTATTATTATTATCAATTTTATTATTATCATTATCAATATTATCAATTTTAAAATCATCATTATTATCATTATTTTCATTATTATCAAAATTTTTTTTATTTTTGCTTTTAAAATTAGAAGTTTTTTCTTTTAAATTAAAATCATTTTCAAAAGGATTATTATAAAATTGAGATTCGGCTAATTTAATTTTAGTACTATTAATATCAGGTACATTAACTTTTATATTACCATTTGAATCAGATTTAATATGTTCAAAATCATCATCAAAATAAATTTTTTTTAAACCAATTCTTGAAGAACGCAAATCAGGTAAAACACTTTTATTAAAATTATTATTAACAGATTTATTAAAATTTTTAATAGGATCAATAATATTATTATTAATTGATTTATTAAGTTTAGATTTTAAATTAATATTATTATTATTATTATTAATTTCATTTTCAGAATTATTAAATTCTAAAGAATTTTTTTTGAATTTTAAATGAATTTCATTTTCATTATTTAAATTTTTAGTAATAAAATCATTTTCATTATTATTTTCATAATTTTCATTATTTTCATTATTATTTTCATTATTTTCATTATTATTATTATTATTAATATAAGAATTATGTAAACTTGGCATATTAAAATCAAAAATAAAACTATTTTTTAATTTTTTTTTCCCTGATTTTAATTTATTTCCATTATTATATAAATTATTAACATCACTTTCCTCCAAAATTTTATTAAACCTTCTCACATTAATCACCTTCTTATTTTTATTAAAAATAACAATTTCAGGTGAATTTTTATTAAAATCAATAATATTAAAATACGAATTATTTCCAAAATTATAAAAATTTTTATCATTTAAATTAAATTGTTTAAAATCAACATCAGAAAAAGAAATTTCATTATTATCAACATTAAATAAATAATTTTTATTATTATTATTATTATTATTATTTTTTTCCATATTTCCACCCAAAAAAATAATATTTTTTTCATCAATCGCAACGCAACCAAAAAATTTTTGATTTAGTTTTAAAATATTTTCATTAAATTTTGGTTTAATTAATTCAAAAATTTTTTTATCTTTAAAATCAGTTTTTTCAAATGTTAATTCTTTTTCAACATTATTAATATTATCAAAAACATACAAAATTTTATTATTAATTAAAATTAAAGCAGGTTCAATTCGAATGTTATTTAAATTTGAATAATTTTTAAAAACTTTTTTTTCTGTGTTGAAATAATATGAATTTTTATTATTTCCACCAATTAAAAAAACATTTTTTTTCGGTAAAAAAATCATACTATGATTTTTTTTACAAGGAAAATTTGAATTAATTTCATATGAAATTATTACGAAATTATTTAAATTAATATCGTAGAAATTATTTGAAATTTTTTTATTAATTTCTCCGCCTGAAATGAATAAATGATTATTTCCGTTGCAATAAGCAGAATTTTTTGAATAAATTTCGTTGTTTTTTTCTTCTAAATCAATGAATCGAAAAATTTGATTTGATTTGTTGAATAAAAATATTTCAAATGGATTTGAAAATGGTTTTGCAAAAATTTCATTTAAATTATTATTATTTTCTATTTCAATTTCGCTTATGTTTTCATTATTTTCTTCATTGTTTTTGTAATTAAAAATTAAATTTTTATTTTCTTCGTTTTCTAATAAATTTGAAATTTTTTCATTTAAATTTAATGATTTGTTGTTAAATTCCCAATTTGAATTGAATTTTTCGGGAATTTCTAATGAATTTTCTTGTTTAAATGTTTCTATTACTTTATTTATTGAATCTTCTGGATCAAATTCTTTTTCCCATTGAATTTTTTCATTGTAAGGAATGAAAATTTTTATTTTGTTTTTTTGAATATTTTGAGAGATTTTTATGTCTAAATTTCCACCATCGTTGCTTATGTTATAATTTTTAGATTTTAAAATGTCGTTGTTATTATTATTATTAGAATTTGTGTTTATTTCTTCTTCATTTAAATTATTATTATTTATTTCATTGTTATTATTAATATTATTTTCATTTAAATTTTTGTTATTTTCTTCGTTTTTTTCATTTGATGTATTTAATTTATTATTATTTTTGTTTTGTTCTTTTTTTTGATTCTTTTTTTTTGATATTTGTTGACAACCCATATTAATTAAAAAATAATATTAAATAATAAATTTTTATTTATATTATTTATTTAAATATGTGTTTAAAATAATAATAATTAAAAATATTATAAAAAAATTTTTAATTAATTAATAATAATAATAATAAAATATTATTATAAAATTTTATTATTTTAATGAAAATATTTATAATAAATATTTAATAGAAATTAATAAAAATAATTTTTTATTTAATTATCAAAAAATAATACAAAAAACTAATTAATTATTATTATTATTATTATTATTATTATTATTATTATTATTATTATTATTATTATTATTATTATTATTATTATTATTATTATTATTATTATTATTATTATTATTATTATTATTATTATTATTA
>JAEEGK010029150.1_pt1 | contig 11030 bp, 8 predicted proteins | sample 8958771 | NCBI WGS metagenome assembly JAEEGK01 (sample SAMN16246547, study PRJNA631951) | gut metagenome | biome: gut microbiome; feature: rumen; material: SC-attached | host: Bos | place: Iran: Karaj | collected 2018-10 | reverse complement strand
CTGCTGCGCTCCTGCAGCAACAAGTTGACCCATTCCTGCACCTCATACGGGTTACGGAGCAGTTCCTGGGCTCGGTCCTGCGTGAGCTGGTTGATGTTGTAGGGATACTTCACCTTGTTGAACAAGGCGATGATTTCGGACTGCGCGAAAGCGATGCCCAAACGCACCGAAGCGCTGGCCCAGGCCTTGGAGAAGGTGTTGAGCACAATCAGGCGGGGATACAGCCTCACCAGCTCGCGAAGCGAACGCAAAGAGGAGAAGTCGATATAGGCCTCGTCCACCACAAGGATGCCGGGGAATTCGTCCAGGAGGCGCTTCACCTCCTTGCGGTCCATGTCGTTGCCGGTGGGGTTGTTGGGTGAACAGATCCACATCACTTTGGTGTGGTCGTCCGCAGCCGAGAGCATGGCGTCGGCGTGCAGCCGGAAATTCTCGTCGAGGAGCACCTTGCGGTATTCCACATCGTTGATGTTGGCGCACACCTCATACATGCCGTAGCTCGGCGCCATGGCCACCACATTGTCCACACGAGGCTCGCAGAACACGCGATAGACCAGGTCGATGGCTTCGTCGGAACCGTTGCCCAGGAAGATCTCGTCGGGATGCACGTTCTTGATCGGAGCCAGCAGGGACTTGATTTCTTCCTGCAGAGGATCGGGATAACGGTTGTAGCCCGTGTTGAAAGGACTCTCGTTGGCATCCACGAAGACGTGGGCCTCTCTGCCGCGAAACTCGTCGCGGGCACAGCTGTAGGGCTGCAGCGCCCTGATATTTTTTCTTACAAGCTCTTGCATCTCAGTGTCATTGCGTTTTTGTGTGCCTCCAGTCCTTCGGCTTCGGCCATCGCCTCCACGGCGGGTCCGATGGCACGGATGCCCTCCGGGGTCAGTTTCTGGAAGGTCACTTTTCTCATATACGAATCCAGGTTCACGCCGCTGTAGGCTTTGGCGTAACCGCTAGTGGGCAGGGTGTGATTGGTGCCGCTGGCATAGTCGCCCGCACTCTCCGAGGCCCAGTGTCCGATAAACACACTGCCGGCGTTCACCACCTTTTCAGCCCACTTGTCAGCCTCGTCCATAGCCAGGATGAGGTGCTCGGGAGCATATTCGTTGCAGAGCTGCATGGCCTCGTCAATACTGTTCACCACGAGGATGGCGCTGTTCTCCAAAGCCTTGGCGGCAATCTCCTTTCGGGGCAGCTGCGCCAACTGGCGGTCCACTTCTTCGCTCACCCTCTTGGCCACCTCCATGGAGTCGGTGAAGAGCACACTCTGCGAATCGGGTCCGTGCTCCGCCTGGGAAAGCAGGTCGGCAGCCACAAATTCAACATGACAGGTCCGGTCGGCAACGACGGCCACTTCGGAGGGACCTGCGGGCATGTCGATGGCCACACCCTCCTGGCTGACGGTCATCTTAGCGCACATCACGAACTGATTGCCCGGTCCGAAAATCTTGCTCACGCGGGGCACCGATTCCGAGCCGTAAGCCATCGCACCGATCGCCTGCACGCCGCCCAACTTGTAGATGGCGTTCACACCGGCCACACGGGCTGCAACCAGCACGGCGGGGTTCACCTTGCCGTCACGCTGGGGAGGCGTACACAGGACGATGTCGCGACATCCGGCTATCTTGGCCGGCGTGGCGAGCATCAGCACGGTGGAAAACAGCGGCGCCGAACCTCCGGGGATATACAGCCCCACCTTTTCGATGGCTACGGCCTTCTGCCAGCACTCCACCCCGTCGGTCACATGGATATGACGGCCCTCGAACTGTTGCGAGCGATGGAAGGCTTCGATGTTGCGGTGCGCCAGCACGATGGCCTCCTTGAGGGCGGCGTCCACCAGCCTCTCGGCTTCGTCCATCTCTTCGGGCGTCACGGCCAGCCGGGAGAGACGCACCTTGTCGAACTTCTCCTCATACTCTTTCAGGGCTTCGTCGCCGCGCTTCTTCACATCGTCGAGCACGGCACGCACCACGTCTTCCAATTCGGCCACACTCTTGCGGGGCCTTTCGGGAATCCTGTTGTCGGTGATTATGCTGATCATCTTTCTACAATATCATCTTTTCGATGGGCATCACGAGAATGCCCTGTGCACCCAGTTCCTTGAGCTTCGAGATGCAGTCCCAGAAGGTCTTCTCATCGATCACCGTGTGTACGCTGCTCCACCCCTCCGTGGCCAGAGGCATCACCGTGGGCGCCTTCGTTCCGGGCAACACGCGGCAGATGTCTTCGAGCGCCTCGGTGGGCACGTTCATCATCACGTATTTCTTGTCCTCTGCCTGCTTCACGGCTTCGATGCGGAAGAGCAGCTCGTCGAGCGTGGCCTTCTTCTCTGCGGATAGACCCTTGGTGGCAATCAGCAGCGCTTCGCTCTTCATCACCACCTCCACTTCGCTCAGGTTGTTGCTCACCAGCGTGCTGCCGCTGGAGACAATGTCGAAGATGCAGTCGGCCAGACCAATGCCCGGGCTGATCTCCACGCTGCCGGTGATGACGTGCACCTGAGCGTTGACTTTGTTCTTCGCCAGAAAACGTTTGAGGATGTTGGGATACGATGTGGCAATCTTCTTGCCCTCAAACCATCTCACGCCGGGATAAGCCACCACCTTGGGGATGGCCAGCGAAAGACGGCACTTGGAGAAGCCCAACGGACGCACGACGTCGGCGTCCTCGCCGCGCTCCTCAAACTCGTTCTGACCCACGATGCCGAGATCGGCCACACCGGTGGCCACACACTGCGGAATGTCGTCGTCTCTCAGGTAGAGGATTTCTATGGGAAAATTGGGACTCTCCACCAACAGCGTGCGCTTCGACGAGGGCACCTTGATGCCGGCCTCAGCCAGCAACGCCATTGTGTCTTCAAAGAGACGTCCCTTGCTCTGTACTGCTATTCTCAGCATATCTTTCTTGTTTTATTTAAAATAATTCGTGCGCAAAAATACGACATTTTTGTGAAACAAAAGAAAAAGCCTGCCGACTTTTTTCGTCTGACAGGCTTGATTTGACGCCGGAGGGCGCGGATTAATACTTGTGGAAGTCGTATTTACGTCTCATTTCCTCCTTACGCTCGTCGCTCAGACGGGCGAAATAACTTCGCCATCCCGGACAGTAGTTGATATGCCAGCGCCAGAAACGGCCCAGCAACGAATCGGGCTTTTTGTCGTAATGCGACCGGAACTTGCAATTCTCACAAACGTGTGCCATATGCTCTAAACTTTTAACTCTAAACTTTAAACTTTTAACTCTAAACTTTACCAAGTTCCTTCTCCAGGGCCTGCGCCAGCTGGTCGGGACAGGAGGTGCGCTTGGTGCCGCAACGCACGCCTTTCAGCTTTGCGATGGCGTCCTCGGCATGCATGCCTTCGAGCAACAGTCCCAGTCCCATCGTGTTGCCCGGACATCCGCCGACGAAACGCACATTGTGCAGACGGTGCTCGTCGTCCATCTCAAAATTGATGAATTTGGAGCATACGCCCCATGTTTCAAAAGTGACTTGTTTCATTGTATCTTCCGTTTGTTATTTCATGATTTTCTCCGAGTGAACGCTGCCGTCCGGCCATTCTGTCTGTCGGATATACAGGCCTTCACGGGGCGGCTGGCGAAGCTCTGCGCCCTGCAGGTTGAAGTAACGCACCCGCGTGACGCCCGTGCCGCTTCCTTTAATGCTCTGCACGCCCGTGGGAGGCAGGTCGGATTCGTACTCCGTCTCCTCGATGACCCAGCGCAGACGCGTGCGGTCGGCCGACAAGGCAAAGAACTCTATCGGTCCGCCCGAAGCATCGACGGCATTGCCCACGTTGAAGAGCCGGTTGCGACCTGTGTCGGCGTACATGAAGAAGGCCTTCTTGCCGTTGTCGTCCTTGGAGTAGTAAGGATAAATGCTCACCGGCTCTGCGGACAGCGTGCGCTCGATGCGCATGTAAGTGCCGTAGCGCAGACTGCGCACATAGACATAGCCGGGCTCTTCGGCCTCCTCAAACACCCACAAGGCGTTGTCCCTCTTGTAAATGTTGTCCTTACGGCCGCTGTTGAAGTCGTTCTCCGAGACCCCGATGCGGTAGCACAACGAGTCGCGTTTGCCGTCGCCCGACTTGAGCGCATAGAGATAACGGCGGGCCGTCGCAGGCGAAGCCGTTGCCGTGCCGTCGCCGGAAGCCACGCCGTAGCTGTAGATGTTGTAGGCCAATTCCGTTGAGAAGCCCTCGAAGGTGCGTATCTGCTGACCCTTGAACAGCGTCACGGCTGCGTTGAGGGCGTTCGTCTGAGCATCGACGTCCTCCTGCTCCGTCTGTCCGTCAATACCTTCGGCAAACACCTCGGCCACAGCCACCACATCCATCAGTGCATTCAGCGCCGATGTGGGATAGCCGCCGGTGACGTCGGTCTGTGCGCTGTTGGCCAAATCCCTCGCCTGCTCCAGCGCTTCGTTGAAGCGTGTGAGAAACAGCTTTACACGTGAGGCATCCACTTCGGCAAAGGTGAACACCATATCGGCGCGGTCAAAAGTTCCGGAGCCCCAAAACCAATCATCCACGAAACCGCGAGCACGAATCTGCTGATTGCTGGCAGCGGCACTGTTGATACGATATACCGAAACACCGCCGTAGAGACCCGACTGTGCCGGCTGCTGGTCGCCTGTGTAGTTTATGGTAAGTGTTGTTGCCGATTCCGACATACCGATACGGTCGGCGCCGTCAATGCTGGCATTGCGTGCAGCGATATATTTCTTGTTGCCGTAATTGCGTATAGTCACGCCGCCCTCCACCGGTGTAATCACCCACATCAGATAGGGGTCGTCCCAGGTGAAACTCTCGGTCGAGCCAAGTGTACCGTTGCTGTTGAAGGTGAGATATTTCGGCGTGCCCTGAAAAGTGGTGCCACTGTTATATGGAATGGTGGCATAACTGATGATGCGGTAGAACTTTCCTTCCTTGGGCGTAAAGGGATCCGTGCCGGGCAGCGTGCCGCCAGCGGGTCTCATATATTCGTCGTTCACGGCCGCCAGGGGAGTGTAGAGCGACTCCGCGCCGTCCTCCCCCAAAGCTTTCATCCGGAAATAATAAATCTTGTCGGCCGTCAGTCCCGATACGAGGGTCTGCTGCATCTCGACGGAAATTCGGCGCAACTCGGTGAAGTTTTTCCCGTCTTCCGACTGCTCCAGCACAAGCCCCGTCACACCTTCCGTATCGCCCATGGTCCACGAAAGTTTGGCCAACGTGGGCGATACCAGCTCAGCCTTGAAATTAAGGGGCGGCATGATATAGGCGCTCTTTTGGGCCAGGCTGTTGACGTAGTGCTCGATGTTGGTGTAGCCGCCGCCGATGGTGTAGAGATTGGCGTCGTTCACCTTGGGGTTGAGACCATTGGCACTCTCCCACTCGTCCGCCATGCCGTCGTTGTCGCCGTCGGCGGGTCTGGGACCGTTGGCCACGGAGCCGATGCCGCCCACGTTGTCTTCATTGGCGATGAACGAACCCTTGGTGCCGAGCGAGGTCAGATGCTCGAGGATGCGCTTGTCGTGAACGTCTCTGACGCGCGATGCACCCACATGATCCACGATGTGGTAGTAGGCGTTCTCTGCCGACTCCACATTCATCGGATGCGTGGTCACGAAATTGGGGCTGGACATCGGCGTGGCGTTGTGGTGGTCGGTGATGAGCGTGCCGTTGAGCGCGCCGTCGCGGTTGCCGTCGAAATAGTTGCCGCTGCTGTAGAGATGGTCGGTGGCCGTCCAGTCGTCGAAATATTTGGCCGAACCGTCCGGGCCGGCGATGAAGTAGTTGTTCATCACGTCCTGATAGTTGTCGGCCGCCGAGTGTCCGCCGATGATGCCCATGCCATAGTTGTACACCACGTTGTTGTAGTACTGCAGGAAGCACTTCATCTTCGGGTTGCGGCTCTTGTTGTTGGCCCACAGGCAATGGTGTATGGTCCAGTTGCGCGTGCCGTCGGTGATGGAGCCGAAGCGCTGGGGCTCGATGCCCTCACTGTTGATGCAATACTGCCAGGTGATGTTGTTAGCATCCTTGATGTGCACGTTGTCCCACGGACCCCAAGACACGGAGCAGTGGTCCATGATGAGGTTCTGACATCCGTCGAGCGTCAGGGTGCACTTGCTGCTGTTCACGCTCTTGCCACCGCGCATACGAATGTAGCGTATGATGACATTCTTGGCGTTCGAGGCTATCACGCGGCCGCCGTAGATGGTGATGCCCTCGCCCGGAGCCGTCTGTCCGGCGATGGTGACATTGCTGGCAATGGTGATGCTCTTGCCGGTGATGTCAATCACGCCGCCCACGTCAAACACGACGAAACGCCCCGACTGACTCACGGCGTCGGCCAGAGATCCTGTGCCGGCAGCGTTCAGATTCGTCACGTGGACCACCTGGCCTCCACGGCCGCCGGTAGCGTATGCACCGTAGCCTTCCGCACCGGGAAAAGCCAACTGCTGAGCTTGCAGTGTGAACACACATACGGATATCCACAGAGAAAAAAGTTGTCTTTTCATTGCAATATCACTTTTATATTTATTGATTTGTTGCAAATTTACAACTTATTTTTTCATTCCTTCCATGTTTCAGCAGAAAAAATACTATATTTGCAATATAATTACATTAAAGCTCTGACAAGCACTATGAAAGTACTCCTCATCAACGGCAGTCCGCACGAAAACGGCAACACATTCCTGGCACTCAGCGAAGTGGCACAGGCGCTCAACCGCGAAGACATCCGTACGGACATCATCTCCATCGGCAAACAACCCTCTCAGGGCTGCATAGCCTGCGGATGGTGCGGCCGCACGGGCCGGTGCACCTACAGCGACGAGTTGTACTTCCGTCTGTGGCGCAGCATCAAGGACGGCATCGACGGTCTGGTCATCGGCTCGCCGGTCTTCTACGGCGGACCTAACGGCGCCCTCTGTGCCCTGCTCGACCGCCTCTTCTACTCCATGCGCCACACACTGGCCTACAAGCCCGGAGCCAGCGTCGTCGTGTGTCGCCGCGAAGGCGCCTCGTCGGCCTTCGACCGTCTGAACAAGTATTTCACGATGAACAACATGCCGCTGGTGCCCTCGCAAAACTGGAACACGGTGTACGGCAGCGCCGCCGGTCAGGCCGCTCTTGACGAAGAAGGCATGCAGACGATGCGCACTTTGGGGCAGAACATGGCCTGGATGCTGCGCCGTCTCGCCGTGGAGGAACAGGGACATCCCACAGCGGAGCGTCCCGTCTGGACCGACTTCATCCGATAAGATTACGGTCTTGCCGGCCGTAATAAGAAAAAAATCACAGATACATATCACGATGTTTTTCAAACTGAAAAAGAAAATCATTTCCAAGTCCATTGAGAAAAGAATCAAACAGCATCCCTTTGACTTCCAATATGCGGAGAACTTCACGCTGAAGGATGACGCCGATGCTTTGATGAACAATTCCTACTATTTTTCGGCGCACGACGAAAAGATGTCCGTGTTCGCCCGTCTGGGCAAAAGAACGGGCGTGGACGAAACGTGGCTCGCCGTTTATCTCGACGGTAAAATCCATACCCTCGGAGAGGAGTTCTTTGCGAGCGGCGAATCACCCCTTCGTGTCGAGAAGGACGGCGAAGACTGGAATCTGTCCTTTCAGGGCATCGTGAACGAAAAAGACAAGTGCCGGTTTCAGGGAAAATTCCATCCCGGGAGGCCCCCTGTTGACTTCACCACGGACATGCCTGCCGAGCGAATGGCTGTCGGCATTGCCAACGAGCGGTGGAACAGGACTTTTTTTGAAAACCTGAAGAACATCAGCGGACAATGCCACTACGAGCAGGAAGGCGTCCTGGAAGGCCGGATGACACTGAACGGAGAATCCCTTTCATTCAGTTTGCCCTGTGTGCGCGACCACTCCTTCGGGAAGAGGGATTGGAGCTACATGAACAATCATTTATGGCTGATGGCCGTATCCCCGTCTTGCCAATTCAATTATTCTCTGGTGTCATATCCCGCTTTAAGTGTTTTGGAGGTGGGGCACTTCAGGAACGGGGACAACATGCACTACATGTCCCGAGCCGATCTCAATCTTGAAGAAATCATTCAGGGCACAGTTCCCTCCTGCTTGAAATTTGAGATGACATTGGACAACGGCCGCGTCATTAACATTGAAGCCGAAGTCCTGACCGGAGTCACTTATCATTTCCAGGACGGCAGTTATATCCTGCATGAGAATGTGGCGGAATTCTGCATTGACGGCAATGTCTGTCGCGGCATACTGGAAATCGGCTTCAACAAGGACCAAAGCCGATATTTCAATCAAAGAGATTTAAAGAGCATCAAAAGATGAAAATATACCCATTGGGACAATTGCCTGAAGAAATGTATCCGAAAGTCGGCGGTAAGGCTTCCGGACTAGATTTGCTGGTCAAGCACCGTTTCTCCGTCCCCAAAGGTTTTGTCATCAGCGATACCGGCTCCATCGACGATGAGGCCGTCCTTGAAGCTTTTGACGACCTGGGCGTCCAACAGGTTTCAGTGCGTTCTTCGGCCTCCAACGAGGACGGCGTCTCGGCGTCCAATGCAGGACAATATGAGACCTACCTCTTTGTATCACGTGCACAACTTCTGGACCATATAAGAAAATGTATAGCGTCCCTGGATGCACAGCGTGTGAATGATTACAACCGCCATTTCGACATCGGCAAAGGAGACATGAATGTGGTGGTCCAGGAGATGATCGACAGCGACAAGGCAGGCGTGCTGTTCACCGCCAGTCCGACCAACGGAGCGTGCATGCTGATAGAAGCCGTTCAGGGGCAGGGAGAAAACCTGGTATCCGGACAGGTCACTGCCCATCGCTATGAGATCTCCCGTAAAAACTTTGTTCCATGCGACGATGATATGCTCTCCGCGCAAGAAGTGAAAATGCTCTATGACACGGGAAAACAGATCCGAAGTGTGTTTGGCGGGGACAAGGATGTTGAGTGGGCCATCAAGGACGGCAAACTGCTGCTGCTTCAGATGCGCCCCATCACCACGGAAATCATAGACATCGAGGAGTTCGACCGTGATGAGGATTTGAGCGGACATCTCTTCACCAAACGAAATGTAGGAGAAATGATGCCGGGCGCCGTCACACCGCTGACGCTCTCCACCTCTGTCAAGGCCATTGACTACGGCATGCGTTACATGCTATATGTGGCCGGAGCCTACAAGACGCCCCACGAAGAAAAACCCTTAAAGCTGATCTCTTCCATCTCGGGACATCTCTTCTTCGACATGAATCTGCTGTACAATATGCACGCAAGGGTCGGCATAGCAGAGCCGCAAGCCATGAATCTCTCCATCATGGGAGAATACTACGACTATACGCCCGACATGCCCCCAAAAGCCAACCCCGTCATACGGGCCGTCAATTCCGTCAAATTTCTGAACTATGTGCTCTCCGGACACCGTGCGATGAAGAAGTTTGATAAAGTATTGACCAAAGTGAAGTTTGCGCCATCGAGCTCCTGTCGCGAACTCTACAGAAGCATTGATGCCAACATGTGCCATCTGGACGAGAGTCTCACCTGTCATTACGCCTCGTCGGCTTATTCCGGAAGTGCCAGCAGTACATTGTATCGGCTGGTGGACAAATTCTTCCCCGACAAGCGGGAATATCAATCCTTTCTCTCGCATCTTCTCAGCAATATCCCCAACATCGAGAGTGCCGACATCTTATCCCGTTTGCAGGATTTGGCAAGCCTGATCAAACAGCAGACTCCCCGGGCAACGGACTTCAGTGCTGGGGAATTGCAGGAATACATCAACAGTCACGAGAATGTACGAGCCTTATACCAAGCTTTCCTGTCCCGCCACGGACATCGGTGCATCAAGGAAGCTGAGATGCGGAACAAGCCCTGGAGAGACGACAGCGCCTCGCTGATGAATTACCTCCAGAGCATCATCCGTTCGCCGATGAATCTCACGCAACACGAGGAAGAGATTCATTTGAAACGGGAATTTGCCTTCATCAAAAATCCTCTGCTCAGAGCCGTCTCCGTTTCTTATGCAAAAAAAGCACGTCAGGGCGTGGTCGATCGTGAACATACCAAGTCACAACTCATAAAAATCATCGACCTCTTCAAGCAGCAGTATGCCATCCTTGCAGACCTTATGGTAGCAGAGAAGCTGCTTCCGGATGCCGACCTGATTTATTTTCTGACACATCCTGAAATCGGCAGACTGATGGATGGCGACACCTCTCTTTTGTCTCTGGCTCAGAGAAGGAGGAAGGCATACGCCATTCAGGAAGAGCTTTCGTTCGACGACACCTATATCGGCAAACCTGTTGCCAATGTTTTCGAAGGTTATGACAACGACGGCGTGATGAAAGGCGTGCCGGTGTCCAACGGAGAATGCGAAGGCGTCGTACACATTGTTCATAACGCAGAGGATGCCAACCGATTGAAAAAAGGAGAAATCATGGTGGCCAAATTCACCGATATCGGGTGGTCACCATACTACTCCATCATCAGCGGACTGATCACCGAAATCGGTTCTTCGCTGTCTCACGGAGCTGTAGTGGCCAGGGAATACGGCCTGCCGACCATCGTGAATGTGAAAGCTGCCACGAAAGTGTTGAAAAACGGTGACCGCATCAGGATGAATGCCACAAAAGGCACCGTGATGCTGATTCGCGACGCCGAACAATCGCAGAACCGGAAGCGCTACTGAACCAGGACTTTCTTGCCACCGTTGATGTAGAGGCCTCTTTGAGCGGGTTTTCCCGAAAGGCGACGGCCGTTAATGTCGTACCACACGTCTGATTCACCATCACTCTCCACTCTCAACGCTCCACTCTCCACTATCCCGGCGGGTGTTTCGCTAATCCAGTTGAAGACGTCACCGTAAGCTTTGGCTGCCAGGAGGTTCAGCAGAAACGTTTTACCGGCATCCAGGTGGTCACTCTGGCTGAAGGTGTCGTCGATGCGGTACAGGTCGCGGCACAGAGGGTGGGCACCTTGGAAGACGAGGTAGTTGCCGTAAGGCACCACGATGTCGCCCTTGGAGT
>JAEEGK010029147.1_pt1 | contig 11030 bp, 5 predicted proteins | sample 8958771 | NCBI WGS metagenome assembly JAEEGK01 (sample SAMN16246547, study PRJNA631951) | gut metagenome | biome: gut microbiome; feature: rumen; material: SC-attached | host: Bos | place: Iran: Karaj | collected 2018-10 | reverse complement strand
GTCTATCGGCTCATAGCCAGAAATCCCGAAATCTCAGCCGTCAAAATCATGGAACGGACCCATTTCTCCCAATCCACCGTCAACCGCATCCTCGGCCAGCTCAAGGCCGACGGCCTCATCGAATACGACGGCAGCAAGAAGACTGGAGGGTACCGCGTGGTGAACCACAAAAACCAACAACAAGAACCAAGCAATGTGCAATAAATCAGTTGTTTCCAGCATAAAAGGTGTTAACAAAACATAATAATGCGGGATAATGGGGAAAAAGGTGGTGAAGATGGTGGATTTTCCAGTAAAAATCGTACCTTTGCCGTCTTAAAATTGAGAAGATGGAAAAGAGTGCCGAGACCCCTTTGATGAGGCAATACAACCAATTCAAAGCCAAACATCCCGATGCCATTTTACTGTTCCGGGTGGGGGATTTTTACGAGACTTACGGCGAAGACGCCGTCAAAACGTCCAAGATTTTAGGTATCACGCTGACCCGTCACGGGAAGGGCGCGTCGCAGACCGAGCTGGCGGGATTTCCCCACCACGCCCTCGACACGTACCTGCCGCGGCTTGTGCGCGCCGGCTACCGCGTGGCCATCTGCGAACAGCTCGAAGATCCCAAACTCACCAAAACCCTCGTGAAACGCGGTATCATTGAGTTGGTTACGCCCGGCGTCTCCATCAACGACAAAGTGCTCGAACAGCGCGAGAACAACTTCCTCGCCGCCATCCATCTTACTGACAAACAGAGCGGCATCGCCTTCCTCGACATCTCCACCGGCGAATTTTACATCGCCGAAGGGAACTACGAATACCTTGACAAGCTCTTCCAGAACTTCAAACCCATGGAGCTGGTCATCCAGAAGGGCAAAACACAGGCCTTCAAGCAGAATTTCGGAGAGAAGATGCTGCTCACCCAGCTCGACGACTGGGTTTTCAAAACCGACTACACCCGCGAGCTGCTGACCAAACACTTCCACACCAAATCGCTCAAGGGTTTCGGCGTGGAAGACCTGCCTCTCGGCATCATCGCTGCTGGTGCCGCCCTCCATTACATCTACGAGACGCAGAACCATAAAATACAGCATATCACCAAGATAAGCCGCATTGAAGAGGACTTGTACGTCTGGCTCGACAAGTTCACCATCCGCAACCTCGAACTGATTCACTCATCCAACGAGAACGCTGTCACCCTGCTCGACGTGCTCGATGAGACCCAAACCCCGATGGGCTCCCGTATGCTGCGCAAATGGATTCTCATGCCGTTGAAGGAGAAGTCGCTCATCGACGAGCGCCTTTCCGTGGTGGAGTATCTTATTAACAACCAAGATTTTACCTTCCAGCTAACCGACATCCTCAAGCAGATGGGCGACCTGGAGCGTATGGTCTCGAAGATCGCCACGGGTAAAATCAACCCGCGCGAGGCATTGCAGTTGGCCACCTCCCTGCGCGCCGCCGAACAGCTGAAAGCCCTCTGCGAGAAAGCGCAATCGCCTATCCTGAAGGAGATTGCCGACAAGCTCAACCCCTGCGTGAATGTCTGCAAGCGCATCGAGAAGGAGATTCGCGAAGACCCGCCGGTGGTTCCGAGCAAAGGCGGCATCTTCCAGCGCGGCGTCAACGCTGAACTCGATGAACTCACCGACCTGGCCACTAACAGTCGCGGCATCCTCGCCGACATCCAGCAGCGCGAAGCCGAGAAAACCGGCATCAACTCGCTGAAAATCGGCTTCAACAACGTCTTCGGCTATTACCTTGAGGTAACGAATACCTACAAGTCGAAGGTGTCGGCGGAGTGGACCCGCAAACAGACCCTTACTGGCAGCGAACGCTATATCACCGAGGAACTCAAAGAACTGGAAACCAAGATATTGACTGCACAAGAGAAGATTCTCGAAATCGAGGTACGACTCTATAACGAGCTGGTGGTCAGTCTCGCCGACTACATCCCCATCATCCAGAACAACGCCCGTCTCGCCGCCCGTCTCGACGTGCTCAACGCTTTCGCCTACTGTGCAGTACAGTACCAATACACCAAGCCGACCATCAGCAACTTCCAAAGCATCGACATTAAGGACGGCCGTCACCCAGTGATCGAGCGGCAGCTCCCACCCGAGGAGCCCTATATCGCCAACGACATCTACCTGGACACGGACAAGCAGCAGATTATCGTGATCACCGGTCCGAACATGTCGGGTAAGTCGGCGTTGCTGCGGCAGACCGCGCTCATCACGCTGATGGCGCAGATGGGCTGCTACGTGCCCGCCCGCGAGTGTACCATCGGCATCGTCGATAAAATCTTCACCCGTGTGGGCGCCTCCGACAACATCTCCACCGGCGAATCCACCTTCATGGTTGAGATGAACGAGACCGCCAACATCCTCAACAACGTCACCAACCGCAGCTTAGTGCTTTTGGACGAAATCGGCAGGGGCACAAGCACTTACGATGGTATCTCCATCGCGTGGTCCATCGCCGAGTACCTGCACGAGAACCCGCTCCACCACGCCAAGGTGCTGTTCGCCACGCACTACCACGAGCTCAACGACATGGCCGCGCAGTTCCCCCGCATCAAGAATTACCACGTGTCGGTGAAGGAGCTCGATAACAAAGTCTATTTCCTGCGCAAGTTGGAGGAGGGCGGCAGCGAGCACAGTTTCGGTATCCACGTGGCCCGCATGGCCGGTATGCCCCCCGCCGTGCTGCGCCGCGCCGAAGAGATCCTCAAGCAACTCGAAGATTCCCGCGCCCGCCGCGAAGAGAAGGGCGAGGAGGTACATATCGAGAAGCCCAAGGACGACAGCTACCAGCTGAGTTTCATCAACTTGGACGACCCGCTGCTCCTCGAAGTCAAGGAGACCATCGTCGGTTTGGACATCAACAGTCTCACGCCCGTGGAGGCGCTGATGAAGTTGAACGAGATTCAGGGGCTGCTGACAGGAAAAAAAGGCAATAGGCAATAGGCAACAGGCAACAGGCAATAGTAGGGACGCGATTCATCGCGTCAGTGTTGCCAAAGGTTTCAAGTTTCAAGTTTCAAGTCCGCGTTATTCCCGGACAATTTTCCCACCACCATGAATGGTGACCTTCCCGAGTTCGGACTTGTCGGTAAGATAAGCGGTACCCGTTACAGTGGCGATGATGTAGCCGACACTGGCGTGCGTGATGTGCGCGGTTGTGACTTTCAGAAGTTGCGTGTTAACCGTGCCGGCACCGACACTGACCAGTGTCATCTCATCCGCTTTGCCGTTCATCAGCTTCATATCGCCCGGGCCTTGGTTTCGCAATTCCATCCTTTTTGCCATAATATTTTGCATTTTGATATCCCCTGCACCTTTATTGTGAAGAATCAGTTCTTCGGTAGGGATGCTCATCAGGTTCACCGAAACATCACCCGGCCCTATGTTATTGACAACCAATGAACTACTGGTGGAACTGGCCATGACTTTCACATCGCCAGCGCCCGAGTTGTTGATGAGCAAAGTCTCTTGTTTGATGGCATCGGAGACGGGGACGATGATGTCGCCTGGACCTTTGCTGTGCAATTCCAACGTTTTTTCAATCTTCAAACATTGGAGGGTGCAGTCGCCCGCGCCCATATTGATGATTGTCAGTTGCGGTTCGTTCCGCTTTTCTACCGTCACGTCACCCGGCCCGCGCATAGAGAGTTCCTCCAGCGTTGGCATATAAATCTCCACCACAAGTTTTTTCACATTGTTGAAGTTTTTATCTGCATAAACAGACAACTTTCCATTTTCCACCTGAAAACGGACATGCTGGATCACATTTTCGTTAGCGGTCACCTTCGTTTTGTGGTGAGGGTCTTGATGGATAATCACATCCCCCACGAAGCGGATGTCCACGGAGGTGAAGGGATCCAAATTGTATTCCTCTGTGACGATGTCCCCGCTGGCGGTGATACGTTCTTGCGCATAGATTACGCTGATGGACAATAAGATGGCGATGATTAATGCTAACTTTTTCATTGTATTTGAATTTTGTTTAGACATAAATTATCATGAATTTATCATAATTTTTGATTAATTCATGGATTTTTATGGTAATTCATGTTGAATTTTAATTAATTCAGCCTTTTTGCGCGTCACAGGCACCACTTCTTTGCCTGTAGTGTCGATGAAGCCGTAGAAGTTCCCTTTCCGCACGAGGGCGCAGCCGTCGCAGTAGAGACCGAATTTGCCGATTTCGTCATATTGCGGGTGCACGACCTCTTTGCCAGCGCTATCCACAAACCCCTTGAACCCGAATATCTCCACCATTGCCCAATCGGCCTTATACTGTCCAAACGGCTGTATATCAGAATATTTCGGATATACGACTACGTCCCCTTTTTCGTCTTTGAGACCGTAGTAGCCGTTGCGCTCGAACTTCTTCAGGCTATGACGGGAAGAGGTCGCGACGGGCGTTTCGGGCAATGGTGAAACAGATAATTCGGTTCCTTTTACTTGCTGTTCAGGATATGGGGGTTCGGCGGTGGACGCGGGAATGGCGGGAATGGCGGACGCGATGAATCGCGTCCCTACGACGGCGGTATCGTTGTTTACATGCGTGGAATCGGAATCGATTGCAACACACGTGGTTACCTCCATTTCCTGCGGGGTCGGGTCATCGGGTACAGGTGCGGGTTGCGCCTGCCATGCGACAACGGATCCCGTCACGGCGGTGGCAACCACGCCCGTGGCGATGGCGGGGGCTTTCGCGGCGGTGATGGCCATCCAGACGCCCGGCTTCGGGGCTGCGGTCCAGTTGACAGCGGACAAGGGCGACGGCGTGGCAGGCGACAACGCCAGATGTTTCAGCTTCGCACGGCAGAGACGGTCGATGGCGTGCGTTTTCCAGGGGAAAAAGGGGAGCAGTATCATAAGTCCAGATTTTTTGTGGCGGACAAGGTTGTTCAGGGCGATTTGCAGCTGCGCCCGCGCCTCCGAGAGGTAGCGTTTGGAACTGCGCACCCCGATTTGCAACGCTTCCGCGATTTTCGCATGAGATTGGTTCTCAAAAACATACAGGTTGAAAACGGTCCGTTGTTTGTCGGGCAGGGCACAGATGGCATCGAGGATTTCGGATTCGGTGAGGTCGGATTCGGAGATACAGGTTTCATCTGGTTCGTCCTGTAGAGACGCGCCATGGCACGTCTCTACAATGTCGGATGCGGACGCGATAAATCGCGTCCCCACGGTATCGTCATCCATCGACAGAAATTGCGGTTGCCGCCGCAGGTAATCCATCGTGGTGTTGAGGTTGATGCGCATCAGCCAGCCGTCGAAGCTGCCGAGGCGGCGGTAGGTTCCGGACTTCTCGATGGCCTTGAGGAACGCCTCGTGCGCGAGGTCCTCGGCCACCGCACGGTCGCCCACATAGCGGCAACACATCCCGACCATCTTCGCGATATTCCGCTGGTACGCCTTCGTCCAAAACTGTTTCGCCTGCATTTTTCGCTGTTTTACAATGATGACGCAAAAGTACGAAAAAGGGCCAAACGGAGACGTAAGACGTGAGACATGAGACTTTTTACGTAGAAGAAACAGCTTCGACAAACCCCAACGTCTCAAGTCTTAAGTCTTAAGTCTTGTAACTTAAAAAGATGTAATAACGTGTGCCGAAGACATTTACAAAAAAGACAACACAAGGACATTCACCGCACCGTAACCTTTTTGTATTTTTGCGTCTTGTTATTATAGGCAAAAGGCGGAATGGACAAGGTGAAGTTTTGGTCACGGAAGTATGAGCAGCACATCGACCGGTTGGTGGCGATATGCTACCGGTATGTCGGGGAGCGGCAAACGGCGGAGGATCTCGCGCACGAGGCATTTTTGAAGGCCATCGAGCGGGCCGACACTTGCCGGGTGATGAACTCCTTCGACGTGTGGCTGACCCGCATCACGGTCAACCGGTGCATCTCCTACCTGCGCTCACGACCGGAAACCGTGCCGTTGGAGGAAGAACTGACCGCCGACATGCCCGACTGTGAAGAGGAATTTGTTGAAAAGCCCGACTTCACGAAGGAGGAACTGTTGGAGACCATCCAGCAATTATCTGAACGACAACGCATTGTATTCAACCTTCACGCCCTTGACCGTGTGCCGCACCAGCGCATTGCCGACTTATTAGACATCTCCGTCACCAATTCCAAGCAACTGTTCCTCCGTGCACGCCTGCGCCTGCAACAGCTGCTCGCCGCCAAAGCCCGTGAAAAAGAATCCCGAAAGAAAGGACTGCTTATGATCATACTTTTATTCTTGAAGAAACACGGCTCCGCACACCAGCTCGAACGACTCTACCGTTCCGAGCTGTCGCAGCTGCGGATGCCGCCGTCACACCGACTGACGGAAACGGAAATCCGTTCCGCCGTCGCCACCTCGCCCTCCAGCGCGGGAATAGCTGTCGCCACCCACAAGACCGCCGCCCTCATAGCCGCTGCCGCCACCGTCGCGGGAGGGGTCTGCGTGTGGCAGATCGTACGGAACACACCGGGGAACAATACAATATCTCCCGTAGAGACGCGCCATGGCACGTCTCTACAACCGGAGAAAGCGGAACAAAACCCAATTTCGGATACCGCGGTTGCGGAAAATGTCACCTCGAAACCCGTAGAGACGTTTCCTGAAACGTCTCTATCACCAGACAAACCCTCTGCTCCCGTGGTCATCACCCGCGAGATTCCCGTCACCCGCACCGTCGTCCTGCACGACACCATCACCGTCACCGACACCGTTTTCCTGATGCAGCACCATGATTAAAAACTACTTCCTTAAGCAGCCCCGAAGGGGCAAGACGCGCGAAGCGCTAATAACCCCACACAAGGCGATAGCCGTAGTGTGGGGCCAGAGACAGCACCTGCATATCGCAAGGCTCCTCACCCTCCTGCTCGTCACCCTCGCCTGTCCTCTCGCCGCCCAGCACCGTGACACCGTGTATGTGGAGCGCGAGACCGTGACCTACGACACCGTCACCGTGTATGACACCGTGCGCGTCCACGACACCCTGAACATCGCTGACTACCTCCGCAGCGAAGAGTTCGAGCGGCTCTTCTATAGTTCGGAATATGTTGACAATCTGTCGCTTACGGACTCTTTGAAGGAGAAGCTGCTGCAACAGACCGTAACTTTTTGGGAAAGCCGCGTCTTTAAAGATGAACAGCAAACGTTTTCAAGTATGGACAGCATCAAGAAATACGGATTGGCCGGACTGATCATCTTAGGGCTGAACGCGATGTCGCCGGCGCAGACGGACAGTACTGCGGTGGGCAGACCGCATGATTCCCCAAAAAAGCATAAAACCCATCTCTTTGACAATCCCGTTAACGGATTCCATCTTGGATATACCATCCAGTATGACTTGATAGAGCCCGCCATGACAAGGGACTTCGGCACGGATTGGCAAGCATGGGGAATCCCGCATTCCGGCTTTCATGTCGGGGTGGAGTGTTCCTACCATTTCGACGACTTTTTCGGGATTTCGGCGGCGCTGAACTTTGGGACCACTGCAGGACGTTTCTTCCGTTTCTCCGCGCCTGTGAAATTTGAATTTCACTATCCGGTGAGTGAAAAAGTGTTGTTTACGGCTAATGCTGGCGTCCGCCTTCGCGTGCCCGCGCGGACTTTTCTGGAAGGATTCGACAGAAACAACGGGTATTGGGGTTACGGAACAGATACAGAAACAGGTGCACGTACAGAGGGTATTTATGATAGGAATATCCCTTACGCGGACATCATGCTCGATGCGGGAATCTACTATCGGTTACACAACAACGATTACTTGCGCTTCACCGCCGGGCTGAACTTTGCCACAGCGAACGAGAGTGTAGGTTGGATTTCGACTCCCGGCCAAGATGAACCTACCGAAACACGCCAACGGAACAACCACCTCTATTTCCAAATCGCTTATGTCCAAAGCTTCGACAAGCATCGGAAGCGGATGCAAGCGCAACCGCACTGGAGCACCTTCGACGGGATGCACCACCGACACGAAGTTCGTTTCGAAGTCAGTGATCCGTTTGGACTCTTCATCAGGATGCACTTGCATAAACTCCTTGATTACGGTCAAGCAGGATACGAAGTTAATCCAGATGACGGATTGGGCTTTGCGTTCCGCACCACCCCTGTTTTCTCGTTCAACTACCATTATCGGTTGAGCAAGTGGTTTTGGGTCGGCGCCATGGTGAATTACGCTTACTACAAAGACCACACGGACTATCCGTTTCACACAGACGCCGTTTACACTCAACGGAGGATGAATTGCCTCACCTTGATGCCTGAACTGCGGTTTTCCTACTTTAACCGTCCGCACGTGACCCTTTATTCGGCCGTTGCTGCCGGCACGACCCTGTTTTTGGGGAAGGAACTGTATATGGGAAAATTTTGGGATTTCCGTTGGGAAAAAAGCAGCAAGGTAACCCCGTCCTTCCAACTCACGGCTTTCGGAGTACGGGCCGGGGGCGAACACCTCTTCGGCTCCTTTGAACTTGGCGTCGGCATCAAAGGGTTTGCTTCGGCGGGCATCGGATACGCCTTTTAAATTAAGAATGATGAATTAAGAATTAAGAATGATGAAGAATGTAACAATTTGCATATTATTGGTCATTACAGCGATAATGGCAGCGGGATGCGGAAAAATCAGAACATGTTACTGCATGGATAATAGTTATTTTGACATTGTTGACACAGCTTTGTTTGATAGTGTCCCTATTCCTATTTATGATAATTCCATGCAATACGTAAGGGAATCCGCTATGGAATGTTCCTATTGGAACTCAAGGGATACCATTGGACAATATATACCGGAATACGGCATTCAGGTATATTATTCCTTTGAGTGCCAGGAGAAATGATTGAAGCGCCCCTACCCCGGCCTTCGGCCGCTGCCTATTCCCTTTTGCCTATTGCCTTTTGCCTATTCCCTTAAAAATCGTATCTTTGCCTTCCGTATTTAAAACAAAGGCAATGACGAAAAAAATCCTCCTGATAGATGCTATGGGCTTGATATTCAGAGCGTACTACGCGATGATCAAGAGTCCGCGATTCACCACCAAGGGGCTGAACACCTCCGCGATGCTCGGCTTCACCAACTCGCTGTACGAAGTGCTCAAGAACGAGAAACCCACCCACGTGGCCGTGGCCTTCGACACCGGCGCGCCCACCTTCCGGCACGTCGAATACGAACACTACAAGGAGAACCGCGAGGCCACACCCGACGACATCGTAACATCCATCCCTTACATCAAACGCATCCTTGACGCCTTCCAGATTATGATGGTCGGCATCGACGGCTACGAGGCGGACGACCTGGTCGGTTCGTTGGCCAAACACGCTGAAATCGAGGGCTTTGAGGTGCTGATGCTCACCTCCGACAAGGACTACGGTCAACTCGTTTCCGACCATATCCGCATGTACAAGCCCGGCAAGTTCGGGCAGCCGGCGGAAATCCTCGGCGTACAGGAGATTTGCGAGAAGTACAAGATTGAACGTCCTGAGCAGCTGATCGATATGCTCGGTTTGTGGGGCGATAGTTCCGACAATATCCCCGGCGTGCCCGGCATCGGACAAGTACGCGCCCAAAAACTGCTCGCCAACTACGGCAGCATCGAGGAGATGTATGCCCGCAACTTCGACAAGGACAACGAGAAGACCCGCACCCTCATGAACCAGTACAAGGAGCAGGCCTTCCTCTCTAAAGAGCTGGCTACCATTATGATAGATATCCCTATGGAGTACAACTTTGACCAAATGGCCTACAACGGTCCCAACCCGCAAAAGCTCAAAGCCATCTTCGACGAACTGGAGTTCAAGGCCCTCACCAAACGCATCTTTACGGATTTGTCGCTACAGATGCCGCAACCGCAAGCCGCTCCCGACCTTTTCTCCCCCATCGAAGAAGCCACTCCGCAAAGTAACGAGGAACCTCAACTCCCTAAAACTGTCTTCGAACTTCCCAAAATCGTGGAAATATCTTCGCCAGAAGATATAATACGTACAGATTCACGCGATCCGCGGAGATCTAAAATTGAGCGAAGCGAAATAATCTTCTTTACGTGGATTTTCCAACAAGAACGCATTGCCGGATTCGCCTTCGCCTTCGACGAAACCACCACCTATTGTCATTGGGTAGAAAACGAACATCGTCACTATCAGGAGTTTATAAAGCTGATTTTCGGGGAACCGCGCACCGTGGTCATGCACGACTGCAAAAACACCTACAAGTACCTCCGGTCGTTCCGCGTGGAGCCGAAATGCACCTTCTGGGACGTGCAAATCGCCCACTACCTGCTTCAACCCGAGCGCAAACATCAGCTCAACGACCTCGCCCTCAGCTACTTCGACTGCGAGTTGACGGAGACCGGAAAATCTTCGCCCGCACCCGAAAACGAACAGATTCTGTTACTGCAAAAACTCTATCCTTTGTTGGATAAAGAACTGAAAGAGAATAAGTTGTCGGATTTGTTCACGCAGATGGAAATGCCGCTTGTACCGGTTCTGGCCGACATGGAATACACTGGTGTGAAGGTCGATGTCGATACTTTGCAGCAGAACTCCGATACCATGAACGCTGAGATTGCCGCCATCGAGCAGCAGATTTACAATTACGCTGGCGAAACCTTCAACATCGGTTCGCCCAAGCAGTTAGGGGAGATTCTCTTCGAGAAGATGAACCTCGTGAAGAATGCCCGTCTGACCAAGAGCAAGCAGTACCAGACCGGTGAGGAGGTGCTCAAGAAGATGGCCTACAAGCACCCGATCGTGCCGCTGATCTTGGAGTGGCGCAAGCTGTCGAAGCTGAAATCCACCTACATTGACGCACTGCCGCAGCTCATCAACCCGAAGACGGGGCGCATCCATTCGACGTTCACCCAGACGATTACGGCCACGGGGCGGCTCAGCTCCCTCAACCCGAACCTGCAGAACATCCCCGTGCGCACCGAGCGCGGCCGCGACATCCGCAAGGCGTTCGTGCCCTCCGACGGCAACGTGCTGCTTGCCGCCGACTACTCGCAGATCGAGCTCCGCATCGTCGCGCACGTGTGC
>JAEEGK010029146.1_pt1 | contig 11030 bp, 13 predicted proteins | sample 8958771 | NCBI WGS metagenome assembly JAEEGK01 (sample SAMN16246547, study PRJNA631951) | gut metagenome | biome: gut microbiome; feature: rumen; material: SC-attached | host: Bos | place: Iran: Karaj | collected 2018-10 | reverse complement strand
AAGGCGGGGTGATGTGGAACGCCGATGTCGCTGATTGAAAGGATTTTCGCTGATTTTTTACATTGTTAATTTATATTCATAACATCTCGACGGCAAGTTGGCGGAAATTGGCGGCGGCTGATTAAATTGTGCGCTCAAAAAAACGCAAAGCGATGAAACAATATCTCGATATGCTGTCGCACATTATTGAAACTGGCGACAAAAAGAGCGACCGCACCGGAACGGGCACCATCAGTACTTTCGGCTATCAGATGCGGTTCGATTTGAACGAGGGATTCCCCTGCCTGACGACCAAGAAACTTCATCTGAAATCGATTATCCACGAGTTGCTGTGGTTCCTGGCGGGCGATACCAATGTCAAATATCTGCAGGACAACGGCGTGCGAATCTGGAACGAGTGGGCCGACGAGAACGGCGATTTGGGCCACGTTTATGGCTACCAGTGGCGCTCTTGGCCAGCACCCGACGGCTCGCATATCGACCAAATCAGCAAGTTAATCAATGACATAAAGACCAACCCCGACTCGCGCCGCCTGATTGTGAGCGCCTGGAACGTGGCCGACATCGACCATATGGCGCTGCCGCCCTGCCACGCACTGTTCCAGTTCTACGTGCGCAACGGCCGCCTGTCGTGCCAACTCTACCAGCGCAGCGCCGACGCCTTTTTGGGCGTGCCGTTCAACATTGCGTCGTACTCGCTTTTGACAATGATGGTTGCGCAGGTCTGCCACCTGCAGTTGGGCGAGTTCATCCACACTTTCGGCGATTTGCACATATACAACAATCACCTTGAGCAGGTGAAACTGCAACTAACACGCGACCCGCGGCCGCTGCCCACAATGTGGATAAATCCTGAAGTTGACGACATTTTCAAATTCAAGTTCGAAGATTTCCGACTCGACAACTACAACCCGCATCCGCACATCAAGGGCGAAGTGTCGGTGTGATAAAGGACTGAATAACTGAAGGATTGAAGGATTGAAGGGATGAAGGATTGATTAATTAATAGTAATACAAATCCAACTATTGTCCGTCGTCCGTTGTCTGCTGTCTGACGTCTGTTGTCCTATTTTTTCCAACGAATTTGCGTACGTCGTCGGCCATCTGCCGCTGCCACACGGCATTATTATAATTGTATGAAACAGATGGCTGCGTTTTCGATTTTTTGAGCATCCGCACGTAAGACGCCAAACCCGAGCCCGAACCCACAAGATTCAGCGTTATCTGCGGTTCGTACATTCCCGCATATTCCAAGCGGCGAGTGTAACTTGCGAGTTGCCGCATCGGCCCCAATTCTGCATCAAGAATCGGATGCGGCACGCTGATTGCCAACTTGACAGCGTTATCTATATTATTGATAGCCAAACTGATATTCTCATCGGGCGGCATATTGGCCACTTCGTATTTCAATTGCGCGTAGGTGATGAACGGCAGCACCACAACTTCGCCTAAAAGAATTGTGTCGGCCGACATCAGTATTCCAACCACGCGGCTGCGACCGATGAGCGAATCGGGAACGGCAAACGTAACTCGCTGATAGCCAACACACGAAAAGTTTATCGTATCGCCCGAATGACAGGGCAACTCAAAATATCCGTTCTCGTTCGACGCCGTGCCATATCCGTGCCTGACATAGACGCTGACATACGGAATCGGCTGCAAATCAGCGGCATCGAGAATGCTTCCGCGGATGATTGTGGCGGCAGGTTGCGGCAAAATCTGACCTTCGGCAACGACCGCCCAAAGCAAAACAGCGGCCGCAAACGCAACTATTTTTGTAATTTTCGTCATAATTTTGCCAATCAACTCACAAATAAATGTGTTTTTGCTATTTTTAAACGCTTTTTCAAGGCAGTTTAACTTTTATTTAACGTTTACGGATTATGCGAGCATATTATAAAAGTCTGTTGTCAGCCGCAGTAATCGGCACAATATTAGCAAGTTGCAGTCAGAAAACAATCGAAATTGAATCGAACGTGACGCCCCTGTCCGACTACGGCAGCAACGACGGCTCAATAGCGATAACCATCAGCGGCGGCAAAGAGCCGTACGCCATCCGTTGGTCGAACAATCAGGCCGTGGCCGAAATCAGCAACTTGGCGGCAGGCACCTACATTGTCACCGTCACCGACGCCAAAGGCCGCGTAGGCGCTGATACTATTGAAGTTACGGGTCCCGACTGCCCGCTCTGCATCGACAACGAAGGCAACAGTTACCGCACCGCCATTGTTGGTGAGCACGTTTGGATGACCGAAAATCTGAAGGCGAAAACCAACGCCAACGGCGACGAAGTGAAATATTTTGAAAACCCCGACGCGCCCGAGAATGGACTGCTCTACACTTGGGACGCCGCAATGAACGGCAGCACCGATGAAGGCTCCCAAGGCCTTTGCCCCGACGGTTGGCACATACCCACACACGCCGAACTGACCGACCTTTCGGTGGCTCTCTGCAACGATTCGGTGGTTGAAAATCTGATAAATCCGTTCGACCTTGTGTATGCGGGATTCTACAACGGCGAATTTCAGAACTCCGGCAGCTCGGCTTCGCTGTGGTCATCGTCGAAATCGCACGACAACATTTGGAAACTCTACTACCACAAGAACCTGAAAAAGCCGTTCATCTACTACGAGAAACCGCAGAACGCCATTTCAGTAAGGTGCGTGAAGAATTAAGGCACTAGTTTACAGGCACTAGGCACTAGATTTTGGTGTCGGGTTGTTAGTCCCGATAGCAATCAGGATTAGGTGTTGGAAGTTAAGATTTCCTATTTCTCATAAATATCGAGCAAGCGGATGACTGTGCCCACGCGGCACGACGATTTTTGGTCATCATCTTCAGCGTATGCGAAACGAACTCGCAAACTGTCAGACAAATCGATAGCAAACTCATTGACATTCAACGGCTCGAACAGTTGTTTGTCGGAATCAATCACCCAACCACAGCCATCGAATGCGGTATAATCGATGAGCATTCCGTCAACGTAACGGGCCACATCGCTGTCGGTCGAGCAGCCGAGACTTGCAGTCGAAATCGCTCCAGCCAAAACCGATATTTTCAAGAGTCCCATTTAATTGTCAATTTTACAATACAATTGTAGGAAACTTGTTCTGCAAAAGCAAGACTATTTTTTAATAGTGCGAGTTTTACTGACAAAAATCACAAAAAATGCCGCCCCACAATCGTGAAGCGGCATTTAGACCTTCAAATAAAATGCGCAATTATTTGATTTTCAATTCTTCTTCAGCCTTCTCGGCTTTCTTAACATCATACAAGCCCTTTATAAGAATTGCTATCACTATGGCAATCAGAACAATTCCACGCAGGTTAATTATCGAATAGAGTTCCAATAACACGTACAGTATCAACGACATCCACAGCGATAATACTGGGCGTTTCTTCAGCAGAAAAATGCAAACCGAAAAAAGTATGGTGATTAGAATCGACGGACTGCACAAAATCAATATCTGATAGAAATCCAATCCTTTGAACAGAATAGCGAATCGCACTGTGATACAAGCATATAAGCAAGCCAGCACAATCAAAACCACTCTGGCTCGTTTTATACTGCTCTTCGATTCGTCAATATCACCTTTCATCAAGATTCGTTGCCCCACAAACACACCTTGCTCTTCTTTTGTGCCTGTAATCGGATAGCCGCAGTGCGGGCATTTGTCCACTTGTCCCGTGTATTCCTTTTTGCAATACGGACATTGCATAGTTGTTTCTTCCATTGTCAATTCAATTTTTTTGTAAATATAGCATTTATTTCAAAAAAAAATGCCGTATCAGCAATCCGATACGGCATTTTCAAGTTGTTATCTGTCTAACAATCAGAATTCAACCAATACATTTCCGTTCATTTCGGCAGGAATGTCGAGACCCATAAGCGTGAGAACGGTTGGGGCAACGTCGGCCAGACGTCCGTTGTTTACCTTCTTCACATCGTCAGAAACCACAATCACAGGAACAGGGTTCAGCGAGTGAGCTGTGTTTGGCGTGCCATCGGGGTTGATGGCGTTGTCGGCGTTGCCGTGGTCGGCAATAATGACGGTGTTGTAGCCATTCTTCTGTGCGGCAGCCACAACCTCGCCAACACATTCGTCAACGGCGCGGACAGCCTTGCAGATGGCGTCGTAAACGCCAGTGTGGCCAACCATATCGCCATTGGCGAAGTTCACCACAATAAAGTCGAACTTGTTAGTGTTGATGCTTGCTATCAGTTTGTCTTTCACCTCGTAAGCGCTCATTTCGGGCTGCAAGTCGTAGGTGGCAACCTTTGGCGAAGCCACCAAGGTGCGCTCCTCGCCTTCGTACGGTGCCTCGCGGCCGCCGTTGAAGAAGAAGGTCACGTGAGCGTATTTCTCGGTCTCGGCAGTGTGCAACTGCTTCAGGCCCTTGCTGCTCAAATATTCGCCTAAAGTGTTGGTAACGTTCTCTTTCGGGAACAGAATATGCACGCCAGTGAAAGTTGCGTCGTACGGCGTCATACAGTAGTACTGCAGATTTGGAATGGTGTTCATTCCCTCTTCGGGCATATCCTTCTGTGTCAACACGATAGTGAGTTCTTTGGCGCGGTCGTTGCGGTAGTTGAAGAAGATTACCACGTCGCCGTCTTTGATGCGGCCGTCAACCTTGGCATTGATGAGCGGCTCCATAAACTCGTCGGTATTCTTATGCTCTTCCGAGTCGGTGTCGTAGCAACTCTGCACGCCAGCCACCATATCGTCAACCTTGCGGCCGATGCCGTTAACCAGTTGGTCGTAAGCCACTTTGATGCGGTTCCAGCGTTTGTCGCGGTCCATAGCGTAGAAGCGGCCGATGATGCTTGCAATGTGACCGATGTTGGCGTCGCAGTGTTTCTGCAGGTCGGCAATAAAGCCCTTGCCGCTCTTGGGGTCGGTGTCGCGGCCGTCCATAAAGCAGTGAACGAAAGTATTGCTGATGCCGTACTCCTTTGCAATCTCGATGAGTTTGAACAGATGGTCGAGCGATGAGTGCACGCCGCCGTTCGAAGTCAGGCCCATCAAGTGGATGCTCTTGCCGTTCTTTTTGGCGTACTCGTAAGCCGAAACAATCTCGGGATTTTTCAGAATGCTGTTGTCGGCGCAGGCGCGATTGATTTTCACAAGGTCCTGATACACAATGCGTCCAGCACCAATATTAAGGTGACCGACCTCAGAGTTGCCCATCTGTCCGTTAGGCAGACCAACGTCCTCGCCGCTTGTAAGCAACTGTGCGTTAGGGTATTCCTTTGCCAGACGCTCCATATTGGGCGCGCCTGCAGTGTAAATTGCGTCACTTTTTGTCTTGTTGCCGATTCCCCATCCATCGAGAATCATCAACAGCGTTTTTCCTTTTGCCATTTTATATTTCTTTTTAATTTAACATTCTGACATTGAACGAATTGCGCACAAAACACAATCCGCAAAATCCGAGTGCGAAATTATGAAAAAATGGCTATCGCAATAGAGAAAAAATTATGGTTTTAATGTGTTATTCGACACTTACTTATCCATCGCCAACCTCAACCCGCAAATCTCGTTTTTCTCGTGCGGGGCGTTCTTGCTGCGGTTCCAAACCCAGCAAGCCTGCGACGTGTCGGTGAAGCAGCCGCCGCGAATAACGTACTGCAGCGACTCAACGCCCTCGTAAGGGTCGGCGCACCACTCCCAAAGGTTGCCGCTCATATCGTAGATTCCCAGCTCGTTAGGTGCTTTGGTGGCCACGGGGTGAGCGCGCGATTCGCTGTTTTTTGAGTACCACCCAACTTTGCCTATCGCATCGCCGCCGCTGAATTTGAAATTGCTGCTTTTGCTGCCGCCGCGTGCCGCATACTCCCACTCATCTTCGGTCGGCAGACGGAAGTTCTGCCCTGTGAGTTGGTTCAGTTTCTCGATAAAGGCCTTGCAGTCGTTCCAGCTGACCGACTCAACGGGCATTCCCTTGCCGCGTCCGCGTACACTCGACGGGTTCTTGCCCATCACGGCTTTCCACAATTCGCCTGTAACCTCGGTCCGGCCAATCATATAACTGCCGACTTCGGTCGATTCCGTTTCTCCAGGCTCACCCATATCGAAGGTGCCGCCATCAACACAAACCATCTCAAACTTGACGCCGTTGGCCGTAAACTCACGAACCTCGCCGTTCTGCGACATTGCAAACTGCGCTGTCGACAATGCAAACAATGTGATAATCAGTCGTTTCATAACGTATCGTTTTAGAGTTTCAAGATACGAATAAAAATCGGAATAACTGACAAGTGTTTTAAAATTATGAGCGAAGATGATGCGGATTTAACTGATTTTGTTTATGACAACGGTCTTCAGACTACGGACATCAGACAACAGACAGATTTGGTGAATTGTTTAAAGTTTAACGGGGTTTAACAGGTTTAAAGCGTTACCAACACCTAATGCCTAATGCCCAGTGCCTAATGCCTTAATTCCAACACCTAACACCTAACACCAAGCAATTTAGTGCCTAATGCCTAAATCCTAACACCCGATACCATTTACAATTTTCTAACTCCTAATTCCTAACTCCTAAATGCCGAATCACTTCGCCGACATATAGTCGCCAACCCATTTTGTATCCTGCATATCTTTCAGAAGACGGATTAGGTTGTCGCCGTAAATCGCGCTGCCCAAAAATTCCACCCCGTACTGCGACAGAATCTGCATCTGGCCGCTGGTGGGCACGCCATTTTGTCCGCCCCAACCCTGAGCCTTCGATTCTCCGAAAGGAAAAACGGCGTAACGCAACTTCCACAAATCTTTGAGTGTGAACTGATTGATACCGTGGGCTTCAAACATATCGACGCGGTCGGGATTGGCTTTTGATGGCTCGGCTCCGCCAAACTGCCGCAAAAACGACTCGTAGGTGACAAACCGCACGGTGGCCTTGCCTTCTAATGTGAGACAGTGGATTCCATAGCTGACTGCCTCCAACCCTGCCGTGGGCATCAGACTTATACAGAACGAATATCGCGCCAAGCGGTAAGCGTCTGGGTTGCTTTTACCTTTGGGCACAAGCACCTGCGCATTCGCCGAAAGGCCAACCATAACAATCAGAACAGCAATCAGTTTCCTCATATCTCAATCGATTAAAAACGACACCGCGGCCAGCACAATCAAGATGCAACCCGTGAGTGTCTTTTGGTGATGCTCGAAAATGTGCCAGTTCAGGCGGCTCAAGCCTTTGGTGCCGATATAGACGAGCGTTAGCATAGTGCTCACTGTAGCAACAAGATAGATGGCCGAAGTGACTGCAATGCCTTGCCAGCCAAACACGCCTGCGGGCAGGAAATAGACCTCGAGTTCGATGCAGGGCGAGAAGAACATTGCCACAACCATTGAGCCAATGACGGCGCGTTTGGTTTTTGCCTGCCGAGCACCGTCGAAATGGTCGTGATGGTGATGGCCGCGCCCGACAAAATCGGAAACAATGAAAATGGCACCCAGAACGGCCAGAACGGCGGGCGCCACCCAGTGCGTCAGTTCGGCGTGGCTGCTCGATAGTTGGAATCCCGCAAGGCCAATCAGAATGCCGATAATCACTGTGCTTGCAATGTGTGCGGCGCCGATGAGCGCGGTGGCGTGCAGCGTCTCGCGCATTGTCCAGCGCTCGCTTTTACCCACGGCCACAATGGGCAGCCAATGGTTTGGAATGGCGGCGTGGACAAGGCTCAGCAGCAAACTGCCCGATATTATCTGCCACATTGATTATCAGAATTTTAAAAGAAAATCAAAATCTTCGTCAGGTTCAATCTCAATGGGCTGACGGCCATTGATGAACAACCGCAAGTTGTTCTTGCCCACATAGCGGACGTGCCCGCCCTCAACGTTGAGCATACAGCCTTCGCGCAAGCCCACAACGGTCGATTTCGGGTTGGCGGCCAGATACTCCAGAATGCGCTCCTCGCGCGTCTCGCCGCCGTGGCCTTCAATCTGACGGTCGGTGTAGTGCGGATTGATTTGGAACGGCACAAGCCCGAAGGTGTCGAAGCCCAGCGGGTCAACCACGGGCATATCGTTGGTTGTCTGCATTGTAGGGCAGGCCACGTTGGCGCCCGCACTCCAACCCACGTAAGGCGTTCCTGCCTGCACACGGCGGCGCACAGGCTCAATCAGGCCGTTCTGATGCAAGTGGCGCACCAGATTCCACGTGTTGCCGCCACCAACCACAATGGCGTCGGCTGTCTCAACGGCTTCCACCTGATTTTCAAACCGATGTATCGATTTCACACTCAAGCCGAAATCGCGGAAACGGCGGTTTACCTTGGCCTCAAAATCGTCGAAACTGAACGTTACAGCAGCGTACGGAATGAAAACAATGTTCTGCCGCCCGCTCAAAAAGCGCGCAATCTCGTCTTTCGAATACTCCAGAAACGGCTCGCCCGCCATTGTTGAATTGCTTATCAGAAGAAGATGCATATTCATTTATAGATTAATTGATTAACTGATTGATTGATTAACTGATTAATTGAATACTGAACGCAGAATTTAATTGATTACCACTCGTTTGGCAATATCTCCAACCTTGACAATATAAACGCCTGTGGTGTTGACGGGTATTTCCGTACGGTCGCGATTAATCGCGTCCCTACAAATTAATTTGCCCATTACATCATAAACACTGATTTCATCCGTGGCATTCTCAACCACAATGTTTTTGCCGTAGGCATAGATGTTCACGGCGTTGGCGGCGGATTCGGTTATTGGGGTTGGTGTGTAGCCCCAAACAACAGGAAGGTTGTCAACATTCCATTCCTCATCCCATCCTGATGGTTTTGAACTTGCCACACAATTAATAGTCAGATTACTGCAATCTATGAACGCAGAACGTTTAATGCTTGTAACCGAATTTGGAATGATGACTGATGTAAGACTACTACAATTACCAAACGCATAATCACCAATGCTTGTTATAGAATTAGGAATGGTGATTGTTTTCAGACCAATACAATCATCAAATGTATAGTTTTCAATGCTTTTAATGCCATCAGGAACAACTATAGATGTCAACCCGCTGCATCCCCTAAAAGCGTCATTGCTGATATTTGTTATCGAATTTGGAAGGTCAACGGATTCAAGACCGCTGCAATCAATGAACGCTCCTTCGCCAATATTTGTCAGCAAATTACCGAAAATTAACGACGTTATTCCGCTGCACCTAAAGAATGCGTAATTCTCAATACTTATAACTGTATTAGGAATGGTAAACGAACCAGTTTTGCCTACTGGACAACGTATTAATTGAGTTTTATTTTTGTTGAATAAAACACCATTTTCAGAAGCGTAATTTGCATTATCACTCGCCACATTTATTTCCGTCATTTTTTTACAACCGTCAAATGCACCAGTTCCTATGGCTGTTACCGAATAAGGAATAGTAATCGATGTCAAACCTTCGCAACCATAGAACGCACTTGCCCCGATGTTTTCGACAGAATTGGGAATGGACATTGTTGTTAGACCAGTACACCAGCCAAACGCTTCATCACCAATTTCTATTACCGAATTAGGAATAGTAATCGATGTCAAACCGCAACTATAGAACGCTTGCACACCAATACTTGTTACCGAATTGGGAATCTCTATTGAAGACAACCCCGTACAATGATAAAAAGTATAGTCGCTTATACTTGTAACTGAATTAGGAATCGTTATTGATGTCAAACTTCTACATCCATTAAACGCTTGCCACCCTATGCTTGTTACCGTATTAGGAATAGTAACCGAGGTTAATCCAACACAATTCAAAAAAGCCTTGTTCCCGATGCGCGTGACAGTGTAAGTTATGTCGTTGTAGATTACAGTGTCCGGAATTATAACTTCAACTTCATTGAACCATACCCCAACTTCATACGTTACCTCAACCGTGCTATCGCTTGTAATTTCGTAATACAAATCCCCACTTTTAAAATCATAAGCCCACACCTGCCCTGCAAACGCAATAGCTGCAAAAAATGTTATTAATCTTTTCATAATAGCTTGTTTTTTATTTGTAAAAATACACAATTAATTTCAACTCGTTAAACAGTTAAGCGTTTCAACCTGCTAAACATCTACTTCACTATCTCCATCTTAATCGTCACAGCCTCAATCGGCCAGTCGCCATTGTCGGTTTTTACGGCGGCAATCTTGTCGATAACTTCCAATCCCTCAACCACTTCGCCAAACACCGTGTGCTGCCCGTCAAGGTAGGCGCAACCGCCAACCGACTTGTACACGGCGCGGGCTTCGGGGCAGATTTTCACGTTGTAGTTGAACTCGGTGCCGTTCAGTTCGCCGTCGGTGTAGGTGGTGCCCTGAACAATGAAAAACTCAAACGGCGACGAGCGTTTCTCGGGGTTGTTCTCATACTCGCGCACCATCGACAGGGCGCCGCGCTTGTGGATGTTGCCATCGCGGAACTCCGCAGGCAGCGTGTATTTGCCGATTTTCTCCTTCACCGCGCGCCGCTCGTAGCCGTCGGTGTCGCCGCCCTGAATCATAAAATTGTTGATGACGCGGTAAAACTCCGTGCCGTCGTAGTAGTGCTCCTTGATAAGGTGGATGAAATTGGCGCGGTGCAGCGGCGTGTTCTCGTACAACTCCACCACCATTGTGCCCTTCGACGTGACGATTCTCACCCTCCGTTCGGGATTCTCGCGACCGTATTTGGTGAGTTCGTCAACCACATTGTCCTCCGTCAGGCGGACTTTTTTGGGCTTGGCCACCTTTTTGGTGCCTTTCGGCGATGCCGTCTTCGTTTTCGGTTTTTCGGTCTGCGCCGATGCTGTTTCCGCTTGCTGCTGTGGTTGGCCTTTCGGCGATGGCTGACTTCCGCAAGCGCACAACACTGCGGCCAACACCGTGCTAATCAACACCTTGCCGATATTTATCCTCGTCCTCATCGTTCAGTAGGCTTAAATAACTGTTGTAGCGGCTTTGCGCGATGCGACCTTCGGCAACAGCCTGTTTCACAGCGCATTTCGGCTCGTGAGTATGCGTGCAGTTGTAGAATTGGCAGTTGGCCGACTCGGC
>JAEEGK010029145.1_pt1 | contig 11030 bp, 10 predicted proteins | sample 8958771 | NCBI WGS metagenome assembly JAEEGK01 (sample SAMN16246547, study PRJNA631951) | gut metagenome | biome: gut microbiome; feature: rumen; material: SC-attached | host: Bos | place: Iran: Karaj | collected 2018-10 | reverse complement strand
CAAAACCAATCAGCGTGAGTACTACTGCTATGACGAAGTAGCGCGGCATGACTTTATCGCTATTGAACTTACTCATCTCGTTTCTTTATTCTGGTACATTAATAATATAAGGTGGCTGGTCGGAAATGTGCAGCAGTGTATCTCTGTTCTGCTTTAATGCCTCCAGCACATGACTCTCACGGCATTTCTCTGTCAGGGTACTCGAACTCGACAAAGCCTTGTATTTGGCATGCAGCAGTTCTTTCTCCAGTTTATCGATGGCTATCAGATCCTGCTGGCACTGGTATCTGGAGGCCACATAGATGATGGTGAACAATACCATGAGCACAATCAGCCAGATCTGGCGGCGTACCATGTCGGCTGTCAGAAAATCGCCACCAAGAATAGTCCTCAGATTCAGGGATGGGGTGAGCTTGGGGTCTTCCTCCTTCACCTTTTCCTTAATCTTCTGGATGGTTTTCTTGGCATGCTCTTTTACGTCGGCAGCTTCAACCAGCAGTTCAATTTCTTCTTTGTTCTCCATCTTCTCTCTTATATTTTCTCAGCTATTCTTAGTTTGGCACTACGGCTGCGAGGGTTCTGTTGCTGTTCCTCGTTGCTGGGTACAATCACCTTGTTGTTTATCAAACGGAAAGGTGTTTCGATCCGACCGAAGAAGTCTTGCTTGATCTTTCCTTCTACGTTGCCGGCTTTCATCATGTTCTTCACAATGCGGTCTTCCAGCGAGTGGTAGGTGATGACTGACAGGCGTCCGCCCTCGCCGAGCAGATCCTTGGCGCCATTCAGCATCTCCTTCAGGGCATCCATCTCGTGATTAACTTCTATACGGAGGGCCTGGAACATCTTGGCCATCTCTTTCTTCTCGCGTTCGCGCTGGAAGAGTTTCTCGGTGGCGCTCATCAGGTCGCCAGTAGTTTCAATCTTCTTCTCATTGCGTGTCTTGGCAATGATAGATGCTATCTTTCGGGCATTCTTCAGCTCGCCATAGATATAGAAGATGTCGGCCAACTGCTCCTCATCGTAGGTATTAAGAATCTCGGCTGCAGTAGTTCCGGCACGTTTATTCATTCGCATATCCAATGGGGCATCGAATCGGAATGAGAAACCACGTGTTTCATCATCAAAGTGATGGCTCGATACTCCTAAGTCGGCCAACAATCCGTCGATATGATCCACACCGTAATAGCGCATCCAATTCTTCAGATATCTGAAGTTGCTGCGTACAAACGTAAAGCGATCGTCGTTTACGATGTTCTTCTCGGCATCTGGATCCTGATCGAAACTATATAAATGGGCCTTTTCATCGAGTCGGCGCAGAATCTCTTTACTATGGCCGCCACCGCCAAAGGTAACGTCTACGTAAATGCCGCCAGACTTGATGGCAAGTCCGTCTATGCTCTCGTGGAGAAGCACGGGTACATGGTATGTCTCAGCTGTGGTTATCATAAAGCCTCACAGTTATTCATAATGTTCTCAAATTCAATTCCAAATTCTTCTTCGGTTTTCAGCGTCTGCTTCAGGCGCTCTGGTGCCCACATCTCGATGGTATTGTCCATGCCGATAAACTGGATGTCCTGGTCAATCCCGGCAACCTTCAGCAGGCGCTTAGAGATGAGGAATCGGCCATTACCATCAAGTGTTACAACTTCTGCCTCCGATACAAACTGTCGGAACATCTGCTGGTGGGTGTGCTTCCATGGGTGTAGTTGCGACTTCAAAAGGTCGAGGCGCTCGTTCCATACGTTTTCAGGATAGAGCACGATGCAATTCTGGAAGACGTCCTTTCTGAGTACCAGGTTTTCCTCGCCAGATGCCTGTAGCACCTTGCGGAAAACAGCTGGCAGGAAAGCTCTTCCCTTAGCGTCGATCTTAGCCTCTATATTACCTATAAAACGCATGCGTACATATTTAATAATAAATTTGCCGCAAAGTTACTCATTTTTCCCCACTCTACACCACAATTCCCCACTTTTTTTCAAATTTAACCTTTTTTTGATGATTTTGCCCCCTCTCGTGTCCTAAATACATTTAAAAACTAAGTTTTTTCTGTATTTTTTGCTCATTATTCAAAGAAATGTGCTATTTTTGCAACTTGTTAGTACATGAGAGAAATGACAACCGTAACAGAGCGTACGATAGACATTGAAAAAATCCTGAAAGGGAAGATGGGTGCAAAGGCTAAGTTTGTGCCCGGTTTTCTGGTTAGTTGGCTAAAGAAGATAGCCCACCAGGACCAGGTAAACGCTTTTCTTTGGGAGAGTCGCGATAAAGTTGGCGTTGAATGGTTGGAGGAATGTGTGAAATACCTCGATATGACGCTGAACATCGTTGGCAAGGAGAATCTTCCTGATCCTAACGATGGTAAACTATATACTTTTGTAAGTAATCACCCTTTGGGTGGCGAGGATGGTGTGGCACTGGGTGCTATCATCGGCCGTTTCTATGAGGGCCGATTCCGTTATCTGGTTAACGACCTGCTGATGAATCTGCCAGGTTTGGCGCCATTGTGCATCCCCATCAATAAAACTGGTAACCAAAGTCGTAACTTCCCTGCAATGGTCGAGGCGGGTTTCCAGAGTGATCATCACATGCTGATGTTCCCTGCAGGTATCTGTTCGCGAAAAAAGAACGGTGTGATTCGTGATCTTCCCTGGAAAAAGACCTTTATCTCGAAGAGTGTGGAGTATCAGCGCGATGTAGTGCCCATTCATTTCAGTGGCGAGAACAGTAAGTTCTTCTATCGCTTGGCAAACTTCAGCGACAAGCACCTGCCATTTAACTTGGCTATGCTGTTTTTGGTCGATGAAATGTACAAAAACGTGCATAAATCCTTCGAGGTAAAGATAGGTAAGCCTATTCCTTGGCAGACATTCGACAAGTCGAAATCACCGATGGAATGGGCGGAATTTGTAAAAGAGCAAGTCTATAAACTATAAACTTTTTAAGTAGAGAGAGAATGGAACAGGAAATTATCCAACCAATTGCTAAAGAAGTACTCAAGAGTGAACTCACTCCCGACCTTCAGCTTCGTATGACGAACAAGAGTCACAATGAGATTTATGTCATTACGGCTCACAATGCACCTAATGTGATGAAAGAAATCGGGCGTTTACGTGAGATTGCTTTCCGCGAAGCGGGTGGTGGTACAGGCAAGTCGATGGATATCGATGAATTCGATACTTGTGACAATTGTTACAAGCAGTTGATTGTATGGAACCCTGAGGCTGAGGAGATTATCGGTGGCTACCGTTATCTGCTTGGTACCGATTGGGAATACGATGAGAAGGGTCAGCCCATTCTGGCTACCAGTCATATGTTCCACTTCTCAGATAAGTTTATAAAGGATTATGCCCCTTGGACCATCGAACTCGGTCGTTCATTCGTCTCTCTTCCTTATCAGAGTTCGCGTATGGGTGCCAAGAGCTTGTTCGCACTCGATAACCTGTGGGATGGACTTGGCGCGTTGACGGTGATTAAGCCTAACGTGAAGTATTTCTTTGGTAAAATGACCATGTATCCATCCTATATCCGCAAAGGTCGCGATATGATTCTCTACTTCCTGAAGAAGCATTTCGATGATAAAGAGAAACTGATTATACCGATGAAACCGCTGGAAATGGAAACCGATCCTAAGGAATTGGAGTCGCTGTTTGGTGGTACATCGTTCAAGGACGACTATCGTGTGCTGAATGGTGAGATCCGTAAGTTGGGCTATAACATCCCACCATTGGTTAATGCGTATATGAGTCTGTCGCCAACTATGAAGTTGTTTGGTACAGCTATTAACTACGGCTTTGGCGATGTAGAGGAAACTGGTATTCTGATTGCTGTTGATGAAATTCTTGAAGAGAAGCGTGTGCGTCATATCGACTCGTTTATCAAGGAACATCCTGAGGCTCTGAAGATTACCAGTGGTGCCAACAATGTTATTTATAAGGAAAAGTAAGTTAAAAAAGATTTAACCTAAAGATAACGTACTGTTTTATCTTACTTTAAGAAATTCATCGTACCTTTGCAATCGGAAAGAATAAAAAGCAAAGACGATGAAGAAGGCAATGATGTATCTACTGTTGGCATTGGGCATCACATTATTTGTGATGTTCATCGGTGGTGCTATCGGTGGGTTTATTATTGGTTTCATTGATGGGTTTAATGGGGGTAAGGTTGGAGTATCCTCTTCTATGTCTTATCTGGCAGGATTAGGTTCGGGCCTTGCGCTGGTTCTTTGCTTAATTCTTAATTTCGTGTTCCTTAAGAATGGTTTTGCCAGCTATACGATAGGCCGAATTCCTAAGCCAATCCGTTGGAAGGTTTTCTTAGGTATGGTTATTATGATGGCCGGTCTGGCTGTACTCTATGCTGCGTTAAATGATGTGGCAGCCGAGAGAGGTTGGCGCGATGAAATGATGATTGAGGCGTATGCTTGGATGCAGTATCATCCCGTATTCTCTTTACTGGTAGTTTCTATTGTCTCAGCTACTGCCAATCTCATCATCTATGGTGCCGTGTTACGCGAAATACTGGAGTGGAAACATCGACCACAAATAATAATTCCGATTTATGGTGTGATTATGGCCCTTGTGAGTATGATTGATGGCACCTTCTTGTTGATGATTGTCACCATGTTGATGGCCGAATTCGAGGCGTTGGTTTATGAGTACACCCGTAGTGTGATACCTGTTATTATAGGTGATGTGGCTTTTTGGGCACTGACACTCGTGCTGATAGGTGTTCCTACCAGCGGATGGTGGCTTTTGATTGGTGCGGTCTTGATTCTACCAGGTTTGTATCTGGCTGTTCATCCGATGGAATCGTACAAACCTATCGATTGAACCTTTGCTTGCGCTTACGCGTTGACCAATAGCTGGAGTCCTATGCCTCTCACTGTTTTCAACGTAATCTTTGGTTCGTCGGCCAATACTTTTCTGAGTTTATTGACGAATACATCGAGCGAACGACTAGCAAAATAATCATCTTCAGTATTCCAGAATCTACTCAGGATAGCTTCTCTACGAACCACATTATTCTTGTTCTCGGCCAACAGCTGCAGTATCTGAGCCTCTCGTTGGGTGATGGTTTGTGCCTCGCCTGTTTCGTCGTTTCGAAGAGTGGCGTGATTGGCATCCAGCGTATATTTACCCAATTTGTAGTGGCTCGTTTCGTTCTGGGTTTTGGCGCCACCACGCATCTTCATAAGTGCTTGGATATGTGCGTCTAACTCCTCTGGAACGAAGGGCTTCTTTACGTAGTTATTGATGCCTAAGCGATAGCCGGCCTTCACATCGTTGGGCGAAGTGAGAGCCGAGGTAAAGATGATAATCACGTCGCCATCCGTTTCGCGGATACGTTCTACCATCTCGAAACCATTCATCACAGGCATGTCGATATCCGATATAATCACGTCGGGATGTGTTTCCTCCCAAGCTTTCACACCTTCCTTACCATTCTTGGCGGTAATTACTTCGTAGCCACCAATAATGTCTTCCAGACCTGTCTTCTCGATGTAAGCGAGCGATTCGTCGTCTTCAACTAACAATAACTTGATCATACGTTCTTTGGGATATAAAGTGTAAACTCTGAATATTTGTCTTTCTCACTCGATACCGTCACCTTGCCACCATGGGCTTGCATCACCTGGTCGACATAGTTCAGACCTAAGCCGAAGCCTGATACGCCGCCTTTGCGGTTCTTTTCGTGGATGGCAGCACGACCGAACTTATCGAAGATAATCTGCTGCTCTTCCTTGGTGATGCCTATACCATTGTCGCGTACCTTTAAGAGTACGTTTTTGTCGGTATCTATCGATGAAATCTTGATTTTTATCTCGTCCTTCGAGTATTTGATGGCGTTGTCCAGCAGGTTGGCAATAGCTTCTGTAAGGTATTGCTCATCGGCCAGCACATTCCTTATTTTCAGATCTGTAATAATCTCGAGTGGCTTGTCGGCTTTGGCCTTCGCTTTCTCGATTAAATCGGCAATTATTGGCTCGATATCTATATCCCACTTGTTAAGAATCAGCTTTTTGTTCTCGAGTTTAGAGATAGTGAGCAGTTTGTTGACGAGTGCCAACAAATGTTCTGCTTCTTCTTCAATGATGGTATAGTACTTTTCTTTAATCTGTGGCTTGTCGTCAACCTTACCGCTATGTAGGAAGTGGGCACCCATAATGATCGATGAAAGCGGTGATTTCATGTCGTGAACCATCGCATACGAGAAGTCGTTACGTAATTCTGCCATCTGTTCCTGTTCGGTAATAAACTTCAACAGCTGCACAATAATAACAGCAAAGAAACCCAGAATAAAGGCACTCAACAGAAAGAGCGGACTCAGTTTCTGAGCCAATTCGGGATAGGGGTTGTTAAGTGCCAGCTGGATGGCTCGCGATTGGTCTCTACGAATGCTGATAGGGCGGGTGAGTAGCGACCACGAGCTATTGCGCTCGTTGTTGCGCCTGAGCACATTCCTGTTCGAATCTACCTCAAGAATGGTTACATTGCGGTTAATGTCAGCCACACTAAGCAGCGAGTCGACATAGAGAGCAACTGTGTCGAGCGAGATGTTTGAGTGGTAATTCTTGCTCAAAGCATCGTTCATACCCTCTACCGACGAGGCTAACGATATATTACCTCGCGCTTCTGACAGGCTGAGTGTATCATCGGCTGTTACCAGATCGGCACGTGTATAGCTCTCATAGAACATGGCCCACGTGAGCTGGTTGCCAGCGCGTTCCGTCATGTCCTTCGTGACAGAACGATAGGTCATCCACATATAAAGAGCCAGCAGTAGCAAAACTGCTACTGCACTCACAATCGACACGTATTTGTACCTGTTTTTATGCATAACCGCCTGCAAAGATAGTGTAAAATACGTGAACTTCCAAATTTATTGTGGAAATTCGTACACTAAATACTGCGTGTTAGGCTCTGTGGGGTAGTTGGTGAGTCGACCAGAACGTGTGATGAACGACAGTATACCGTTATTTATCCCATTGCCAAAGGTGTACATGTCGCCATAGATGTTGATATAATGGATGCGGCGGGCATCATACTTCAGTAGGCGATCAATGTCGATAACAGGCATGCCGTCTATCAGTACCGTAGCTGGCCAATAATTGTTGTATTGGTTGTCTTCTTTACGTACAAACAGCTGTGTTACGCCATTACTCTTCTTGCTTCGTACGCATTGAACGTACTCAATCAGCACCTCTTTAATAGTGAGAAACTGACGGTATTCGTCGAGATTGTATGTCATGTCGGGCTGATTGCCAAATACCGTTGGGTCGTAATCCATTGGCACACCATCTTCGGCAGTCTCATCCGAATAGTCGCCCAGTTGCAGTTCGCGTTTGGCGGGGGCAATAGCTATCTGATGGCGCTGCATGGCCAGTGAACGTTCCTCTACTTCGCTGCGTTTGTAATGGAATACAAGATGTGGAAGTTCCTTGGGCAGTAAGGTGGCAAACGGACTGATCATCTCAATGGGCAGACTCATACCTGTGAGTGATGCGGCAGAGAGAACCAATGGTTGCTTGCCGTGAATGCCGTATGTGTAGAACACGGCTGTAGAGTCGTTCTCCATCTTTCCTTCAAAATAATGAATCTGTTTGCCTACGATGCTTAACGACGGACGAATCTGTTCACCATTAAAGGTACGCCCGTTACAGGTGTTGTTGATGCGTGCCCTGATGATATGTCCTTCGGTTTCGCGGGTATCTGTACCTTTTTTGTTTATCATCTTTGCTGTACCATTGGCTTCTACCCAGCTGCTGTCGCTTGATAGCCACTCGATATCGTCATCTTTGCTCTTGTGGAGCGGGTTGATGATGGCAACAAGTTGGTTTGATACCTGAGCGCTGTGGCGGGTATATACCGATAGTGCATAGTAACCGCTATGCAAGTTGGCTGGCAGTTCAATGGTGCCTGTACCTTTATGGTTATGGATGCTGATAGTGGTGCCTGCGGCCAAACCCTGCGTATCGCACAGTTCGGCATAGGCTATCAGGGCATCTTGGTCTGTTACACTTACTGTCATCTGCTCGCCTGCCAGATACCAGGTGCGATCAGTTCTGAATTCTGCGGCAAAAGTGTTGTGTGCCAGCAGAATAGTTGCTATGAGTGATATGATTCTGTTCATCTTTGTTATCTTTGTGATTATTCAAAAGGTGGCATATAGTCGGGCTTGGTAGTTGTTGCACCACTCAAGCGTACGTCAAAGTCGGCAGGATAAGCCCACCATGTGGTTAGCGGCTGCTGAATCAATCGCTTATCATCCCATATATAGAGAATCAAGCCCTGATATACCATTTTCTCGCAATCAATTTCTGTGCAGTCTTCTAATTTTATGTATGGACCAGGCTGGGGAACCTCTCTGTAGATATCATGCCCATCAATGTACACACGTTTGCTGACCGTATTCAGCGAGCAGCCCACAAAGCCTAACGCTCTTTTCGACGAGGTGGTGCAGCGAATGTTGCTGGGTAGGGCTGATGGCTGTGGGGTAAACAATCCGCCCATCTCCCATCCGGCTTCAACACATGCCTTATTGTATTCGTATTCAGCCTTGCTGATGGCACGTTGGGTTACTTCATTACAATAGTTCCAAGCTATGCGTTCATTTTTGTATGAAATATCCAGTAACTGGTATTTTGTGAATTTTCCACCAACATAATGAGCTGTTGATTCCGTTAGAATGGCTTTACTATCCGCAGTCTTCCACCCCTTTTCTGGATAAAGTTCGTCTTGGGGTATGTCCATCGCTTTTTTGGCTTCCACGTCGTAATATATAGCAGTATGGCGCTTTGGCCTAACTTCCCAGGTTTCGGTATATTCCCATGTGTAGTAGGCTGTCTGGTTATGATCATCAGGCTCACCTGTGGTCAGCAGGATCTCTATGTTCTCCAGATCGCCTTTCTGATAGTACTCCAGCTCCTCGATATCTGGTGTGCGAAGGGGCTTTTCGGGGTCCGACTGATAGATGTCGCCATCGCATTCTATCCTTACATAGTACGATACGTTTGGATCCAGCGCAGGGGTGTTACAGGTGTAATAACCGTTATCCTGTATTGGGCATTCGTATTCAGAACCATCGGTACCACAGATGGTAACTCTTGCATGGTAAATAATAGGTTCCCAATAGTAGCTGCCGTATTCAACATAAGAGTTGGGCTCTTTATTAAGTGGAACAGACCTTGTGATATAGAACTCGCTTTTTTCGTTCGAACGGATGGTACCGTTAACCACTAGCAGGTTCGTTTCGCCCTCAGGCAGATCGGCCTCGTATTCCTCCACGCATCCTGTCAGCATGCAGGCACAAATCACGATGAAATGGGCGATTTTTAAAAGTGATGATATCCTTTTCATATTAGTTGAATCGTACGTTAAGTGAGATATAGGGGATGGCTGTACCAAATACCGATAGCTTGTAGCCCTTGATGCTTGAGCCTTCGGTAACATAATAGATGTTATAGGCATTTTTGCGGGCAAGGGCATTATACACACCGATTGAGAACGAGGTGTGGAAGAATGCTGTCAGCCTATGGGTTGGCTCGATGTTGAACGCCAGGTCCAGACGTGTATAGTCGGGAATGCGATAGTTGTTGCGCTCAGTATAGTAGGGCAGGTAGTAACCTAACTTGTTGTTGTAGAACTGGCCTGCAGGTACTGTGGTTGGGCGACCAGTGGCATAGTTAAAGTTGCTCGAGAAACTGTAACGCTCTGTAATCTTATAGTTCAGCACAGCTTTTACCTCATGTGGTCTGTCGTATTCCGATGGGTACCACTCGCCGTTGTTCAGGGGCGTTGCCACGCGTTTGTCGTCCTGGCGCAACAGTGAGCGCGAGTAAGTATAGCTTACCCAACCATTCAGCTTACCATAAGGCTTCTTGGCTTGCAGTTCCACGCCGTAGGCCTTTCCTTTGGTAGGAATCACATCTGTTTCCAGGTGTGGATTCATCAACAGCACAGCCGAACTGCGATAGTTCAGATAGTCGCTGATGTGCTTGTAGTAAGTCTCGGCCGAGAACTCGTAGTTCTTGTCGGGTGTCTCGTAATAGATACCTGCGGCAATCTGCCAGCCGTTCTGGGGCTTGATGTTCAGATCCGACAGCTTCCACATATCGGTAGGCGACATGATAGAGGTGTTAGAAACCTTGTGGATATACTGGTGCATGGTGTTGAAACCAGCCTTAATCGAGAAATTATCCTGTATGGCATAACGTGCCGAGAAACGGAACTCGGGAGCCTGATAGGTTTTGATGATACCTGTCTCATGACGTGTCTCTAACAAGGTTTCCTGCGATGGCAGTTCCTGGTCGGCATAGATATTCACGTCGCGCGGACCAATGGCATTGAACATTGAATAGCGTAAACCTGCCGAAACCGATAGTTTTTCGGTCAGCGAATGTTCGTAGTCGATATAGGCGCCGCTCTCCAAGGCTTTCTCTTTCTGTAGCTGGTCTGGATTGACATACGATTCCTCGTTTAAAGGTTCGTACTTGCCGCCCTGTACATCGTAATGCTGAACAGACAGACCGTAAGACAGACTTTGCTTCTCATTCAGACGCTGGCGGATATGTAGTTTGGCCCACAGCTGATCGATGCCGAAACTCAGTCGGGCAGCCATCGTGGGTTTGGCCTTTTCGTCGTTATAATAGTCGTAATGATCCAATCCTGCTGAGAGCGTGGCAGTTATCTTTTCGTTCAGGATCGATCGCCATTCGGCTGAGAAGTTGCGGTTCTGATAGCCGTAACTGTCGTCTGAACTGAACGAGAACTTGTCATTACTCAGATATCCGAATATCTTGAGTCGATGCATGTTGTTAAGTTTCCAGGTAAACACGCCGCCAAAGTCATAGAAGTTGGCCTTACCGTTTTTGTAGCCGCTGTCCTCTGGCAACTGCTTCAGAATCCAGTCGCTATAGGTGGTACGGGCATTCAGCAAGAGCGACACATGATCTTTTACGATAGGTATCTCAAGATTGGCTTTGCTGGTAAGTGCGCCGATACTGGCCGAACCAGTAAACTTACGCATGT
>JAEEGK010029143.1_pt1 | contig 11031 bp, 6 predicted proteins | sample 8958771 | NCBI WGS metagenome assembly JAEEGK01 (sample SAMN16246547, study PRJNA631951) | gut metagenome | biome: gut microbiome; feature: rumen; material: SC-attached | host: Bos | place: Iran: Karaj | collected 2018-10 | reverse complement strand
GCTGGTATTAATGAATATCTTGCTAAGTAATTATATAGCGTAAATGAAAAAGGCCGGTTGGATCTGATTCCAGCCGGCCTTTTTTTATCGTGTTATTTTTTTATTTATCACAAGCCTTAAGGAATTCTACAAAGAGAGGTCCTGCATTATTTGGACGGCTCTTGAATTCCGGATGGAACTGAACACCAACATGGAACTGGCCGGCAACTTCAACGGCTTCTACTAAAGTTCCGTCAGGGCTTGTTCCACTGATTGTGAGACCTGCTTCCTGCATCTGTGTGCGGTAATCGTTGTTGAACTCATAGCGGTGGCGATGGCGTTCATCAATATGTGTACTTCCATAAGCTTTTTCAAGAATTGTTCCTGGAGTAACTTCGCAAGGGTATGAACCAAGACGCATTGTACCGCCTTTGATTACACCTTCCTGATTTTTCATCAGGTCGATTACTGGATGTTCACAGAGTTCGTCAAATTCGCGGCTGTTTGCATCTGAATAACCGAGTACGCTGCGTGCAAACTCAATTACTGCAATCTGCATACCAAGACAAATTCCAAAATATGGCAGCTTGTGGGTACGTGCATAACGACAAGAGCAGACCATTCCTTCTACACCACGGTGACCGAATCCGCCCGGAAGAATGATTCCGGCGCAGTCTTTAAATACTTCCGGTGCAGTTTCATCAGTTACGCTGTCTGAATCAACCCATTTGATTTTTACATTCTTACCAACAACAAAGCTTGCATGGTTGAGAGATTCAACAATACTCAGATATGAGTCGTGAAGTTTTACATATTTTCCAACCAGTGCAATCTGAATCTCACCATGGCGTGCATGAATCGTTTCTACCATTCGTGACCAGTCAGCGAGCATAGGATAGTCTGCGCCTGTTTCGAGTCCAAGGTCGCGGCATACAACATCATCCATATTCTGAGCGTGGAGCATCAGAGGAACTTCATAAAGGCTGCGGCAGGTTGTGTTGTTGATTACACAGTCTTCTCCAACATTACAGAAGAGCGAAATCTTCTTGCGGATGTCTGTTGGAATTTCTTTGTCACAGCGGGCAACAATAATATCAGGATGAATACCAACGGCCATGAGCTCTTTTACAGAGTGCTGTGTTGGCTTAGACTTATATTCGTCAGAACCGCTGATATAAGGAACGAGACAAACGTGAATGAAAAGACAGTTACGGCGGCCAACTTCAAGTGCAAGCTGACGTATTGCTTCAAGGAACGGCTGGCTTTCGATATCACCGATTGTACCGCCGACCTCAACAATACTTACGTCGGCATTGCTAACCTCGGCATTTTTCATAACAAAGTCTTTGATTTCATTTGTTACGTGAGGAATAATCTGAACTGTCTGTCCAAGGTATTCACCCTGACGTTCCTTGTTCAAAACGTTCCAGTAAACACGTCCACTTGTCATGTTTGAATACTTTGTAAGATTTTCATCGATGAAGCGTTCGTAGTGTCCAAGGTCAAGGTCGGTTTCTGCACCATCATCTGTTACGAAAACTTCTCCGTGCTGGAATGGACTCATTGTACCCGGATCAACGTTCATATATGGGTCGAGCTTCTGGCTTGTTACCTTAAGCCCGCGGCACTTCAAAAGGCGTCCTAAACTTGCTGCTGTAATTCCCTTTCCTAATCCTGATACAACTCCACCTGTTACAAAAATAAATTTACTCATATCTTTCCTCTCTAAAATAACTTTCCTATATTACATGTGATTGATGTCGACTAGACTGGCGTTTGTGAGGCTGAATGGTGATGCAAGGCTATCGGCCAGGGCATTAGCTGTATCGATTGCGGTGAGACAGTCGATGTCGCGTTCTACGGCGAGACGGCGAAGCTTTACGCTTTCTGCTACCGGATCGCGTCCCTTTGCGGAAGTTGAAACAACGTATGCAATTTTGCCGCTCTCGAGAAGAGTCATTACGTTGTCATTGTAATTTTCATGAACTTTTGCTACGTGAGTTACTGTCATTCCGCTGCGTTCAATTGTGTCTGCGTTTCCGGTTGTTGCGTAAAGAGTGAAGCCGAGATCGTAGAACTTGCGGGCAAGGGCGGGGAGCTCAGGAAGGTCTGAAGCACGAACGGAGAAAAGAATTCCGTTGCTTTCAACAGGCTTAGCTACTGTAGAGTTTGGTCTTATCATCTTCCATCCGGCTGCGGCAAGTCCCTTGAATACTGCTTCTTCGCGGGTTGCGGCAATTCCAAGAACTTCACCTGTTGATTTCATTTCCGGTCCGAGATGTGTGTCTACGTCCATCAGTTTTTCAAAGCTGAAAACAGGAGCCTTTACTGCAAAGTAATCTGGTTTACGGTAAAGGCCTGTGCCATAGCCGAGGTCGCGGACTTTTTCTCCGAGCATTGCACGGGTTGCAAGTTCAATCATTGGAACTCCGCTTACTTTACTGAGGTACGGAACTGTACGGCTTGAGCGAGGGTTTGCCTCGATGATGTAAAGGTCGTTTCCACTGCCATCGTCATAAATCAGATACTGAATATTAACGAGCCCTTTTGTACCGAGAGCCAGAGCAAGGTCTGATGACTGGCGAACAATTTTTTCTTCGATGTCTGATGTGAATATTCCAGGATAAACAGCAATTGAGTCGCCGGAGTGAATACCGGTTCGTTCAATATGTTCCATGATTCCAGGAATCAATACATCTTCACCATCACAAATACAGTCAACTTCAAGTTCCTGTCCTTCCATGTATTTATCTATGAGGACTGGATTTTCAATTCCAGCTCTCAAAATGATTTTCATGTATTCCTTTACGTCGGCACTGTTTCGGGCGATAATCATGTTCTGTCCGCCAAGTACGTAGCTTGGACGCATAAGAACAGGGTAGGTGATTTTTTCTGCAGCTTCCAGAGCTTCAACTTCTGTGAAAACTGTGAGACCCCGAGGGCGTTTGATTTGCAGACGGTCACAGAGTTCTTCAAAACGTTCACGGTCTTCAGCAAGGTCAATTGCATCGGCACTGGTTCCGAGAATTTTTACTCCCTGACTGTCCAGATATTTTGCAAGTTTAATGGCAGTTCCACCGCCGAATGCAACTACAACACCGAGCGGTTTTTCAACAGCGAGAACGTTCATTACATCTGCCGGTGTCAGCGGTTCAAAGTAAAGACGGTCTGCAGTATCAAAATCAGTAGAAACTGTTTCCGGGTTGTTGTTTACGATTGCAACTTCATAGCCTAGTTTTTTCAGCGACTGTACGCACTGAACAGAAGCGTAGTCGAATTCGATTCCCTGACCAATTCGGATTGGACCTGAACCGAGAACTACAATAGTTCCTTTGGAATCTTTTTTATTTTCATGGAGTTCCTGAAGGTACTGTTCAGCTTCATTGTCTCCATTTGTTGTCGAATAAAAATACGGAGTCTCTGCATTGAACTCGCCGGCGCAGGTATCAACCATTTTGAAACTGCGTGGTGGGAAGATGAGGGCGTCGGAAGTATCGGCAGCAGCAATTTTCTCCAGTTTCCACAAGAACCATTCATCAACTTTTGTAATGTCGTGAATCTGTTCTACTGTGAGAAGTTTGCGCTTAAGTGCCTGGTAAATGGCAAAAATGCGCTGGTCTGTGCACTGTCCAACACGCTCACGAATCTTTTCATCACCTTCTTTTACAAAGGCTGGAAGATTCAGGTCTTTTACGCCAACTTCAAGTCCGCGGCAGGCTTTCAGAATTGCTTCTTCAAAGTTCTGACCGATGGCCATAACTTCTCCAGTTGCTTTCATCTGAGTGCCTAGCTTGCGGGCAGCGTATACGAATTTGTCGAACGGGAACTTCGGCATTTTTACAACTACGTAATCGAGAACAGGCTCAAAGCAAGCCTTAGTTTTCTTTGTTACGAAGTTAGGAATCTCATCAAGTGTAAATCCAACAGCGATAAGAGCCGCTACCTTAGCAATAGGATATCCTGTTGCTTTAGATGCCAGTGCCGATGAGCGTGAAACTCGAGGGTTTACTTCAATTACAGCATATTCAAAACTATCCGGATTCAAAGCAAACTGGCAGTTACAGCCACCTTCAATTTCGAGTGCGCTGATGATGTTCAGGGCAGCTGATCGCAGCATCTGATATTCTTTATCTGCAAGAGTTACGGTTGGTGCGATTACAATTGAGTCACCAGTATGAACACCGACCGGGTCAAAGTTTTCCATTGAGCAGACAGTAATTACGTTTCCTGTGCTGTCACGCATAACTTCAAACTCAACTTCCTTCCAGCCTGAAATACATTTTTCAACAAGAATCTGATGGATAGGTGAGCGGTGAAGACCGTTGTGGGCAATTTCATCAAGCTCGCGGTCGTTGTTTACGATTCCACCACCAGTACCACCAAGGGTAAAGGCCGGACGGATAATTGCAGGGAAGCCAATTTCGTTATGAACGAAATCAACTGCATCTTCGTATGTTGTTACAACTTTTGAAGGGATACAAGGTTCTCCGATAGCTTCCATAGTGTCTTTGAACATCTGTCGGTCTTCAGCCTTGTCGATAGTTTCAGGGCGGGCACCTAACAGCTGTACATTATGAGATTTCAAAAAGCCGGATTTTGCAAGCTCCATACTCAGGGTAAGACCAGTCTGACCACCAAGAGTTGAAAGCAGGGAATCAGGCTTTTCTTTTTCAATAATTCTCTGAAGGGTTTCAAGTGTAAGCGGCTCAAGATAAATCTCGTCTGCCATTGAATGATCTGTCATAAGAGTTGCCGGATTCGAATTGACAAGACAAACTTCAAGGCCCAGCTGCTTAAGGGCTTTACAGGCCTGGTTTCCGGCGTAGTCAAATTCGGCTGCCTGTCCAATTACGATAGGACCCGAACCGATAATCATTACTTTGTGTATGTTTTTATTGAGTGACATCATTAACCCCAAAAAAAAGGCGACACCACCCCTTTAGGATAGTGTCGCCATTGACTTAAAATAATATAGCGTAAATAAATGTTTATGTTAAGTAGGTTGATTTTTTACTATTGTATTTTTTGAAGTTGAAAAAAATCGTTTTGAGAAGTAAAATTACTATGTATAAGTACAAAGCGTATTTATAAAACTAGGAGAGAGAGAAAAATCATGACACTTCTAAAACGTTCTCTATTTATGATTTCGATACCGACAGTGGTATTGTTTCTTTTAATGATGTTCATATCTGCCAACAGATTGAAGTTCTATGCAAGCCAGCAGACACAGGATGATCTTATTTCAGCAAGTGATGCAGCTTCTGAATATGTAATGGGTGCAATGCAAAAACCCCGAAATCTGCTGGAAGCACTTACCGATACATTTGCAAGCGGTGCTTATGAAAATGAAGATGATAACCTGAAGATCTTTATAAACTTCACTAAGTCGTATGTGGATTCCACAGGTTTTTATGGCGTTATAAACGAACATTATTATGATGGTTCTTTGTGGGAGCCGGATGCAGGCTGGGATCCGCATACACGTCCATGGTATTTAGGTGCTCTTGCAGATCCAGACAATTTTGTTTTTTCAGATGTTTATACAGATTCTGAAACTAATACTTCAGTAGTAAGTATTTCAAAAGAAGTTTTTGATGAAAGCAGAAAATCTCTTGGAGTTGTTTCCGTAGACTTTCCGTTATCAAAAATCCAGAAATCATTAAATGAAAAAAAACAGTATGAAGATGAACGAATGTTCATCCTTACAGATACCGGATATTTTGCGACCCACGAAAAATATACAGCAGAGGATAATATCAGAACAATTGAAAAAGGAGCGTATAAAGATATAGCAGATAAGTTCCTTTCCGGAAGTTATGAAATAATCCGTACAACAAAGGATGGTATTCCTTATTACTATAAATCAACACAGATTGAAGGAACTCACTGGTATTTTATTTACGGTCGTTCTACAGCAGCAGTAGACTCATTCGTTAATAAATCAGTACAGATTATCATACTCTCTTTTGTAGTTCTGCTTGCAGTAATCTTTATTTTCCTGATTTTGATTCTTCGCGGTATTGTTCGTCCAATCCGTTCTACAGCTAAAGCCCTTCATGATATTTCTGCCGGTGATGCAGATTTGACCCGCCGTGTAAATATCAAAAGTTCAACAACAGAAATCAAAACTGTAGTAGACAGTTTTAATGTATTCGCAAACAAGCTTCAGAGTATGATAGGTAATATTAAATGTAGCAGTGCCAATCTTGATGTAGTTTCTGATAATGTACGCGACAGTGTTACAGCAGTTTCTGATGCAATGACAAATATCCGCGAAAATCTTGAAGGACTGCGTGAACAGATTGTAAAGCAGTCAGTTGGTTATAACGAAACTGCACTTGTTGTACAGGAAAGTGTGGACAGTATTTCTACAGTAACAAAGATGATTGATTCACAGACAGAAAGAATCAGTAAATCTTCTGCCGCAGTAAGCCATCTTGTAAACAGCATTGAACAGGTTAGTGACTCTATGGAAAACATGGCCGTTTCATTTAATGCACTTGATACACAGGCAAAAGAAGGAGTTTCTAAGCAGAAGAAAGTAAATGAACGAATTGCCCAGATTGAAGAGCAGTCAAAAATGCTTCAGGCAGCAAACCAGGCAATCGCAAATATCGCAAGTCAGACAAACCTTCTCGCCATGAACGCAGCTATTGAGGCGGCACATGCTGGTGAAGCCGGAAAAGGTTTTGCTGTCGTTGCAGATGAAATCCGAAAACTTTCAGAAACCTCTTCAGCACAGTCTAAGACAATTGGTGATCAGCTTAAGAACATTAAGGCCAGCGTTGATGAAATCGTTACAGCCTCTCAAGAATCAAGTGCTTCCTTTAATGAAGTTTCTGAACGCATTCTTGAAACAGACGGACTTGTTCAGTCTATAAGACAGTCCCTCGAAAAACAGAATGAAGAATCTCGTAACGTAATTGAAATGCTTTCTGAAATGGACAAGAACACAGACGATGTTCGTAAGGCTTCTCAGAATATGGCCGATAAGAGTATGCACGTTCTTGATGAAATGAACGGCCTTCACAGTTCCGTTGATGCAGTTGGAGACAGCATTGTTTCAATGACAGGAAACGCAAGAAGTGTTGTTAATAGCGGTAAGCAGCTTGATAATTGTGTTGAAGCCTTAAACCAGAACGTAAATCAGCTTGGCTCTGATGTCGGACAGTTTAAGACAGAAGCTTCGTATGATTTCGAATAATCACATTCTTTAATTACTGCTTTGACCGTTTCATCAATTCTATGAATCGGTCAAACAGAAAGTTTGTGTCGTGCGGACCACCGCAGGCTTCCGGGTGAAACTGAACGCTGAAAGCCGGAATATCAGTATATGTAATTCCTTCTACAGTACCATCATTTACATTAAAGAAACTCATTTTTGCGTATGCAGGAATTGAAGTGTTTTCAACCGCATAGCCATGATTCTGACTTGTGATATAAACTCTGCCGGTTTCTGTATCTTTGCATGGATGGTTTCCGCCGCGGTGACCATATTTGAGTTTGCTGGTTTTACAGCCGCGTGCAAGAGCGAGCATCTGGTGACCAAGACAGATTCCGAAAATTGGAAGAGTGCCGGTATCGCAAATCTTCTTCAGTTCTTCAATAATCTGAACATTGTCCGCCGGGTCTCCAGGTCCGTTACTGAGCATAAGTCCATCTGGATTAAGAGCGAAAATCTCGTCAGCAGTGGCAGTGCATGGAACAACAGTTACGCGGCAGCCGCGTTTTTCAAGTTCTCTCTGAATATTTGCTTTTGCTCCAAAGTCCCAAAGTACAATAGATTTTGAGGGAGAAGTCTCTCCCTGCGCGCCCACTTCGTTGGTCGCTACCCTCTCAACGGGGGACACCCCCGTAACGCCCCCGACAGAATTCTGCTGAACACTTTCAACAGCCTGTTCAATTCTATATGCTTTGATTTCTTTTAAGAGAGCTTCAGTTACGGCAGGACAGCTTTCTACACCGCTGATAATCATACCGTTCATAACTCCGGATTCACGGAGGCGTTTTGTAAGGGCACGGGTATCAATTCCACAGATTCCGACAATGTTCTGATTTTTCAGAAAGTCGCTTAGTGTGCCGCCGCAACGGAAGTTTGAAGGCAGGTCACAGAGTTCGCGAACAATATAGCCGCGTACCCAGCATTTTTTACTTTCGTAGTCCACCGGAATATCGCCGTAGTTTCCGATGAGCGGGAAAGTCTGGGTAACAATCTGACCGAAGTAGCTTGGGTCGGTGAGGGTTTCTATGTAGCCGGTCATGCCGGTGGTAAAAACTGTTTCGCCGATTGTGGTGCCTGTTGCTCCAATGGAGTTGCCTTCAAAAACGGTACCGTCTGCAAGAATCAAATATGCTTTGCTCATTTTGCTATCCTTAATTATTTTGCTCCCCAGACTGAATAAAGTGGAAGCTCCGGAATAAAACAAGGCAGCTGAATTATGTCCAGCTTAAACTTGTTCTTCTCCCAGCGCTTAATTATATCCTCATAGTGAGGACCTTTTTTATTTTCCCTTATAAGCTCGTTTACTTCATGGTATGTCCAGCCAAGGCTTTCTTCATCGGTTTTACCACACATTCCGTCGCTTGGCGCCTTGTGCATAATTTCTTTTGGCATGCCGGCATAATCTCCAAGGGCAACTACCTCGTCTGTTGTAAGCTTACTGATTGGAGCAAAGCTTCCGGCACTGTCGCCGTAGAAGGTACTGTAGCCCATAACGTCTTCGCTTAAGTTGCAGGTGTTTGCTACCATTGCGTTACCTAAAACAGCAGCAATTCCATAAAGAGTTGTCATACGGAGACGGGCAGGGGTATTTGTTTTATAGTTTGCATAGCTGTAGTCATCAGAAGGTAAATATTTCTGAAGCTCGTCTGTCAGTCCCGTGTAAGCATTGTTGATGTTGATTGTGAGATTCTTTATTCCGAGGAAGCTGCAAACCTTCTGGCTGTCGGCAATATCCTTCTGTTCGCCGTTTGGAAGCATTACACCAAAAACACGGTCTTTTCCAAGAGCATCTGTAAGTAGCTTGGCAGTTAGTGCTGAATCCTTTCCACCGGAGATTCCGATTACCGCAATTGTTTTGCTGTTCGCATTTGCTGAAAACCAGCCCTGAATCCATTCTACACAGGCCTTATAAACCAGTCCGGCATTAAAATTGTATGAACCTGAAATGTTTGACATGCGACCTCCAAAAAAAAACGCTCATTCCATTTACCGAAAAATCCGGAAAATCGAATGAGCGCCTTTGCTCTTTAATAGAATTATTAAGGTAGTTATAAAGCTTTGGTGGAGTTGTGTCAAGAATGTGTTATTGACAATTATCTTTCTAATCGGTAAAACAGAGATATAAGACAAAGAGGTCGTAGATATTTTTCTGATGCATTTTTGCTCAGAAATATGTCCACGACCTCTTTTTTTGTTCCGGAGGTTTTTTATTTCTATGAAGTTTACAAAAATGCACGGCTGCGGAAATGATTACATTTATTTTGACTGTACAAGCAAGGATTTCCCCGGTGGTTCAGAAGGGGAACGACAGGCTGCAATAAAGCTTTCTGACAGGCATTTTGGAATTGGCGGTGACGGAATCATTCTGATAAAAAAAGGTAAAAAGGCTGATTTTGAAATGGTTATGTATAATGCCGACGGAAGCCGGAGTCAGATGTGCGGAAACGGAATCCGTTGTGTTGGTAAATATGTTTACGATGCCGGTCTTACAGACAAGCGCGAGTTTACTGTTGAATCTATGGGGGCGGTAAAGGTTTTGACCGTAGTTGAAGGTAAACCCGGAGATAAAGTTACCCGCCTTTCTGTTGATATGGAAAGCCCGATTCTTGAACCCGCAAAGATTCCTGTAACAGCTTCTGCACTTGTCCCGGAAGGCCTAAAAAATGGTTATGTTATAATGCACCCGCTTACAATTGACGGCAAACCATATAAGATTACGTGCGTTTCTATGGGAAATCCTCATGCAGTTGTATTTATTGATAAAAAGCCTTCGGAGTTTCCTGTTTGCGAGGTCGGTCCGCTTTTTGAACACAACAGTTTTTTCCCGGAGCGCACAAATACAGAGTTTGCTTTTGTGGAAAACAGGCGCACAATCTGGATGAGGGTTTGGGAGCGCGGAACAGGAGAAACACTCGCGTGTGGAACCGGAACCTGCGCTACAGTTGTTGCGGCAATACTAAACGGACTTGTTGATGCAGGAGAAAAAATCACTGTTCATCTTCTGGGCGGAGACTTGCAGATAGAGTGGAGCGGTAAAGAGGGTGAAAGTGTATTTATGACTGGGCCGGCAGAGACAGTGTTTACTGGTGAAATAAAATTATGACCGATATACGGTCACGTCAAGGCACGCTTCGCTTAAAGCCTTGACATGCCCGTTTATCGGTTTTACTAAAGGAGTGTAAAACCGCTATGAAAATAAACAAAAACTTTTTAGATCTGGAAGCGAGTTATCTTTTTTCTACAGTTGGCAGAAAAACCCGTGAGTTTATTGCGGCTCATCCGGATTCGGATGTTATAAAGCTTTCAATTGGTGATGTAACCCGTCCGATTTGTCCTGCAGTGATTGAAGCAATGCACAAGGCCGTTGACGAAATGGCCGATGAGAAAACCTTCCGTGGATATCCGCCGGAGCAGGGTTACGAGTTTATTCTTGATGCCATTCTTCGCTGTGACTATACCGAACGAGGAATCAGCCTGCAGCGCGATGAGATTTTCCTTTCTGATGGAGCAAAATCTGACTGCGGAAATATAGGTGATATTTTTGATACAGACAATACTGTTGCAATCTGCGATCCGGTTTACCCTGTTTATATAGATACAAATGTTATGAATGGACGCGGCAAAAACATCATCATTATGCCGTGCGGAGAAGAAACAAACTTTTTACCGGAACTTCCAAAAGAAGGCGATAAGGTTGCAGACATAATCTATCTTTGTTTCCCTAATAATCCGACGGGTACGGTTGCACCAAAGAGCTACCTTAAAAAATGGGTTGATTATGCAAATGCACACCACAGCCTGATTTTGTTTGATTCGGCTTATGAAGCTTT
>JAEEGK010029142.1_pt1 | contig 11031 bp, 5 predicted proteins | sample 8958771 | NCBI WGS metagenome assembly JAEEGK01 (sample SAMN16246547, study PRJNA631951) | gut metagenome | biome: gut microbiome; feature: rumen; material: SC-attached | host: Bos | place: Iran: Karaj | collected 2018-10 | reverse complement strand
AACTACAATTTTTAAAATAATAGAATATATATATCAAACAATTCATATTTTAATAAAAAAATATAAACCTGAAAATAATAATATTATTATTTCAAATAAAAATGATATAAATCAATATGAAAATTTATTAAAGTTTAATGAAGATAAACAAAGATTTTTAATTAAAAAATATTTTCAGAAAATGTTACAAATTGATTCTTTAGAATATAAAATTGAAGAATATATGGAAATGGAAGAAGATTTTGAAGAAATGAAAATAAAATATAAATATGAAAATGGTAGATTTCTTGAAAATGATAGGAAAGATAATGAAATTATAATATTAAGGCAAGAAAATACAAATTTAAAAAATATAATTTCAAATTTAGAAAAAGATATTAATGATAAAAATAAAATAATAAAAGAAATTGATGAAAAATATAAAATTGTAAAAAAAAAATTAGAAGATACAGAAAAAGAATTAAATTTATTTTCTAATATAGATATAAATGTTATCAGTAATATTAATAATAATACTAATAATTCAAGTAATAATTTAACAGTCACATCAGGACATAAAGAACATAATTCAAATAATATTAATACTTTTACAAAAAATATTGAAGCAAATTATTTCTATTTATGTAAAAATAACATAAATGAAATTAAAGGAATTGATATTAAATATTTAAATTTAAAAAGTTCAAAACAATCTCCTAATAAAAATAAACAAATTCATGATTTATTTGGCAATAATAAACAGTTAGTAAATGATTTAAGTATTAGAGGAAATAATTCAACTAAAAATTTAAATTATTATAGAAATAATTCAATGAATAAACTTCTTGATAAGAAAAAAATAAATTTAATTTCAAAATATCTACCTAATAAAAAAGTGAATAAAAAAATTACAAATTCAAATAATAAATTGAATTATAATGAAAGTAAAGATAATAATGTTACAATAAAAAGTAACACTTGTTTAAAATTTATTAAAAAATTCCCATTAAATATAACTCAAAATGGAAATTTATCATCAAATCGTTCTTCTAAAAAAACAAATATAAGAAGAAAGAATAATAATTCTAAATATAAATCTTCTAAAAAACAAGTCTCACCATCAAAATTTAATAAAAATAATTTTTCAAATATTAGTTTGTATAATCAAAATAATACTCTGTTTTCAAATAAATCATCAATATTATTTGCTTCACCAAAAGGAAATTTTATAAATTAAATTATAATATTTTAATTTCTTTATAAATTAAAAAAAAATAAATTTTTATTCTCAATAAAAATTCTAGAATATATTTTTTATGAATTGTAAAAAAATTTTTTAACTAATTTAGTTAATTTTTAATTATTAATTTATTTTTTTAAAAATATGAAATCAATTCAAATAAATGCAATAAATAAAGAATTAGAAGAATTAGAAAAAAATAAAGAATTAATTCCAACAAGTATTAAAAGATTAAGAGCAGAAGAAATATTAATAAATATAACAATAAAACCAACATTATTAATAGATTCTCCTATTAAAATAGAAAAAGAATTAGAATTTTTACTATATTTAAGACATAATTTTCCAATTAATGCACCAAGATTATATTTTTTAACAAAAGATGAAAATTTAAATTTTTATGATGGAAGAGATATTTTAGAAGATATTATAGAAGAAAGTTGGTCAAATCAATATAAAATAACATCAATTATAAATTCAATACCAAAATTTATAATTGATTACTTAAAAAATAAAATAAATGATAATACAAAAATTGTTGGTAAATTTTATTTAGATGAAATATATAATTTAGATATTTTAAAAAAATTACCTTTTAAATTTTTTGGTCAAGTTAATGAAATAACAATAATGAATGGAAAAAATGAAATAGAAGAAAGTAGATTTTTATTTATAACAGAAAATTTTTTTTTATTATTTATTGACACTGGTTTATTTAATGTAGGAAATATGAAATTAAGTTTTTGGGCATATATTAAAAGTTTAGACACAATTAAACAAACAAGAGGAAGTAATTTATGTGAATTTATATGGAAAGTTAAATTTAATAAGACATTTTCATTAAAAATAAAATCTTTTGATGATGATAATATTGTAAATATAATGATGGAAAATTTAAAACATGAAAATATTGATTATAAATTAACTACAAAAAATTTGGGTCCAAAATCAGGTGAATTACCAAAAATTGATATTGAAAAAGTAGAAGAAGATATTATTTATTCTGAAATAAATTTAAAAAATCCAGATAATTTAAATGAAGATAATGTTAATAATATTGTAGAATTATATAAAAAAGCAGTTCAATATTATTCTGCAGTTAATGATAAAAAATATGAAATTTATACTAAAAAAATTCAAGATATTATTGTTGATCCTAAATTAAGTGAATTATATAATAAAGCAATTGAGAAAAAAAAAGAAAATGAAGAAAAAGAAAAAAAAATAAAAGAAGAAGAAAATAAAAATGAAGAAATTAAAAAAGAAGAAAAAAAAGAAGATATTAAAATTGAAGAAAAAAAAGAAGAAGTTAAAATTGAAGAAAAAAATGAAGAAGAAAAAAAAATTGAAGAAAATAATAAAAGTGAAGAAAAATTAAATGAAAAAATAGAAGAAAAAAAAGAAAAAGATGAAATAAAAGAAACAAATATAGAAAATAATAATGAAAAACTTGAAACTTTAAATGCAAAAAATAATAGTCCTGAAAAACAAGAAAAAAAAGAAGAAATTAAAGAAGAAACAAAAGATGAAAATAAAAAAAAAACAGAACCAGAAACAATAAAAAAAGAAGAAACAGTAAAAGTGAATGTTAAAAAGGGAGATTTAAATTTAAATTTTGACGATGATGATGATTAAAATGATTTTGAAAAATGAAAAAAAAAAATATTAAATTTTAAAAAAATAAAAATAAATATATTTATATAAAAAAAAATGAATAAAAAATAAAAATAATAATTAAAAAAAAATTTTTTTTATACATAATTACCAAAAATTAATTAAAACTTATTTATAATATAATATAAAATAAAATAAATAAAAAATGGGAAATGATGGATTACAAAATTCAAAACCAGATTATAATTACGAAGGATTAATAGGAAATAATATAAATAAAACAAATACAAATCCTCCTCATATAAGAAATCAAAACACATTTAATAATCAAAGTATAAACAAAAATCAAAATAATATTTTTCAACCTCAAATAATGAATCAAGAAATAAATAAAAGTAATTCAAATCCTTCTAAAATTTCTGTAATGAGAACAAATACAACAGCAAATAAATTTAAATATCATATAACAACAAAAATGTTAAAAGATGCATTTTTCACATATGCAATTGATAATAGTTACTTAAATAAAACTCGTTTTAATGATGCAATAGAAAGTCTTTTTAGATTTCCAATTCCAGAAATGCATTATACATATTTAACAGAAAAAATATATTATATAATTGATGATTCTGGTGATGATAAAATACAAGAAGATGAATTTATGCAATTAAGTCATGTTTTAAATAGTAAAGAATATAGATTAAGATTATCAATGATGGCAATGATGACTACAACTGATAAAAATAGAGATTATATTGAAGTTAAAGAAATAAAAGATTTTTTTTATAAAAGTTTTATTTATGGTTATAAACATTTAATTTGGCAAGTTCAAAAATGTAAAAATGAATTTACTAAGAAAAATTTACCTATTGTTACTCAACAACAAATTGAATTATGGGCAGAAAGATTTGAATTTCAAATTAAAAGTTATATTGATAATGATTTAAGAAATAATGGAATTGATCCTTATAAAATAATGGATTTTGATACTTTTAAAAATTGGATTTCTAAAGATCATTCTTTATATTTACAATATGGGAATAAAACTTGTGTTATTGCAACTTCTTTAGTTAAAATTGAAGAAATTGGTTTTAATGCTTAATTTTATTTTATTTTATTTTTTATAAAAAAATTTATTGTCAAAACAATTTTTTTTTATTCATTATATTAATTATTTATTAAGTCAGTATAATAATAAAAAAAAATGTTATACTCTGAAAATAAAGAAGAATTTCCTACTGAATGTCAACAAGTAGAATTTATGGATAAATGTATACTTGAAATACAAAATCAATTTAATACAGTTTTAGAAATTCTTGTTAAAGAAAAACAAGCTTTTCAACACAATTATGAAGTTATAACTCGTCTTTTTAATGAATTTTCAAATGAGTGTCAAAATTTTTCAAAAGAACCTTCTCATATTTTTTATTTAACTCAAATTGTTTTTAGTACAACATCAACAGGAGTAAAAAAAGCAAAAGAAATTTTTAATTCTTTATTTAATGAATTAAATATTTATATACCTGATTTAATAAATAATTTAACAGGACTTAGAAATAATTTATATGATAATTGTAATAAAATGATGTCTGAAATTGTTGAATTTATTTCTGAACATAAAGATATTGAAAATACTTATAAGAAAATAAAAAATAATTTAGACGAAGCACAATTAAATAAAAAAAAAATTGAAAATGAACCAAAATATGCATATAATGTTTCTGTTAAAGAAAAAGCAGAAAAAAAAGTAATTTATTATTTACAAGAAATGGATAAAATTTTTCCAAAAATTCAAAATTTTTCTAAAAATTTAGAAGAGAAAAAAGAAAGATTTAATTCAACTATGAAAGATAATTTTGAATTAATTGTAATGAATACATTTAAATATCTTGCAAATTTACATCAAGTTTTTTTTCTTTATTCAAAATGTAAATATGATCAATTTAATCAAGTTTTAGACATTTTTAGAAATTATAATAATAATTTAACATCAATAAGTATAAATTTAAATGATTATTCAGAAAGAAAATTTGGTGAATTACAAGGAGTAAAATATGATGGAATTGATTTAATTGATTTTGATGATGAACTTTTAAAAACAAATCCATTTCAATTAATTAATATTTCAGATAATATAATTAATTATACAAATATATTTTTATTAAGTTTAAGATATAGGAAAAAAATTATGAAAATATTCAAAAAAAAATTTCCAAATTTTATAAATGGTTTAGTACAATATGAAGAATATAATAAACAAGAAAAAAAAAAATTAATAACTTTTGTTGATAATTTACAATTAATTGGTGAAGGAACAAAAAAAAGTTGGAATATATTTTTTTATGATCAAAATTATTATGCAGATAAATCAGATATGAATAACATATTTAAAATAATTGATGAATTCATTATAGAAACAAGAGAAGAATATTATTCTTTTTTAAATAAATGGAAAAAATATGAAAAAAAAATAAATGATTATAAAGATGATATTAAAGAATTAGGAGATTCAATAAGAAATGAAAGAAAATTAAAATCAAGTCAAAATAAAACTTATACAAATAAAAAAGATGATGAAAAATTAAAATTTAAATCTGAAAAATTAATCAATTTATTAAAAGAAACAACTGAATTTTTAAATAATAATATTCCATCAATAAGAGATAAAGATACTAAATTAATAAATAAATTTATTGATGAAATAAATTTATTAAATAGAAATTTTGAAAGTTCTATTAATAAATTAATAGAATCAACTCAAAATGAAATTGAAATTTCTACTTTTTTAGATATATTTGATGAATGTATTTTCTTATTTTCAAAATATTTTAAAAAATTTGGAATTACTAATTATGAAACTTTTATGGAAAAAATAAGATTAAAAATTTTACTTAAAACTGATTTACAAAAAGAAAAAATTGGACAAAGTACTTATGAACAATTAAATGATTTTTCTGGATTTAATTCAAATAGTTTTTTATTAGATAAAAAAGATTCAAAAATTCTATTTAATGATAGTTCATCTTCTATTTCAGGACAAACTAAAGAAAAAGAAATAATGATTGTTGAAGATTTTAATAATGAAATAAATACAGATAAAAATATATTACATTCAGTTAAAAAATCTACTTCACCAATTTCAAATCTTAAAATTGATTTAAATTTAGAAGATAAAAATATTAATATAACAAATAATAAATTATTTAATGATAATAATAATAATAATAATAATACAACAATAAATAATAATAATAATAATAATAATAATAATAATAATAATAATAATAATAATAATAATAATAATACAACAATGAATAATAATAATAATAATAATAATAAAGAAGAGGAATTAAAAGAAAATGAACATAATTTAAATAAATTAGGAAAAAGAATGAAAGCAAAAAGTAATTCTATGATTTATTCATTAGACGATGAAAATATTGATTTTATTAAAAAAGAGAAATTTCAAAATTATTTAGAAAAAAAAAATCCATATCAAATTTTTAAAGAACCAGAATTAAATGAATTAAAGAAAAAAGCTAAAAATTTAAAACCAAAAAAAACAATAGAATTAGAAAATGAAGAAACTATAATTGATTCATTTTCATGTGCTTATAAAGATAAAATTTTACTTCAAGGAAAATTAACATTAACAACAAAAAAAATAGTATTTGATTCTTTATTTAATTCAAGTACTTTATTTGGAAAAGGAGGAACAATTTTAATTATTCCTTTAGATAAAATAAAATCAATAGAAAAAAAATCTAATTTAAAAATTTTTCCAAATTCAATAGAAATTACAACTGATAAAGGAAAATTATTCTTTACTTCATTTTTATTTAGAAATCAATGTTATAATTTAATAAAATCTCAATTAAATTTTATAGAAAGTCAAAAAAAAGAAGAAGAAAAAAAAGAAGAAAAAGAAGAAGAAAATCAAGAAGAAAAAACAGGAAAATTTCCAAAACTTAAATTAAAAAAATCAAAACAAATATCAAAATTATTACAAGAAATAGATTTTTATAATAGAATAGATAAAATACATAATGAAAGATTAGAATTATTTACTAAAACATATACAGATATTAAAAATGGAATTTTTTTACCAATAGAAAAATTTCCTAATAAATTTATTGATAATGTTCCTATTGAAAATTGTCCTTTAAGTATAATTTTTACTTATATATTAAATCCATATACTCCAATTGAAGAATATGAACATAATAAATGTTTTTATGAAAGTATTTTAATTGATAGAAATGATTCAGATATTCAATTTATTGATATGAAAGATAATGAAAATAATATTGAAAATGTACCTCAATATTTTTCTGATAATGAATATGTACTTTCACTTTTATCTACTTTTAATAAAGATGATTTAGATAAATTTATAAATGATATTCAATCATGGAAACATATTTATCAATATACATATAAATATATTCATCCTATTAAAAAATATTTTATTGGTCCTGATAAAGTAGGAGAAAATGATAATATTAAAATATATTTTATTTCACCAAAATTATTAATTGTTGATTTATTATCAAAAGGTTCTGATTTTCCTTATTGTGATACATTTATTCCAATAACACAATATAGATATGAAACAAATTTAAAATTTAATGAAAAAAAAGGAAAATTTGTATTTGAAACTACATTTTCAGCTTATTTTATTTGTAATATTTTAACTTCTTCTATGTTTCAAAGTACTTTAGAATCAACTGCAAATACTCAAGCTCATGATAGTATTGTTTATAATTTTTTAGATAAAATTAAAACAATTTCTGAAAATCAATCTCAATTATTTATTGAAATGTTTGATAAAGTTTCTGATGAAACTATTCAAAGAAAAATTATTCAAAAAGAAAACTTTATTGAAGGAATTGATGATGATAATAATGATGATGATTTAGATGATGATATTGATGATAAAAATGAAATTCAAATTGTTAAACAAGTTGTTTCTTATGATATTAAAGGTGAACCTAATACAACAAAAAAATTCAATAAAGTTAAGAATTTATATAATAAATATCAAAAATATATTATTTTTGGATTGATTTTAATAGTTTTTGTATTTTTGTTGTTTATAGGAATTAAATTTGGATTAATTACTAGAAAAAATTTAAATTTTAATACAATATTGAATATAATTATGTTTGGAGTTATTATATATTTGATCTTAAAAAATAAAAAATAATTATATTTTTTGTAGAATAATTTTAATATTATTTAATTATCTATAAAAGGTTTCAAATCTTATTAAAGAAGTTTTAATTATTTTTTTTTTCTTTATAATTTGGAATTAAAAATTATTATCCAATTTTAAAAAAATAAAAATTATTTAAATATTAAATAAATAAAATATATAAAAAATAAATGTATAAAAAATATTATGTCTCAAAAAAAAATAGATAAAATATTTGATAAATGGAAAATATCATTATATCCAAATATAAATTCAATAGTAATAACAATAGAACTAATGATGATTTTTCAGGACCCAGAGGATTTAATCAAAATGATACTAAATTAAATATGAATTTCCTATTCAAATAAAGATAATAATTATAATAATTTGATTGTATTTCCTTATTCATGTTAAATGCAAGGAAATGATATAGGATTTAACCTTTATAATAATAATAATATTCATAGTATTGTTAGTAATAAAAAATTTGTAAATAAACCTGGAGAAATGTATAAAGTTGTTCTTAGTGGAAAATTATCTTCTTTAGAATCTAAATTTATAAAAGTTAATGCTTTCCCTAATCCTTATGATTAAAATATGATTTTTTATTAATTTTTTTGTTCTTAAAAAAATTACATTATTTTAATATTTTTTATAATTGTTTTATTTTTAATAGTTATTATTGTTTTTCTTAATATTAAAAAATTAAATTTAATATTAAAAATAATTAAAGAGGATAACCAATCTTTAATTTGAATAATTGAAATATAAAATCGCCAGAATCCTCTTGAGTAACATCAATTTTTTCATTAGAGTCAATTATTTTCATAATATTTTCAATTATTTCTTTCATATTTACCTTATATTTAATATTAAAAATTTCGGTTTCTGAAATTTTTCTCTTTTTATTCACTGGTTCAAAATAATAATCATTAATAAAGTCTTGAAATAATTTCTCTAATTCATAAGAAAAATTTTCCAATTCTTCGATAATAATTTTAATCAATTGCAAATTTCCCAATAATAAAAATAATTTTATTTGAGAACTATTTACTTTTTTTATTTCTTCGAGAAAAATGCTTTTATTTTTGCTAATTTCATTATATAATAATTGTTCTAAATATAATTTTTTAAACATTTTAAATTTAGGAAATTTTTCAAAATCAGATAAGAATTCCTCATTTTGTGAAACTTCAATTAAACTCAGTTTATTTTTATTTTCTAAATCCTTTATACTTGATTTAAAAATTGCTTTGAAGCATTCAATAATTTTAGAATAGCAATTTTTAATTTCAAAAATTTTATCATATTTTTTAAATAATATTTCATGACTTTTTGAATATCTTTTCATTAAGTAATTTATAAATTGTTTAATTTCATTTTCTTTTTCTTCTAATTTCTTTTTAAATTCAATTAGAGAAAATTTTGATTCAGAAAAATCATTTAATTCATTTTTATATTTTTCCATAATGTAATCTATCTTATTCTTCTTATTAAAAATTGATTTACTTACATTAACTTCAAAAATATTATCAACAATATCTTTTAAACATAATTCTTTTGGAATATCTTTTATTTTAATTTCATTTTGAATAGTTAATTTTAAATTTTGAAAATTATTTTTTTTGATTGAAAGATTATTTATAACTTGAAAATCATGAAAAAATTTTAATGAATTTGAATTAATTAAATGAGAAAAAATATTACCTTTTTCTTTTATATAAAATAAAAAATTAATTGAAACTTGTAAAAGAAAATTATTAGTTTCTAATTCTTGTTTATTTATTATTTTTTCTTCCTTTATTTGTTTTAATATTTCAATTTCTTCATCTGAAAAAGTAATATATGGATGTTGTTGTTGAATTGGATTTTTATTTTTATTTTTCCATGTTGAGAGAATATATCCATATTCTTGTAATAATTTATCATTAAAATCTTTTAATTTATTTTTTAAATTAATTGGAATATTTTGGTTTTTAAACGAAGAAATTTCTTGGATTATCATTTTTAACATGTTTTGACTTGGAATTACATCCTTAAATTCTAAAAAATTATTTGATAATATTTTTGATAATAGAATATTAATGCACTTTCTTTTTAGTATTAATTTTGAAGGAAGCATAAAATAACTTAAATAATAATTATTAATATAATTATGATTTGTTAACTTTAAAATTTCTGATTCTAATTGTTGAATTTTTTCTTCTTTCCGAAAATCAATGATATATTTAATTATTTCATTATAAATTTTAGAATCAATATGAAAAGTATCTACAACTTCTTTTTTATATTTAAATTCAATAGGATAGTATGATTTATATTTTGCCTTTATGAAATTAAATAATCTTATTGATAAATATTTTTGTTTTGAAGCATTATTAATTAAAATTTTATAATATTCTGAATCAAGTTCACTTTCATATTTATTTCCATAAAGAGTCAATTCCTTTATTATTGAATATACATCATAATATTTTTGATTTTCAAAAATAATATTAATAAACTTTTGAAATAAATTTAGAAAATTTAAACATAATATTTTCCTATCTGACAAATCATCAAATGAATAATTATATAAAATTATTTCACAAAATAATTTCAAAAATACAATTTTCTTTTTATAGTTTTGAAATAATTCAAATTTAGTTTGTTCTTCAGATTCAGTATAATATAATTTATCTATTTGTTCAAGTGAAAAATTCAATTCTTTGTTATTAACATTAATTATTAATTTTATTTCATTTTTTTCATTTTCTACACAATTTTTACATTTAAATTCATTATTTTCTTTATTTGAATATATATCTTCTTCATATTTTAATATTTTATCACATTTTGAGCATTTAAGATAAAATTCAGTCAAATTTTGAACAAAATGCTCTAAGGAATATTCTTTCTTTATAATAGGACATTCAAATTTTATTTTAATTTCATCTTCTTTTTTTGAATAGAATATTTGAAAATTATGTAATAGAAAACAATTTTGACAAACTAGAATTCC
>JAEEGK010029140.1_pt1 | contig 11031 bp, 2 predicted proteins | sample 8958771 | NCBI WGS metagenome assembly JAEEGK01 (sample SAMN16246547, study PRJNA631951) | gut metagenome | biome: gut microbiome; feature: rumen; material: SC-attached | host: Bos | place: Iran: Karaj | collected 2018-10 | reverse complement strand
CCCAATCCCCAATCCCCAATCCCAATCCCCAATCCCCAATCCCCAATCCCCCTTTTGACTTAATAATAATATAAAAATTAATAAAATATTATTAATTAATTAAAAAATAAAATAAAAAATATTAAAATTAATTAATATTTAAAATAATTTTTAAATTTAAGTTTATATAACCTTTTAATCTTAACAATAATAATATTTATTTAAATAATAAACCACGATTTTTTATTTTTTCAATATTGAGACTAGCAAAAAAATTTAAATTAATTTTTAGCCAAAAGTAAATCAGGATCTGAAGTAGTATTATTTTGCTGGAATGATACATGCTTAACTTGGTTCATAAGGCTCTTATTTTTCTTTTGGAAGTAGAACACAAGAATGGCCAATCCAATAATAAGAAAAGCAAGAACAACCGATATACCTATAAGTAATCCAGTATTGTCGCTTTTTTCATTTAAATTTTCATCACCTTCATCTTTATGGTCAGTGGGCACATTTTTTTCTGTGCAAACACTATCATAAGCGATATATTCCAAAACTTTATTTTGTTGAATTTGAGCAATTACTTGAATGCAACGCCAGTATTGGAAGTCACCAGTAGCACTCAAAGTAATTTTATCTGTGGCATCAAAATCAGGATTTCTTTTGTATTTAGTGAAATAAGGAGATTCTGTGACAGCTACAGTATTAAAGTCTTCTCCTGGAATATAAGTTCTAGAATCCACAATTTTCAAGAAATAAGTAATATTAGCTTTTCCTTTATCTATATCAACTCTATTGAAGGTGGCAGTTATAGTAACTTTACCGTCTTTTCTTTCATCTTTGTATGTTAAAGAACCATTATTATTTTTAATACCATAATCAAAGAATTGGTCGTCACTTTCAACATTAATATATTTAAAGGCATAATTTTGGATATGAGTATTAGGATCTTCCATGTAACTTTTTTTGTAAACATTCAAATAAATGAAATCCATATTTTCTGGAGGTTCTATTGTTATGAGTATTTTTCCTTTGCCTATTTCAGTTTTATTAGTGAATTTTTCCGTTTGGTTATAGGGATTGCTTCTATCACCAATTGAGAAAGTTAATAAATCGCCATTGAAAGAAATAACTATTTTCATTATTTTTTTTACTGTATCTTTTCTAAGTTTATAATATTGGGTGATTAGTCCGTTGAATTTTCCGTAATTATAAACCTTTTCATTAGGGACTACCAAGCTATTAGTCCTTGTGAATTGCGCTTCCACATCAAATGTTTTATATACTTTGTCTTCATAAGCGTTGCTTTTTCCCAAGAACAAAAGCAAAGTAGGATAATCTTTTGGATCTATTTTGAAATCCAAATTGATCACGAGATCAGGAAGGAATACTTGTGCAGTTTTTATTGCTGGATCATAAATTCCATCTATTTTATTTCCATAAGGTTCAAATTCAGGAGTTGCTTTTGCTGCATATATTAAATCCCTTTTATCCAAAAAGGCTCTTACTTCTATTGGAGTTGTTGTATATTCCCCTTCTGTATCATCTCGAGAATCCCTGAAAGTTACTGCAATGTTTATATCATTAGAATAATCAACTTTTTTGCTATACATATATACGGGAAGATCAGTGTCTCTATAAGCCATTTCAATAGAGCTACCATAAACAACTTCATCGAAGTTTTTAGAGGAATCTCTAGAATAATAATCAAAAATGAAAACAAAGCCAGGATCTTTTTCCTTTATTGGTTTATCTGATTTTAATTTTTTGATTAATAGTCTTTTATAATTAGTAGAAGTAGTCAAAGTCAAACGATCTCCTTTTCCTCTTAAATAATGCACAACTTGATCATCTTCTTCCCATCTTAAATCAGCTTCTCCTCCCAAGTTTTCAATATTAACTATTAGACTACTATCAACAGAAAAATCTAAAATTAATGAGTCTTCTTTTGCTTGTACGATTTGTTCAGTTTTTGCTTTTGGGTAAAATATTTGAATATTTCCTTCTTGAGTTCTATCAAAGCAATTCATCGAGGCAACCATCATGATATCATCAGGGAAGAAAGAAATAACATTCACATATAAATATTGGTCCTTGCTTTGTATTTTATGTAATTGAATATAGAAATAATTAGTGTCCAAATTTATAGTATCATAAGCAGCAGAGTTTTCATTAGGAATACTTCCTCGTAATGTATCAGCAATAAACTCATTGTAAATATTTGCAGAAATAAAGCTCGCATACATTACGGTTGAATCTCCCTTATTAGTTGATGTAGCATAAACCAATAAATCTGATTGTTGTTTTACATCTTGGTCATCATAGGTAACCATGAATAAGCAATAGTATTTTCCACTACCGATACTTTTTGGTTTGCATAATATTTTTTGATCAGTGTTAACCTCATAAATATCCAAATCACTTTGTTCTATGTTAACTTCATGAACTCTTAAAGAATATAATTCAGTACCAACTGAGTCTGTTTTATCAGTCCAAATACCAATAGTTAATTTAACATCTTCTAAGGATCCTTCATAAGGCAAAGGTACCTTCTTTTTCTCAATTGCTTCTAAGATTTGGTTTTTTTCTAAGAGTAATATACTATCAGTGCCGTTTGGCTTAAGGATAAAATCAGCATTTGCTGCGGTTGGTAAACTATCATCGACATTTATATATAATCCAGCTAGTTCAGATTGCCAATCGAAGTAGAGTTCATAGGTATCACGTGGGAGCCATATTTTATAAAATTGTGATATTTCTACATTGTTAGAAATTTTAACATTACCTATTATGAATTCATCAACTTGAATTGTGGTTACAGGAATATCTGTTGATTGACCGTAAGAATTTTGACTTATTTCAGTGATTATACTGAAAGGATAAAACTTCCATTCTTCCGCAATTTCACCAATCTGTGAAATAATTATCCCTAGTATTAAATAACATCCTCCAATACAATCTTCTGTGTCTTCAATACTTATATGATATTTTTTTAAGTATTTATTATAATTAACTTCATCTCCTGGCCATTCACCTCCAGGAAGTCTATATTTTTCCATCCATTCAACTTCAGCGCCTTCATCTTTTGAATCTTTTTTTACAATTCTTCCATAAACTTCTCCATAATCTCTGAAGAAGTTAACTGTTATATCACCTTGGTCATTTTTTCCTAAATCTGTATATACATAATAATATCCATCCCCAGTAGTGAAATCTTTTTTAGCTATTCCTTTTTGTATATAGGTAGGTACTCTTAAAAGGGTATAATCTCCTTCTTTTGTAGCTTCTCTTACAGTGATTTCAACCATGTGATTTGTTTTTGGTAAGCTTTCAATAGGACGAACTAACTGTATTTCTATGATAATATTACAAAAAGTATCTGCCGTACAATTTTTGGAGAATAAATCAGTATCTAAATAATAAGGAGTACTTTTAGTTATTGTATCTCTATAAACTTTATTATCTTCAGAATCTATAGCAATGTTAATATAATAAAAAGCCTTATCAATGATATTTGCATAAACGACTAAATCAGTGTTAAGATCAGGCACTGGGTATAAGAATTTAATATAAGTGAAGAAATCATTAAATATAATTTGTTGATTGATATTGTTCCCAATCCATATTCTTGTCGAATAAAATAAATCCATAGTTTGATAACCGATGACATAAAGCATACACATTTTTTTATTATAATTACTTTCTTCAATTTTTTCTATGCTTACTTTATAATCATAATATGATGAAGAATAAATTTGTCCTTCATCATAGTTTAGAGTATCTTGGGCATATCCATCAGCGAAAGGAATTTCTGTTTCTCCACCTTGAGCTTTATTAGTAGTTACTTTAAAATCACAATTAATTGCGAAAAAGTTTGTTAAATACATTTGACCTGATTTATATCTGTCATTATTGAAACGAAGAGTCTTTGTATCAGAGCCTGGGTCCATATTGATCATGTAACTTTCCCCAGGGAAAATTATTTCTTCAGAATAAGGAGTGGTTGCTGTGGAATAATCAAGTAAATATTTAATAGTGAAAAATGAATTTTTAATTGCTTTGAAAGACACTTCTATAATGCCGCAAGTTTCTTTATTTAGGTCAAAGTCGAAAAAGACTTTATTTGATAAAAGATATTTGGTAAAGAAGGGTGATGTTAATGATGTCACTGAATCAAAAGTGACTTCTCCTGTATGAACCATTATTTCAACACCTACATTTGAAAGTTTAACGGCATTTTTAAAGTCAATTAAAAATTTACCTGTTTCTCCTTGTATTGCATATTTGGCCCTATTTTCACCTTCGATTAAATATATATCTTGACCTTTATAATTTATTGTAATATCAAATTCACAATAGCCTGATTGATCACTGCCATCATCAACACATTTTATTACCATTAATTTTTTATTTTGGTCAAAGACTGCCATTGGTTTATCTATTATTTGATCATATATGGATATTTTACCAGTATTTCTCACCATTTGTAATTTTTTAGGATCCTCAATGTCTTTGGTCATATTAAAATTGCAATTTGGGAAGGTGGTACAATCCGCCATGTACATTTGGGCAACTCCTTTTCTATTAAAAAGGTTAAAGCTATATCTTCCTTTATCTTTATCAATTTGTGCCCCATGATAAAATACAGTTTTTCCTTTTGTTAACATATTTCTATAAGTTTGGCCTAAAATCATTGGAGGATTTGAGAAATAAAAATCTGGAGTGTTTTTACCAGCAATAGGAACTATTTTTACCGAAAAGAGAACGTCTTTTTCTATTACGAAGTCTTCAAAAGAAAATTCGAAACAGATATGTCTTAATGATCCTTTCGGTTCTACTGCAAAGGCTATCAATCCATCTTTAATTTCTGTATCTGTTTCTTGTTGATATTGTTTTTCTGCGTCTCCAACCCAAAATAAAGCATATTTAGAATATATTTTCCCGGTTAAATAAAATTGAGTATAACTTGAAAATTCATCAGAAATAAAAGCACTTACTGGCAAACATAATTCAGGATATATTATATTATTACGATAAACAACACCTAAAACATAAGGTCCTCCAGGGTACAATAAGTTGTCAGGTCCAGCTCCATTTTTGGATAAATAAACTGCAATTCTGACGAATTCTCCTACATTCATTCCACTAATAGTAAAATTAGCTAAAGAAGTAACATTAAAATCTTCTGCGTTTTCTATTTGATAAGTAACCATTTGAGCTCCGTCGTATTTAACAAGCTTAGGCTGAACTCCATTTACTGTTATAGTGGCTGAATCACTACCTTCTATACCTATGTTCATAAAGAATATTTCATAGCCACCTGATATACCCACAGCTTCAAAATCCATTACGTTATTAGCGCCTGTGACTTCATAAGAATAAATTGTACCATCACTAGCGTCAACCTGGCATCGATCTTGTCCTTCGAAAAGGATATCAAAACCACATCCAGCTTCTTTGCAAGTAACAGTAGTATAAAGTGATTTTGAATTTGACTGTATTTCGTTTCCTTTCACGCAAGCAATAACAGATTTTTTATCAACTCTTGAGGCTAATACTACTCTGTTTGTTTTGCAATTTTGATCATTTGATGAATAGCAGAGGGTAGGGGTCTTTTGTTCCCCTTTTGGAGTTAAAGTTACCTTTATGTATTTTGGGATATCATTTCCATCTTCTATTTTTAGGGTGTATAAATTTTCTAAAGCTGAAGCTTTATCGACACTATCATTTGCTTTTTTTGTTCCACTATCATATTTAATTTCTTTGGATAAAGCTAATGCAAAAATGTTGATGAGTAAAAATAGAGATAATAATTTCATGAAAGTTTTTTGCTTTTTTGCCATATCTTGTTTAATATATATTGCAAATTAATTATTTAAGAAATAATTAATAATTAAAATAATCAATTATTGTCTTAAATAATGATTTTAAATTTTTATTATTAATAAATTTTATTTATTATAAAGAATAAAATTTGATATTTTTATCATAATAAAAAGCAAATAAATGTCAGAAATAAAGAACGAAGAGAATCCCAATCCTTCAAACGAAGAAATAATACAGAGAGTGAAAACAGCCTTAAAAGAAAATCCGAACAGTTTAAACTTAATGAAAAAAGGTGATTATTCCGTCCATGTCTTAATCGAAGAAATAAAAAATTTAATTTCGATAAAAAAAGACCATCTTCCTCGTCCAATGATAAAAATAACATGCTTTGGACAAACAAAGCGTACATCAAAACCAAAAAATGACTGTGACGCATATACCTTTAATGAACATATCTATTTCGATGCGACAGATTTAAGTTCCGATATATTAGACTCATCCAAGATATTAATCGAAGTTTATGATTACCACAATTTTTCCCGTAAGTATTATTTTGGCGTTCATGAATTCGATTTTGAATATATTTATTCAAAAGAAAAACATTCTATAAACAATTTATGGATTGCTTTGGCTAATCCAGAATCTAAAGATATAACTAAAATAAATGGATATCTTAAATTATCAATAAGTATAACATCAACAGAAGATGATAAAGTTGAATTAAATCCTGATCCAAATTGTGATACTGATTGCATGCTACCACCACAAATTAAGACTACATATAAACAATTAGAAATATTCATATTTAAAGGTGAACAATTTCCTGATATGGATGTTATGTTTGGTAAAGAAAGGACAACAAATAGAAGATGTGATGGGTATTTAGAAGTCAAATATTTAGGTGTTACAAAAAGTACGCAAATTGTTTCTATGAAAAATGAAATAATAATTTGGAATGAAATTATATCATTACCAGTCCCAGAACCTATTATTAGTCAAAAAGTCACATTTGTAGTTAAGGATAAAAGTAAAAATGTAGTTGGCTCTTTTATTTTAACTATAAATGATATAATGAACAAAAAATATTCAGAATTAACTTGTATAAATATTTATGGAACTTTAAAAGCAGCAGATAACACAAAAGCTGGAAAAATGATGAATGAAAATCCAGAAGTAGGTTCAAGATGGAAAGGAAGAGTTTATTTAAAAATTAATTATAATGATTGTGAATATCCAGTTGCAGGAGTCCAAAAAATAACTGATAATGAATTAATTCAAAGTGTAGATAAAATTAATAGAAAATTTTTATGGAGTTTATATGTTAAATTATATTCAGCTTATTTTCTTCCAACTGAAAGAGGAACTTATGACATTAAATTATCTGTTCAAGAAAAAAGTGAAAGCTTTATGGCTAAAGAAGCAAGTTATAGAAATATTGATTGGAATTTATGTAAAACTTTTGCTATAAATACATTTACTGGAAATTTAGAAGAACTTCCAGATTTAATAATATATTTAACCCAAAAAGGTAAAGAAATATGCTTTCAAAGAGTTAAATTATCAGAATTCCATTTAAATGATGATACTTTTGTCATTAAACTATTTCCTGAACCTTGTGTAGGTATTGTAAAAGAAATTTTTTTAAGCGGTATAGTCAAAATTAAAGTGAAATTATTTAATAGGGCTATAGATGATAAAGATAAATGTGATACAAGTGCATTTAAGGATGGAGATGAATATGGAGGAGCTAAAGTAAATATGGGTATAAATAGTATTCTTTCAGGAGGTTCGCAATCTAATGATTTTGGAGCTGATGATGATTTAGAAAATATGTTAAATGAAGATAATAATGTTAATCTTAATAATATTGAAAATCAAGAAGTAAATAAAGAGCAAGGTGAATTTAAATATTATACAATTGTTGCTTGTGTATATATGACAAGATATTTAGTTGCAGGTGATTCTACTGGATTATCAGATCCATATTGTGTAATAACTATTAATGGTGAAACAAAGCAAACAGCTGTCAGGAATAAATGTGTAAATGGTATTTGGAATGAAAAATTAGTATTTGATACTGTTAGTTTTAATTATAAAGATCAATCAACTTGGCCAGTTATGCTTCTAACTGTAATGGATAAAGACTTCTCATCATCTGATATGTTAGGTTACTCATATATATGGTTGACTGACACTAGCTATTCATATAATTCTCCTAAAAAAATAAAACCAAAATGGAATCAATTATATTTAAAAAAAAGTAATAGAGCTCAAGGACAAATATTATTATCATTTTATATATTTGATAATGAGCATAGAGATGATTTAAAAAAAATTAAAATTGAACCAGAAACAGTTGAATTTAATGTTGAAATAAATGCATTAGGTTTAAGAAGTTTAAAACCATTAAGTTTCATAAAAATTAAAAAACCATATATTAGTTTCGATTTAAATTCAATAAATGTATCATCAACTAATGGGGAAAACTTACAGCCAGTTACTACTTTACCAAATGAAATAGGGGCAAATCCAAATATTAATAGTGTAATTAAATTTATGGTTAAATTACCAAAAGAAGAACTTTATATTCCTGAATTCCAATGTGATGTATATGATCATGTCTTAGGTGGACTATCTAAAAGAATTTTAGGTATATTTTTAATTGATATTAAGCAAATTATTAGAGAAACAAAAAGACATTATAAAGAAGAATATGAAGAAGCCGAAAGAGTTTATAAAGAAATACAAGATAAAAAGAATAAATTAATAGGAGGTATTAAAATAGAAAATGGCATGTCTGAAAAAGAGGATTTACTAGGTTCAAGTGATAATATTATTTCTACTTCTAAAAAAGATGATAGTCTTGCTTTATCTAGTGATTTAAATGCCCCATTAATTAGTAATAAAGAACAAAATGGAGCAAATTTAATTAATAATAATCTATCAAATTTAAGTACTACTTATTTATGCCGTTCTCCTGCAGATTTAAATAAAATATATAAAGGAGTGATTGATAATAATGTTTTAGAAAAAGAAAAAGATAATAGTGAATATTTTGTAATAAAACCAGCATTTAAAGTATATACACTTCCAAAAAGATTAAAAGTTCCAAAACAAGATGAAGCAAAAATATCAAATGATAAAATAGATTATAATGCACAGAATGATATGAAAGAATTAGATACCAAAAAGATTCATGAAATACCAAAAGAAAAAGAAGAAGAAAATTTAGTAGAAAATACAAACAATGTTCCAAATCCAGATTTGTATTTCCCAATAGGTTTTAATAAAAATGATAATCCTTTAAAATTAATTGAAAAAGATGTAAAAAATCTATTAGGAGAAAAAACATATAATGATGATGAAGAAAAAGAAGGATTAATTAAAAAAACCGAGAAAAAAATTTCAAATAATAAAAAACATTATAGAAGAATATATAGAAAAGAATTAGAAGATGTTAAAGAATTGGCATTAGGGGCTCCATTTATAAAATGTCATTTAATGAGAAATAAATATGAGGATACTTTAAGTAGTTTAACTAATTTAATGGAAGGAGTAAGAGATGATAATAATAAGATAATTAAGAAATTTAAACCAAAAAAAGTTGAGAAAACAACAAGATTAAGAGCTATAAATAATCTAAGAATGAATTATATAGAAACAGATGAAGAATTAATGAGAAATAAAGAATTGACATTCGATTTAAAAAATTATGGATACTTTAAAGGATTAATAAGAATTTCAGAAAAAACTCAATATGATGAACATAAAAATTATATTAAGAATATGGCAAATAGATTTGGAGGTGAATTACCAACAGATCTAAATTTCCTTACTGCTTTTGATGATTTAGGTAAAAGTGTATTAGTTAAAAGAAGTGTAATTGTACGTGTTTATGTATTAGAATTAAATAATTTGGCTAAAAGAGATACATTTTCAGAAAGTGATCCTTATATTAGAATATTATTAGGTGATAAAGAATTAGTTAATGAAAAAAAAAGAGCATTTAAAAATTGTAAAAATTGTAAATGGTATCAATATTATGATTTTATTATAGAATTACCAGGAAGTAGTAAATTAAGATTACAAGTAATGGATTATGATTCATTGTTTAGTGACGATTTAATTGGAGAAACCGATATAGATATTGAAGATAGATATTTTGATAATAGATGGCAAGCACTTGAGAGTAAACCAATAGAAGTTAGGCAATTATATCATCCCGATTATGAAAGAAGTCAAGGAGAAGTTTTAATGTGGATAGAAATGTTTGACCAAAATGAAGAAAATAAGATGGAACCATGGAATATAGAGCCAGAGCCAAAATCAACTCTAGAAATGAGATTGATTGTATATGAAACAGATGGTATGGAAAATTTAGATATAGAAGATACTAGTGATATATATGTTATGGCTTATGTTGATGCTGACAAAGAATTCCAAACTGATGTTCATTATAGATGTTCAACTGGTCAAGGCTCATTTAATTGGAGAATGATTATTCCTATAGAATTCCCAAGAAAAAAATTTGATTTGACTTTACAAACATTTGATAAAGATATATTCTCTAAAGATGATTATATTTGTGGAGCAAGATTAAACTTATTTCAAATTTTAAATGATGTCAATGTATTAGATTTACCACTTAAATTAAGTAGTGAGTACTATTCTTCACTTCCACAAGAAAGAAAATTATCAAATATAAGATTTGCTGAAAGAGATGAAGATGAAGAAGGAGTTAAATTCTGGGTACAAATGGAAAAAGATGGTAAAAAAGGTGGAAGAGTATTATGTTCAATAGAAGTTATGCCAAAATGGTATGCTGATATGCATCCAGTTGGAAAAGGAAGAGATGAACCAAATATGAATCCCTATTTACCTCCACCTGTTGGAAGAATTAAATTTACACTTAATCCTTTTAAAATGCTGAATCAATTAACTGGACCTAAATTTAGAAAAAAGTGTTATTGTATTATTTGCATGATTTGCCTAACTGTTTATTTAATATTCTTTATTCCTTATATTGTCTATTTTGTTTCTGGAGAAGTATTTAATCCATTCAATAAATAAATAAAAAAATAATTCAATTCAAAAAATAATTAAATAATTTAAAGATTTGAATAATTATTATTTTAATAAATATAATAATTATAGGTAAAAAAAATTAAATTAATTTAAAAAATTTTTATAATAATTGGGGATTGGGGATTGGGGATTGGGGATTGG
>JAEEGK010029135.1_pt1 | contig 11032 bp, 8 predicted proteins | sample 8958771 | NCBI WGS metagenome assembly JAEEGK01 (sample SAMN16246547, study PRJNA631951) | gut metagenome | biome: gut microbiome; feature: rumen; material: SC-attached | host: Bos | place: Iran: Karaj | collected 2018-10 | reverse complement strand
GTTATATGTCACCTGAAGTTATGTGTGCTCAAAATCATACTATTGCAGTTGATTATTTTGCTTTAGGTGTAATTGGTTATGAATTTATGAATGGTGTTAGACCTTATTTAGGAAAAAATAGAAAGGAAATTAAAGAGAAAATTATGGCTAAACAAGCACAAGTTAAAAAAAGTCAAATTCCAAAAGATTGGAGTATTGAAAGTGCTGATTTTATTAATAGATTATTACAAAGAAAACCTGCTAATAGATTAGGATTAAGAGGACCTACTGAAGTTAAGGAACATGTTTGGTTTAAATTTTTCCCTTGGAAAGATTTATATTTAAGAAAATTAGATGCTCCTTTTATTCCTAAAGGTAATGATAATTATGATTTTAAATATTGTAATGCTCCTGATAAAAATGGAGTTAATACACAAGAAAGATATTATAATATTATGAATTCTATTAGATATAAAGAAATTTTTTTAGATTATTATTATTTTAATAGGTATTCTTGTATGAATAATCATTCAGAAAAAGAAAAACAATTTATTAATCCTCATGAAATTTATGAGGAAGATAATATAAATAATGAAAATAAAAATTATAATGATGATGATAATAATAGTAATAATAATAAAAATATAAAAGATAATAATAATTATTATACTCGTTATCATAATATAAAAAATAAAATATTATTCGATAGTAATAATGAAAATCAAATATCAAATAGAACACTTTATCATAATTCTTCATTAAAAAAATTATCAAGTTCACAATCAACAAATTTATATTTGAAAGGAATTAAAAAAAGTTCAAATAATAGTGGATTTTTAAGTGGAAATTCATCAATGGTAAATAATTCAAATATGTCAAATTCAGGTACTGGTACATCATCAAATACAAAACATTCAAATGAGTTTGTAAAAGAATTTTATTAAATAATAAATAAAATTTATTTTTTTATTTTATTTTATATAAAATAATTATATTAATTATATATGGAATCTATTGAAGAAAAACAATCTTTTTTAAGAAGTGAAATAATTGAAAAAGGATATGATCCAGATGAATTTTTTAACTTTTTATCAAGTGTTAAAGAAGGTGAAGTTGAATTAGAAGAATGGAGTATGGATGATTTAAAAAAAATTGTTTCTAAATTCCAAGCTAATAAAGCTAGTTATTCTGAATCAAATCCAAATTTTATGAATACAATACCTTCTGATTCAAAAAATGATAATAATGAAAATAATTATAATAATGAAAATAATGATAATATGAATTATCAACAAAATCATGAAAATGAATTTAATAACAATAATTATGATATGGATACTAATAATAATAATAATGATATTAATAATAATAATGATATTAATAATAATAATGATATTAATAATAATAATTATGAAGATAAAATGAATTCTTTAGATTATTCAGAATTAGATAAAAATTTATCAAAAAGTAAAAATCTCCAAAATCAAAATGAACAAAATGAAAATTTAGAAAATCAAAATGAACAAAATAATAAAAAAGAAGAAGAAATTAAAAAAGAAACACAAACACCAACCACAATAAATAGATTATCTCCAAATCCATTTGAAGATTTTTCAGTTTATTGTAATTGTAAAAAATTTGAAGATTCAGAAATTATAGAAAAAGAAGATTTAAGAATAATAGTAAGTGATCCAGTATTAAAAAAAGCAGGATTTTTTTCATTTTCATATTATCAATATACAATATCAACACCAGATTTAAATTATAAAGTAGAAAGAAAATTAACAGATTTTGATTGGTTATATCAAAAAATGCAAGAAATTTATCCTGGATTAATAATTTCTTCAGTTCCAGCAAGACATGTTAATATGAAAGATAATTCAGAAAAAAAAATGGTTTATTTAAATTTTTTTATGAATTCTTTAAGTCATTATAAATTTATTAGAGCAACTCCAATTTTTCAATTTTTCCTTTCTTTACCTTTAGATAAGTTTGAAAGTAAAAAAAAAGAATATGAAAATATTCATATTCCAAGTCAATTTAAAGATTTTTCTAATTTAGAAGGAAATATTAGTATTGTTATTACTGAAAAAAGAGATAAAAAAGCTATTTCTATAAAAGATGAAATTTTAAAAAAAACTAATGCTTTTAATAAATTAACTGCTAGTTTTGATTTAGTTCTTGCTGCTTTTGAAAATTGTAAAAATGCTATGAAAAGTTTAAGTGATTCTTTTAAAAATTTATCTCAATTTTATTTAAATCAAAAAGGTTTTTCTGAAAAATTAAATAGATTATATGAAATTACTGAAAAATGGAGTGTTGGTTATAAAGAACAAAATGATTTTTTTCAAAAGGATATAAGATACTTTTTTAAGTTTATGGAAAAAGAATTAAATGATTCTTTAAAAGTTTATGATGATTTTAAATTAAGTAGAGATGCTTATATTAATAAATATAATAGAATGAAAAAAATGAAATGTATTCCTAAAGAAGAATTTTTAAATTTGGATATACTACATAAATATTATGGATATTATTTATCTACTTATTTAAATGAATATGATAATTTGAACAAAAGACATGAAGAAAGGATGAATATACAATTTATTAAATATTGTAATGATACGGATATTTTTGTACAAGATTATAATACTTTTATAAGCTTGTTAAATTTTAATAATTGATTTTTAATATTTTTTAAATTTAATTATTTTTAATCCAATAAAAAATTAAATTTTAAATTGAAAATATTTTTATATTATTTTTTTCATTATAATAAATTTAAAATAATCAAAAATTATATAACTAGGTAGATATTTTATATTTTTATTTAATGATATTTAAAATTACTTCCAAAAATATGCATTCTCTCAGAATAATTATTAGGATTTATACTAGTATTAATTTTAAAATTTAATAAATCATTATTTTTTTTTGTATTAAAAAAAGTATGAGTAAATGTTGAATTTATTTTACTATCTAAAATTTTTGGTGAATATCCTCTATAAAAATGTTTAAATCTATCATCAGATTCATGATTTTTAGTTAATGTATTAATATAATTTGGCCTATTTGTTTTATTTTTATCATTTTTTAAAGATAATCTTATACCTGTATCAATTTTTAAATTTTTTTTTTCATTTTCTGAAGGCAAAACAGTATTATTAAATAAATTAATATATGTATTTACATTTGGATTATTTGCATTTATATTTTTATATGCTTTATTATAATCAAAAATATGTTGAATTATTAGATTTAATTTATTATTTATTACACTTGTTCTATTTGGATTATTTGATATAAAATTGAAAATTTCTTGTGTATGATTTTTTATTAAATTAAATGTATTAAATTTCTGATTTAAATATTGTTCATTTTGAAATGTTTTTATTTTTTCATTATCAAATACTTTACTCAAATGAAGTAAATGACCTCTTTCATTTATTTGACTTAATTGTTCATTTGCATTTCTTTCACTTTCTAAATTATAGAATTCTTTTACTAAATATGTTGATTCATCATATAAAAAATCCATTATTTCACTATATAATTTAAAATCATTTTCATTTAAATTTTGAACAATATCTTTTGGTAAACATGGAATTTGTTCTTTAATAAAAGCATTATTTTGATTTGTCTCTAATAAATCACTTTTAAATTGTTGATTTTCAATTCCTAAATTAGTATTATCATTTATTAAATTATTATTATCATTATAATATCTTAAATCTTCAGGTTTATTATAATTAATTGAATGTAATCTAAATTCATTTTGATTATTAATTCTTGTACTATCAATATTACTATTATATTTATTTGATCTTAATGTATTTTCCATAAGAAAATTATTATTATTTTTAGGTAAAATAAAACTAGGTTGATTCATTTGCATATTGAAATTAGAATTAAACATATTTTGAGTTTCATTTTCATTTAAAGTTAAACTTGTTTGATTTTCTTTATTATCTATTTTATCTTTAGTTAAATTTTTTCCAAAATTTATTTTATCATTTAAAACTCCTTCTAATTTTAATATTTCCATTTCTAATGAAGGATATAATTTCTGTGACATTTCATTTAAATTTTTTGAACGATATTCATTTATTAAATCATTACCATATTGTTGTATTGTATTTAATTTCAATTCTTCATTATTTTTTTCTCCAATATCAATATTAGATAATGGATTATCAATTATTATTTTTACTATATAATTTAATAAATCACAAAAATAGTTTAATTTTAATTTATTTGATTTATATTCTTGTTCTAAAATATAAAAAGGGGATTTTTTATTATAAAATTGTATTTTTTCATTACTTAAATATTCAAATATATATGATTTAAATTGTTTTTCTAATTCTTTTATGACTTGTTCATCTTCTTTTTTATTATTTTTAAACAAATTTTTAATATGTTCTATTATATTATCAACACATATTTTTAAATTATCATTTATTTTGCTTTTAATAGTATCTATATTCAATCCATTATTTTTAAAATTATTATAAAATAATTGGTTATTCAATTCTATATCATTTTTATTTTTAATTCTTATTTCTTCTAATTGTTCATTGAATTCTTTTTCTAAATTAAGTTGTTGTTTTTGAATAAAATTAATTTGAACTTGAGTGTCTTTTTGATATTTTTTTTTAAAATCTTCTAATTCTAATGCTTTTTTCTCTTCCATTTCTTTTTTTGCTATATTTTTTTTTATTTCTAAATTATCATCTAAAATTTTTTGATAATCTTTTAAAATAATTTTTATATTATTTTCTGAATTATTAATATTCTCTTCTTTTTTTCTTAAATTTTCTAATTTAATTGCTGACTCAAGTTCTTTTTTATATTGTTCAAAATTTTTTTTAAAATTATTTTCAATTTCTTCCATTTCAAGTTTTAATTTATTTTCTAAATTTCTTTTCTTATCATTAGTTAAAATATTATTTTGATTAATTATATCTTTTATTTTTCTTATATTTTGATTTTTTGAATTTTCATTTTTTTGTTTTAATAAATTTATTTGTGAAATTAAAGATTGTTTTTTGATTTCAAGGATATTTAATTGATAATTTTCATCATCATATTTATTCTGATTATTTTTATTAAATTCATTTTGTAAATCAACTTTTAATTGTTTTTCATATTTATCTAATTCTATTTCATTTTTATCATAAAGTTCTTCTTCAAATTTATCTAATTCGTCTTTATTAAAATCTTCAATTTTATTATTTACTTTTTTTGTTTCAATAATAATTTTTTTATCAATATTATCTTCTTTATTAATATAATATTCTTTTTTTTCTTTAATATATTTCCTTTTTAACACTTCTTTATAAATATTTAATTCACTTTTTGCTTTTTCAACATAAAACTTTTTTAATTTATTTAAATTTTCATTAGTCTTTTTATTTAAATTATTTTCAATGTTATCATTACCTAATAAATCAATATCAAAATTATAAATTTCATCTTTTTTATATCCAGAAATATTATTTACATCAAAACTATCATCATCACTATCAGATAATTCTTCATTTTTTTTTTTATTTAAATTATTTTCTTGATATAAATCAATATTATTGTTTTTTTTATCTTTTTTATATAAATTATTTTCTTCATTTTCATCGAAATTATCATCAGATAATTCTTTCTTTTTATTTTTATTTAAATTATTGTTATTATCAAAATTATAATTGAATAAATCATTTTTTTTATTTTTACTTAAATTATCTTCTTTATATTCATTAATAATCTCTTTAATTTTTTCAATATTATTATTAAATCTATTCTTATTATTATTGTTTAAATCAAGAGAATATTTTTGAGCTCTTAATTTCTTATATTCTTCTTTAGCATTTTCTTCAATATCACTAGTTAAATGAATTTCATTAGTTACATTATCAATATATAAAACTTCATGATTATGTCTAAAAAAAGCCCTTTTCATATTTAAAGGTAAAGATTTAGTTAAATATTTTAAAGCAATTTTTTTAACTTCTTCTGGTTTATAATCTAATTCAAATTGTAATTGTTTAATATAACCATTTAATTGTTCTTTTGTAGGTTTCCATTTTTCAGGATAGTCAATTATTGATAAATCTTCTGGATCAATATACTCTTCTTCAACATCTGAGTCTTCACTTTGTTCATATGTTGATGTTTCTTCATTATATTTTTTCATTTTTTATTATTTTTAATTTTTATATTTTTGAATGTTTTATTTTTATAATTTTAATTTTATTTTTTTTAATTTGGAAAATATGAATTTAGAAAATGAAGAAATTAATGATTATCATTTTATTATTGGAGAAATTGTTTTTGCTAAAATAAAAGGATATTCTTGGTGGCCTGCAATTGTAATATTTTATATATATAATATTTTAGGTATCAAAAATTTTATCTAATAAAAGATATAAAATTAAATTTTTTGGACCTGAAAAAAGTTATGGGATTGTTCATTATAAAAAAATAGATAAGTATATTAATAAATATAAATATGCTTTAAAAATAAAGAAATATAAGTTAAAAAAAGCAATTAATAAAGCAAATGAATTAATTGAACAAATGTCAGATGAAGAAAGAAAAAAATTTGTTCCTAATTTCAAATCAAATGATTTAAGATTAAATAAACATTATATTGCAAAAAAAAAAGAAAATTTTGAATATAATCAAGATTACCTTGATAATGATGATAATTTTAATTCTAATTCTAATGATGATGATGATGATGAAGATTATAATAATGAAGAATATGAAAATGATGATGAATATGATAATAATGATAATGATAATGAATATGAAAATGAAAATAATTCTAATCAAAGTGAAGAAAATAATGAAAATAGTGAAAGTACAATAACTTTTATTGATTTAGAAGAACTTAAAAATTTACCAAATTCTAATAATTTTTTAGATGATGAAATGAAAAAATATTGTAATAATAAAATCATTAAAGAAGATGATTTTATTAATTCAATTATTGATTTTTTTCACTTTTTAACTAATTGTAAAAATATTTCTTATATTATTGACAATAAAAAAGATGATTTATTAAAAGTTATTACTTTTTTATTAGAAGGTAAAATGATTATTGATGGAAATAGGTCAAATAAAATTCTTCATGTTTTAAAAAGATGTAATGAAGGAAGTGGGAAAAATACTTTAAATGAGTATTTAAATATTATATTAGATAATATTAAAAATGATAAAATATAAATTAAAGCTAAAATATATAATATAATATTTACATTTAAATAATTTAATTTTAAAATTAAAAAAAAACAAAAAATAAATGCATAAAAGTTTTAAAAGTTATATTCCAAGAAATCAAAGATCAACAATTCAAAACTTATTATATCCTAAATTGCCAAATAATATGGATTTTATACATCATAAAGAATATTTATTACAATTAAAAAAAATTCAAAAAAAGAACAAAGAGAAAGAAGAAGAATTAAAAAAAGAAATGGAAGAAAAAAAAAAAGAAATAAAACCATATAAATTAAAATGTTTTGAAAATATACCATCAAAATATGAACAACAAACAAAAGAATGGATAGAGCGAGAGTCAAAAATAAGAAGACCTATAATTGAAGTTAATAATTCAATAAAATCTATCAATAATAAAATTAGTAAATTTCCATATTATGACAAAGATGGTTTATTTTCAAATTTAAATAACAGTGTATCTTTATTTGATAAATATTATAATAAAATTAAAAAAGAGAAAAAATTGAATAAAGTAAAATCACAAGAATATATATTTAATAAAAAAAAGTTATTAACTAATAATGATTTAATAAAAAATAATAAATCAGAAATTAAAAGTTCTATAAGTAATTCAGCGGGTAAAATTAATGATAATTATTATAATCAAAATGAAAAACTATCTTTTGATTCAGGAATTGTATTACCTAAATTACAATATAATTATTTAAAAGAAAATATTGATGATATTAAAGATAAAATTATTCTAAATAAAAAAGATAACAATAATACTAAATTTATAAATAAAGATTATGTTAATAATCCAGATTTTTCAATTCAATCTCAAATTGAAATGGAAAAAAAAGATAAAATGTTTAATGAAGAATATAATTATCCAAAATGTAAATTACTTTCTGAAAATGAAAGATTACAAATTTTAAATGATTTAATTAATACTAAAAAAATTATTGAAAATACTTTAGAAAAAATTCCAATAACTAAAAAAACAACATTAATCCAGAAAAATAAAGAAGAATTAGAAAAAAAATTAATTCAAATAGAAAAAGATATCAATATATTTTCTAAAAAAAATATACTTATAAATGAATAAAAATATAAAAAATAAATATTATTTTTTTAAAAATTGAAATATAATATCATAAAATAAAAAAATGAATAAAAAAGAAAGAGACAATTCTCCTTTATTAAGTATAAAAATTCAAATTTCAGATAATGATATTGCAGATTTAACAATATTAGAAGAAGAAGTAATTGAAGAAAGAGTAAAAGAATTTTGTGTAGAACATAATTTACCAGAATCAGCTCAAGGAATAATAACACAACAAGTAATGAATCAATTAGATGATCAAATTAATGAATGTAAAATAATTAAATATAAATTAACATTTTTTAGTACAAGAAACAATAAGAGAAAATGATAGTGAAAATAATATCAATGAAGAAGAGGAAAAAGAATTAAATGATAATAATAATTATTTATTAGATGATAATAATGAAAATATAAAATATTCTAATAATATTAATGAAAAACATTTTATTATTGATTATAATGAAGATAAAGATACATTTGGAAATAAAGAAATTAATAATGATGATAATAAAAATGAAAATAATGAATTAAATCAAATTAATATAAATCAAAATGATAATTTTATAAATCCACCATATGCAGAATTTATAAATTCAAATGAAGAAAAAAAATATATTAAACCAGAAATTTCAAAAAGAAAAAATAAATGGGCATCAAATAATCCAAATTTTGGAGGTGAAAGATTATATTATGAATATATAAAACATAAAGAAAGAAAAGAAAAAGTTCAAAAAAAATTAAAAGATGATTTAATAATGGAAGAAGAAAAAGAATTAAAATTTCATCCTGAAATAAATTCATTATCAAAAAAATTAGCAATGAAATCAAATGAACCAATAGAAGATAGATTAATAAAATATGGAAATGAAAAAAATAAAAAAAATATAAAAGAACAAAATTATAAACAAATTAAAGAACAAGAAAATAATACATTTCAACCAAAAATTCCAGAATCATCTAAAAAATTAGGTTTAAAAAAAAAGAAAATGAGACTTGAACAAATTCGTTTAAATATACCAGAAAAAAATCCTTCATATTTAAAATTAGATAAAAATCAAAGTAATGATAATTCATTAATTAAAAATGATAATAAAGAAGATAATAATAGTAATAATGATAGTAGTATTAATATATGTAATATTAATAATAATGAATTAAAAAATTCTTATTCTATTTCTGTTACTAAAAGTCAAGAATATGATAAATCAAAAACACAAAATGATTTTTCTAGATATAATAGTGATAAAACTTCTTTTATTTATCATAATAAAATAAAAAAAGTTGAATTAAATCCAGAAAAAAATTTATATGATTATCTATATTTAGAATCAAAAATAATAAAAGATAAGAAAGATAAAAAAATAGAAGAAAATATGAAAAAAAATTATCCTTTTAAACCAACAATATCAAAAAAAAATAATGAATTAATAAAAAATAAAAATGAAACTAAAGAAGATTTTATAAATAGAATGGCAATGAATAAAAATCAATATGAAGAAATTCAATCATTAATTGATAAAAAAAAAAATAAAAATAATAATAGTAATAATTCACAAAAATTATTTCAACCTTCAATAACAAGAGGACCAAAAAATCCAAGTCAAAGACAATTTTCAGTTAATGAAGAAGGAGATTATGACAAAAAACTAAATAAAGAAAATAATGAATTATTTAATAAAGAAATTTCAAATGCAATGACAAAAAGAAATCTTTATTTAAAAAATTCAATGGAAATAATTATTAAGAAAAAAACTGAAAAAATTCAAACAATTTTTAATTTACTTGATTCTGATAATGATGGTTTTATTTCAAGTGAAAAAATAAAATTATCAAATTTAAATCAACAAACTTTAGTTTTATTAACTCCTCTTTTAGAAGAATTACAATCAAATAAAGATAATATGACTTTTAAAGAATTTTATGAAAAAGCAGAACCACTTTTATGTAAAATTTTTTCTTAATATATATAATGTTATATAAATAAAAAATAATTTAAAAAAGTTAATAAAAAAAAATACAATTAAAAATAAATGAATCTAGATTTCGATGATTTTGATAATAGTCCAGTTACTCCAAATGATTTTCAAAAAGATGAAAAACAAGAGAGTGAAATTCCAAACATAAATCCAATGTTACCAAGAAATAAGACAACTCAAAATAATAAAAGAAAAAAATTAAATTTAAATGATACTAATTTTTTTAATGATTTAACCATCAATTTAAACAATAAAATGAAAATTTTATCGATAAATACTGAAATGATTGCTTGCATAAAGAAAAAAAGATTAAGAATACCAAAAAAAAAATCACTAAAATATAATAATAATTTATCTAAAAAATCTACAAAAAATGGAAATTCTGATGAAAAGAAACACAATTTAAATGGATAAATAGTAAAATTAATGAATTGTATTAAAAAAAAATGCAAATACTTCGGAAAAAAAAGAAAAAAAAAAATATAAATAAATTAACAAATAAAGTTTTGTAAAAGAGTAAAGAAAAATAATAAAAATGAAAAACAATTTAATAAAAATAATTTAAAAAAATAATATAAAAAAACAATTAATAAAATTTATATTAATAAAATATATTAAAAAAAATATCTATAAAATCAATAAAATAAATTCAAATTCCCCATTATTTCATTTTTTCATTTTTTAAAAAAAAAAAAAAAAAAAATCACCCCTTTTCTTTCAAAAAAACCCAAAAAAAAAAAAAACCCACCCAAAA
>JAEEGK010029134.1_pt1 | contig 11032 bp, 8 predicted proteins | sample 8958771 | NCBI WGS metagenome assembly JAEEGK01 (sample SAMN16246547, study PRJNA631951) | gut metagenome | biome: gut microbiome; feature: rumen; material: SC-attached | host: Bos | place: Iran: Karaj | collected 2018-10 | reverse complement strand
AGAAAAAAAGAATTAGAAAATGAAAGATTGAAAGATTTAGCTTTTCAAGAAATTTTAAAAGATAATGCTTTAAGAAGAAAATTAGCAATTCAAAAAGAAAAAGAAGAAAAAGAATTAGATAGAAAATTAGCTCAAGAACAAATGATGGTTGATAAAAAAAAAGAACAAGAAAGACAATTATATTATAAAAGAATAGAAAGAAATGCTGCAAATTTTATGAGTGGAACTGAAAAAGAAGCTTTAGATAAAATGAAAAGAGAAAAAGAAGAGGAAGATAAAAAAATAATTGAATATAATATTGAATTAAATAGAAGAGAAAGAGAAAAATTAATAAAAGAAGAACAAGAAAGAGAAAGAAAAAAAGAAGAATTAGCTAAATTTTTAGAAATGCAAATTGCTGAAAGAAAAAAACAAGAAGAATTCGAAGAACAAATTAATCATGAACAAAGTAGAATATTTAGAATTGATGATCAAAAGTTTAGAGAAGATCAAAAAATAATTGAACAAAAAATTGAAAGAATGAATAAAAGAAATTTAGAGAAATTATTACAACAAATTAGAGAAAAAAGAGAAAGAGAAATGAAAAATGAAGATATGACTCCTGAAGAAATTGAAATGAATAGGCAAAATTTAGAAGCTTATATTAAGAGATTAAGAGAAAAGAAAGGAATTTAAATTTATTTTTTAAAAACAAAAATTATGAAATAAATTTTTTAATTTTTATTTTCATCTTATATAAATTTTAAATTAATTATTTATTCTGAAAGTAATTTCTGAGCATATGAAAATAATATTCTACTATACTCTGTGTTTTTCACTGAATTTGGATTTTGGCTTTTTTCATTTATTACAGTTTGAATTTCAATTTCTTTATCTTTAATTATTTTTTCTAATTCTATTATTTTTGTTTTTAAACCTTGTGATTCTATCATTAATGATTCATTTTTTGAATTTTCTTGAACTTTTAAATTTAATTCATTAATTTGATTAGTTAAATATTCATTTTCTTGAACTTTTAAATTTAATACATTAATTTGATTAGTTAAATATTCATTTTCTTGAACTTTTAACTTTAATTCATTAATTTGATTAGTTAAATATTCATTTTCTTGAACTTTTAAATTTAATGCACTTATTTGATTATTTAAATAAGAATTTTCTTGATTTTTTTTTTCTAGCAATGAATTAAATTCTATGTTATTTTGCATTAATTCTTTATTTTGATGTTTCATTTCTTCAATTTCTCGAATTGCATTTTCATATTTTATATTATTTTCTGACTGATTAAATGAATCATTTGATTTTAATTCATTGATTTCTTTTTTCTGTTCTTCAATAATATTATTTAAGTCATTAATTTTAGATTTATAAGAGCTAATTTCATTAATTAAATTTATAATATTTTTTTTTTCAATACTTATTGCTTCTTCACTTTTTTTATTTAATAAAGATGTAGTTTCATTTATTTCATTTTCTTTTAAAGACAATTTTTTTTTTAATTCCTCAATTAAATTTTCATAACTACTTTTTTCATTTTCATATATATCAAATTGTTTAGCATACATATTACGGTTTTTAATTATAGTATCTTCTAATGTAGTTACTTTTTTATTTAAAACATTTTCTCCTAAAAGAAAAATATCTTCATTTTTCACAAATGTTAAATTATCAAATCTTTTCGGTCCAATAGAATCAATACTATCATTAATATTCAATAAATCAGTATCAACCATTGTTATTTTAAAATAATTATTTAATTATTTTACTTATAATTCAATATTTAAATTTATTTATATTTATATAAAAGTCATCTTATATATACATATAGCAAAGAAATATAAAATAAGCTTTTATTTAAAAAGGAAAAATTATTATTAAAGAAAAATTTGAATTATTTCTTAAAAATTTATTTAAATTATTCATTAATTCTTCAATAGAAATATATTTTAGTTTTTATCATATAATTTTTTAATACTTTTTAAGTCTTATTGCTTTTCTTTTTTATATACTTCTACTCCAAAATTCTGTTCTAAAAACAATTGTTTTTTTTTCTGAAAATATTTGATTATCACAAATTTCAATTATCAATAAAAATTGTTTCTTTAAATTAATGATATTAAGAATTATTTTTTATTTTTGAAATTTTTTAATTATTTTTTATTTGAGTGAAAAATATATATTTTTTTTGAAAATTTTGCTCTACTTTTTTATTAGGATTAATCACATTTATTAATAATTTTAATTATTTTATATTTTAGATTATCTCTTTAAATTATGGTTTTTTTGTCTAATCTTTAATAAATTTTCTTATAATAAGATTATAAAATATTATTTATATGATATAAATTCAAAGATGGGATGTTCTTCATGTAGTAATTTAACTAATATAAATAATAAAAAATCAGAAGAAATTCTTAATACCCCTTTAAATTATAATTTACCTTTTCCTTCAATATGTATAGATATATCACATAATAATTATAATCAAGATTTAAAAAATAAAATCATAAGGGCAAATGAAATTTTAAAAGAAATTGAAATAATAAGAGGAAATTTAGTTTTAAAATTTAATAAATTGTTATTAGAAAGTGAAGCTTATATTTTTAAAGAAAAGTCGACAGCATTAATATTGAGACAATTAATTTATACATTAATTTATGAAAAAAAAGGAGATTTGTCTTATTATGGTATTTTTTATATTGATGACCCACCTTTTATTTATTCAGATAATTTAAATGAAATACCAATTTATAATAAAATCACAAGTTATATTAATTCTTTAGTTTATTTAAGGACTACTTTAAAACAATTTGAAAATTACGAACCTGAATTAATTTTTATTGAAAATGAAATTAATTCAAATAAAATATATTCAAATCAAGATATGAAAATTTTAGATAAAATTGAAACAGAAGTGAAAACTTGCATTGAATTATTACCAATATTAAAAAGATTTATTGTTCATAATTTATATTCTTTTAAAAAAGAAATGATTTCTTATGCATCAAACAGAGAATACTATTCAAGTAATATAATAAAATTAATAAAAGAGAATAATACTTTATTTCTAGAAAAAGGAATGTATGACTCATTTATAGAATTAAAGAAAAATAATCAAAAAGAATTAGAATTAATTATATTAGAAAATAACAAAGAAGATTCTAAAAATCAAATTGAAAAAATAATCCAAATAAATTCAGACACAAATAAAATCTAAAATAAAAAATAAAATTAATTAAAAACTCAAATATAAATAATAAATGAAAATAAAAATTCATTATTGAAAATGAAGGGAGCAAAAAAAAATAAAAAAAAAATTAATTAAAATAAAAAAAAAAACTAAAAAAAAAGAAGAATAAAAAACTTAAAAATAGCGATATAACCTTATTTATTTTTAATATATTTTGTGAATTCATATTCCCTCAAAATATTATTAATAACTTCATCACCTTGTTCAATTTGATCTTGATTTTCTTCAGTAATTTCATCTTTCTTAGGATTATACCTACATTTCAATTTGATCCATTCTTCTTCTTCTTCATTAGGTTCTCTCAAATATTTATTATCATAAGTGAAAATAGTTCCTTTTTCAGGAACATAATAACCATCTCCAGTATCATAACATCCTTCAGGAATTTCTCTAAATAATTTTTCAGCATATTTATCAATATCTGGTTTTTCAATTCCATTAATTCTTTCATGATAAAATCTCCTATCTTTATAAGTACAAAAATCCCATTTATTTGGTTCTTCAAAATCTAATCCATCTGCAAACTGATAATTACCATTTAACAGTTTACCTCTCTCCCATTCTCCTGAATATTTTCCACCATTTGGATATATTAATACTCCCTTTCCGTGAAAACGACCTTTTTCAAATTCTCCATCGTATATTACTCCGTTTTCAAATGTAAATTTACCCTTTCCGTGAAACCATCCTTCTTTCATCTCTCCTTCGTATTTTCCTTCTTCTATCAGATTCATTTTTTTTAAAGTTATTTTTTATGTTATTTTTTTTATTTTTTTTTTATTTTTTTTTTTTATTTTTTATTTAAATTTATTTTGATTTTTTTTGCATGAAATAATTATTGACCATAAATTTGAAAAAAATAATGAGTAAATAAATCATTTACTCTATAAAAAAAAGCGTAAATTTAAAGAAAAATGATTATGTGAACTAAATTTAATTCCCTCTATTATTTAATTTGTAAACAAAAAAATAAAATAAAATAAAAATAGAAATAATAATTAAACATTATTCTTGCTCACAAAAAAAAAAATATAAATAAATATTATCATTATAAAAATATCTTTAATAAGTTTTATTATTATTAAATCAAAATTCAATTAAAAAAATTATAAAATGAAAGTAGAAAACAATGAAGAAACTGAAAAAATAAATAATAATGAAATAATAATCAATTCAAAAGAATACAAAATATTAAAAGTATTAGGTTCAGGAGCATATGGAGAAGTATATGAAGTAGAAGATTCATCAGGAAATAAATATGCAATAAAGCAAATGAAAATAATTAAAGGAATTCAAAGTATTAGATTTGATATGCTTAGAGAACCAAATTATTTACATTGTGGTCAAAATGAACATTTAGTAAATTTATATGAAACTACAATAATAAATCCATATCAAGTTGTTTTACTTATGGAATTTTGTGATTTAGATTTAGGTCTTTTTATTGAAAAATATAAACATAATCCTTTAATATATAATGAAGAAACAATAAAAAAAATATCTTATCAATTAATCAAAGGAGTAGAATTTTTACATTCACATTTATTAATGCATAGAGATTTAAAACCACAAAATATTTTATTAAATTTCCCCGAAAAAAACAATGAAGGAAATATAATTAATTTTAATAATTTTATTGTAAAAATAGGTGATTTAGGTTTGAGTAGAAAATATTCAATGTTAAAAAGAAAATATACTCCAGGAGTTGGTACATTATATTATAGAGCTCCTGAAATAATTTTAGGTTCAGAACATTATTTTAATAATATTGATACTTGGAGCATTGGATGTATTATTGCTGAATTAATTTTAAAAAGACCCCTTTTTATTGGAAACAATGATAAAACTTTATTAATTGAAATGTGTAAAATTTATGGTACATTTAATGATGAAATTTTACCTGGATTAGCATTTTTCCCAAAATATAAAGCTTTTCCTCAATATGAAGCAATTGGATTAATTAATTATTTAAAGGATAATAAACTTGTTGATGTAAGTGATGATTGTTTTAATTTAATTAAAGATATGTTAGTTCTTGATTCTACTAAAAGAATTCAATTAGAAGAAGCTTTAGAATCCAATTGGTTTAGAAATTTGAATTGAAAATTTCAATTTTTTTTCATTTAGATATATTAAATTAAATTTATTATTTAGTTATGATTATCTTTAAATTGATTTAAAATAAGAAGAAATAAATTACTTAACTTTTTTATAAAAATTTTAAGTTAACATATAAAATAGTTTATTTTTTTCAACTATTTTATTTGAAATCTCATTTCATCAATTTTTTAAAACCAATTAATTAAATATAATTTTCAAAATAAAAAGTTTATTTATTTAAATAAATATGTTCTTAAAAAATTTAAATCAAACAAAAAAGTTATTTTTAATATTTGAATCATTTACACTTTTTCTAATAGTAATTACAATTTTTCAAATGCAACAAATATATGATAATAGTATATTAGTAAAAGAAGATGATATAAATAGAACAAAACATTTACAAATATTATTATTAGTTCTTTTTATTGCCAATTATATAGCGAATGTTAAATCAAAATATGAAATGAGTGGATTTAATGGAAATAAATTTTATGCAAATTGTCTTTTACTTCCAGGAATGTTAATTGAAAGTTATGTCCTTTATGAATTATTTAATATGACTTTATCAGAAATGACTATTGCATTATTAACTTTATCAATTATTGTTTTTATGACAGTGGATTTCCTTATTGATTTTAATATATATCAAAAATTTAATAAAAATCATAAAAAAAGAATAATTATTAAAGAAGGACAAGAAGGAATAAATCTTGTTTAAATTTATTTATTTATATTTCATAAAACAATTAAATTTATAAAAATATTTAAAAAAAATTCGAACATAATTTTAAAAAAAAACAAATATAATTAAAACTATTATATGAAGGATAAAAATATATTATATTATTTTAAACATATTGATATATTTGGAACACATCCTTTGTTTACAATTAGAGGAAATCCAACATTTCAAACTTTTATAGGAGCAGAAGTAACATTAATATGTATTATATCAATTTCTTGTTATATTTATTATTTTTTAAATCAAATGATTAATCATCAAAATCCATCTATTTTAAATACAATAAATAATGACGAAGTACCTCAATTAATCACTTTAACAAAAAATAATTTTACCTTTGCCATTGGATTACAAGATCCAGAATATATTTCTTTTGTGGATGAATCTATATATAAACTTTCAGTTATTCAAAGTAAAGCAATTTTAAATAAAAATGGAAGTGTAGAATATATTTCATCACCAATTAAAATTATCACTTGTGATAAATATAAATTCGAAATTATTCCTGAATATTTCCAAAGATTAAGTTTATCTAATTTATATTGTATAGATACTGAAAAATTTGAACTTGAAGGAGAATATAAAAGTGAAATATGGTCATATGTAAAATTAAATTTCTCTAAATGCATTAATAGTACTTTAAATAATTATTCATGTAGATCAGAACAAGAAATAAAGAAAATATTAAAAGGAGGATACATAGGAATTTTTATATCTGATTATAATATTGATCCAAATTCTTTTACTGAACCATATAGAGCTTATGGTAAGAATATATATAGTACTTTTTCATCTGATTATTATTCAGATATATTTTTATATTTAAAAAGAGTTGAAATTCAAACTGATTCTGGATATTTTTTTCCGGAAGAAAGTAATATAAAATTTGCAGTTTATGATCATTCTCAAAATGAAATTGATTATAGAGAAGCTCAACATTTTTTATCTTTAACATTAAGAGTATCTTCAAAAGTAGAAGTTTATAAAAGAACATATATTAAATTACAAACTATTTTTTCAAATGTTGGAGGAATGATCAAAATAATTTTATTGTTTGGTGAATATTCTATATATATAGTGAATTCAACTTTATATAAAAATTATATTTTAGAATTTTTTAATTTAGATGAAAGTGAAATCAGATTAAAACAAGTTAGAAAAATCTATAAAATTGAAGGCAATAAAAATACAGAATCTATTTTAAATTCAAATCTATTATTTAATCATTTAAATTCTTCAATAACAAATAAAACTTATAGAAATAATTATATGAATCCAAAAAATAGTCTTTTTTGTAAAAAAGAAGAAACACCACAAAATATAAAAATAATTAATTGTGATGTAAGTGAAAATGAGAATAATAATCCCTTAGACTTAATCTTTAAAAAAAAAAATTATTCATTTACAAGAGAAATGGGGAAAAATTTGGATGAACAGGAAAAAATTATATCATTAAAGTGTTTAAGTAAAAGTCCTAGTCCCAATTCAAAATCAATAAAACCAACGTTATTTATAGAAAATAATACAAACACAAAATCACAATCAGAAAATAAATTAATAAAGATTTCAAAAATTAACAATACCAATGTTGATAATAATAAAAACCAATTTTTTGAAAAAATTGAACTTTTGAGTCCAAGAAGAAATCTGAGAGGATTTAATAAGAGAAATAAATTATTGGGGAATAATTTGATGCCGAATATTAAAATAAGGGCTATAAAAGTCCCTGGTTTTTTTACTGATTTTGTATGTAAGAAAAATACTTGTCAAATTATTAAACAAGTTCATCAAAATTATAAAGAAATTCAGTTTTTATTAGATATTGTTCATTATTTAAAAACTGAAAATAAAATTTCTATTTTTGAAAAACTTATTTTCACTGAAGAACAAAGAATAAATTTATCTTATATTTATTCTTTTGAATCCGGTTTTGATTTAGAAAAAAAAGGATATGAACATATGATAAAACATAAAATTAATAAAAAAGAAAATGAATAAACAGTAAATTATCAAAAAATTAAAATCTCATAATAGAAAGATTTATTATTTATAAATTATCATAAAATTTAATGTAATATTGAATATTATTTCAAATATATTTATGAAATTTAATAACTTAAGTATTTGAGTTATTGTTTTTTAATAATAAAAAAATTAATAAACTGATATTTGTTTTTATAAATTAATAAAATATTTTTAATTGAATATTGATTTTAAAAAAAATTAAGAAGAAAAAATAAAAAAATGATTTATAAATATAATATTTAATTGAAATTAATGATTTAAATATTATTTTTTTAATTAAAATTTAATTAATTATTTATTTAATATTTTCATTTTATCCTAATCATAACTTAATTCAATATTTCAAGTGCAAATTATACCATTTATGGTTAAAAAATAAAAATCTTTCAAAAAAGAGTATCCATTATATAAATATTAAAATATAAAATATAAATATAATTTATAGGATTTTAATAATTGTTTTCAATTGATTTGATTATAAAAAATTGGACAAAAAAAAAAAAAATTAATTTTTACCCAAAACTGATATATTCTGGTTTATTTGATTTTATATGAATTAATAACAATTTCAGGAATTTATTCCAAAAAAACAGAGTAAAATCGGAAAAAATATTTGTAAAAAAGAAAAACATTCAACCATAACTCAAATTTCTTTAAATAACAAATAAATCAAAATTTATCAAAATTTATCAAATAACTATATAATAGCTTAATATTTTAATTTATATAAAAAATAAAATGAAGAAAATTATCATAACATTATTAGTGATTTCCTTTGTTTTAAGTCAAAAAAACTTCAGAGAAAAAAAGGCAACAGAAGATGAAAATGACACAGGATTGATAGGAAGAATATTTAATCTTTTCAAAGACTCAGAAAGAGAAGAAAAATCAGATAGAAGAAGACCTCCTCATGATGATGGTGAAGAAGAAGAAGAAGGAGATGATGATGATAGAAGACCACCTAGACCTCCTCATGATGAAGAAGAAGAAGAAGGAGATGATAAAAAAGAAAGAAGAGGTGGAAAAGATAGAAGAGGAGGAAGAAAAAGACCACCTAGACCTCCTCATGATGATGATGAAGAAGAAGAAAGAGAAGATAAAAAAGAAAGAAGAGGTGGAAAAGATAGAAGAGGAGGAAGAAAAGGACCAAAAAGAGATGATGAAGATGAAGAAGATGGTGATAAAAAAGGTAAGAGAGGTGGAAGAAGAGGACCAAAAAGAGAAGATGAAGAAGAAGGAGATGATGATAGAAGACCACCTAGACCACCTCATGATGAAGATGAAGAAGATGATAAAAAGGAAAGAAGAGATAAAAATATGAGAGGTGGAAGAAGAGAACCAAAAAGAGAAGATTAAGATGAATTAAAGGATATAAAAAAAGAAAAGTTAGGTTTTCTTTTGAATTAAAAAGAAACTTTATTCTATCAATAGTATATTTCAAATTGTTTTATTTTGTATATATTATAAAAATAAAATATTTTAAAATTTTATTAACTCATAAAATAAAAATTAATAAAAATATATTACTTTTTGAGATTTCTAATATTTTAAGAATTTTTCTATTTTTTATTATTTTTCTCATTTCTTCAACTACATAATTATCATTTATTTCAAATAAAAGTAAACTATTTTTTTGAAGAAATATATCTTTTTTTCTTTAAATAAGAGGCAAATCTGATTTTGATATCCATTAAGTCCATATTGGTTTATAACCAAATTTTACTTCAATATCTTCAATTTGTTTACAACTAAAACCTAAAATTTTATTTTTTAAATCTTTAAAGAATTTTTAAAGAATCAGAAAAATTATCTTTTTTTTTGAAATTTATTGATCAAATCAATTGAATTTTTCATAATTTGATTTAAATCTGGTATTCCTTATATATTAAATAATCTTTCAAGTTTAAATAAATCTTAACTTTATTATAATATATATTCAAAATAAAATTTAATTTTTGGAAATTTACCGAAGGATGAAAAAATGTTTTTTCAATTCTTTCTAGCTTTCCTTTTTTATAATAATATATTTCAACAAATAAAGAATTAAAATATAATGAATCCCTATATTTTCCTATAGAATAATTTATTAATGGTAATGAAATTTTGGACATTTTGATTTTGAAATAAAAATATTATTTATTCTATTGATAAATTTCTTTTTTTGAAATAATTTTTCAATATAATTGTCATTTTGATATAATGATTATCATTTTTAATTAATATATCATTTAAATAAAAACTTCTTTGAAATTTTCTTTATTTTTTTCTTGTTCTTTTTTAGAAAAATCATTTAATTCAAATTCTATCTTTTCTTCTTTAATTTTATTAAATTTAGAATTTATTCTTCGATTTTTTCATTTTCTTCTTCTTTATTGTCTAATTCTAATTTTAAAATATTTTAATTTTTTAATCTTTCATCTTCTTCATGAGCTTCAATTATTTTAATACAAATACTTTCAAAAGAAATATTTTCTTCTTCTTCTTTACTATTTTCAATATCATTATTATTTAAATAGAAAGTAAAATATATTAATAATAATAAATAGTGTGTAAAATAGATTGATGGTAATCAATAGTTTGTAAAATATATTGATGGTAATAAATAGTATGAAAATATATTAATAATAATTTAAGGACAATAACTCAACTGAATATGTGGGGACAATATCTTCAGAATATATCAATAATAAGAGAAATGACATCATTAAAAAGTGTAACATTCAGTAAAAACCAAATAAAAACATTAAAAGACTTTCAAAATTTAATAAATTTAAAGCAATTATCACTTCAAGATAATTTAATAAGTGATTTTAGAGAGTTAAAATATTTATCATCATGTACTCAATTAAGAGAATTATGGTTAGGACAAAATCCAATAAGTTCAAAACCAGGATATAGATATATTGTAATAG
>JAEEGK010029129.1_pt1 | contig 11034 bp, 12 predicted proteins | sample 8958771 | NCBI WGS metagenome assembly JAEEGK01 (sample SAMN16246547, study PRJNA631951) | gut metagenome | biome: gut microbiome; feature: rumen; material: SC-attached | host: Bos | place: Iran: Karaj | collected 2018-10 | reverse complement strand
TTTTATTACATAGTCAAGATGTGTAACAACTTCATCTCTTTTTCGCATATTTTGTTTTATTTCAAAAAGTTCATTCATTACTTCAGCTACTGCTTCTGCAGTTTGTTGTGTTGGATTTTCCATAAAATCAATAGCTTTTTGTAAAGCTTGCTGATGTGCTTTAGATACCAGTGAAAGAATTTGTTCGTTTTTTTTGTTTTCCATTGTTATTTAATTTATCCGATTTAGGTTAAAAATGATGATCTATACCGCTTTGTTTCATTATGGCGTTAGCGGTATGGCGGGATTTTATTTTTGAATCTACTGTGAAGTTTCTGTTTGTAATAGGGCTGTAATAGATATCATGGTCACCTTTACCATGGCGGACAAAGCGGCAATTATTTTGCAGTAGGATTTCTCGTACCTTTTTTTCGTATTCTGCCATTATGCAAATACCTTCTCATGACGTTCTACGCTAAAGCATAATGAATTTAAGGCTGGTGTTTTATTCAGTTCAATAAGTTCTGGAGCTGCAAAACGAACTCGTTCGAACAAGGCATCAAGAGAGCCGCCTTCAAGTACGAGACCAGGAATATCGTCACTTTGAGCAATCCAAACGTTAGCTTCATCATCCCATGTAAAATTTACTCTGTATTCCATGTTTTACCTCCAGTTTCTTTTATTATACCATATAATTTAATAAAAGTAGATATTTTAAATCATCTTCCCCGCGAGAATCTCCTTGTAATCCACAAGATTCTTTCGAAGCAGTGTCGGAATGTTCAGTTCGTAAGGGCAGCGTTTGATGCAAGCGCCGCAGTCTACACACTTTTCAATCTTCAGCATTTCTTCCTGCCAGTGTGGGGTGAGCCAGGCTTCGGATGGAGCTCGGCGAATCATCTGGCTCATGCGGGCGCACTGATTGATTGTGATGCCGACTGAACATGGCGAGCAGTAGCCGCAGCCACGGCAGAATTCTCCGAGCAATTCGTTCCGGTCGTTTTTTATAATGACTTCGAGCTCCGACGTCATAGCAGGCGGTTCTTTGAAAAAGTCAAGCCACTGTTCAAGTTCACTCATTCTCTGAATGCCCCAGATTGGAAGAACCGGGTACTGGCTCATAAAGGCCATGCAGGCAGCCGCGTTTGTAAGGAGGCCGCCAGACAAGCCTTTCATTGCAATAAAGCCGACGTTGTTTTTTCGGCACTTTTTTACAAGCGCAATGTCGCGTTCGCTTGCAAGGTAAGAGAATGGGAACTGCAGCGTCTCATAAAGTCCGCTCTCCGCAATCTCTTCGGCAATTCCGATTTTGTGTGCGGTAATTCCAATGTGGCGGATTTTGCCCTGGGCCTTTGCTTCCTGCAGAGTTTCGTAAAGCCCTGTGCCATCGCCTGGCCTGTAACATTGTTTTACGCAGTGCAGCTGGTAAATATCAATATAATCTGTGCGGAGGTTTCGGAGTGAAGTTTCAAGGTCTGCCATAAGCTGGTCCGGACTGGTCGCAGTAGATTTAGTTGCAATATAAATTTTATCTCGGGCAGGGGAGCCGTCGCGGCCGGTAAAGCCCGCAAACGCTTCGCCGATTTTCTCTTCGCTGTCAGAATAGGCTCGGGCTGTATCAAAAAAAGTCATTCCGCCCTGCCAGGCCTTCTGCAAAATCTCAACAGCACCTTCCATATTCACACGCTGAACAGGAAGTGCACCAAAAGCATTCTGAGGACTTGTTATTCCAGTTGAACCGAGAGTGATAGTTTTCATGTCATTTATTGTAGCACAGGAGTTTAAAGTTTTATATACTGAAAACTGTTATTTGTGTTCTTGCCCGGAAATCTCTTTATAGGTATTAAAATTTATGAAGCAGCTTTTTACAATTGATTTAAAAAATTACAGTGATGACTGGAAGTCTTCCCGCCGCGATTCTGCACGTGCAATTATTCGTGTTGGTTCAGATAAGCTTGCCCTCGTTTATGCGACAAAACTCGGCTACTATAAATTTCCCGGAGGTGGTATTCACGAAGGGGAAGATAAGATTGCCGCTCTTGCGCGTGAAGTTCTGGAAGAAGTAGGGCTTGTTCTTGTGCCTGAAAGTGTGCGCGAGTTTGGAGTGGCTTCCCGCTATCAAAAATCCGCTCTGGCAGAGCATACTATTTTTGTTCAGGACAATTTTTATTATGAATGTGACGTTGAACGTGACGGGCAGAGCAATCTAAAAATCATCAGCCAAAACCTCGACGCCTATGAGGACGAAGCCGGCTTTGAACTTCGCATTGTTTCTATAAAAGAGGCTGCCCTCGCAAATCGCCTCTACCGCGACACAAACGATTTTAATATTGCCATGATTGCGCGGGATACTCGTGTCCTTGAAATGCTGGCTGGCATGCCGTCGGAGCCTTCCCGTTCTATGGCAGAGCTTTTACTTGAAGAAGGCGTAAAGAAAAATCCGGGGCCCTGGCGCGAACACTCTTATGCTGTGGCCAGAGCGGCGGAGAAAATTGCGCGTGCTGTAAATCAGAATTGTGGGGAAGAAAAACTGAATCCGGATCTGGCCTATGTTTACGGCCTTCTTCATGACATCGGTCGTCAGGAAGGGCACACCTATATTGCCCATGTTTACGACGGCTATCATTTTCTGCTGTCCTTAGGGTATGAAAAGGCTGCTCAAATCTGTCTGACTCATTCTTTTAATCTTAAAACAACAGAAGACTATATTGGAAAAATTGATATTTCGGCGGAGAAAATGGAAGAAATTAAACAGCTTCTTGCAGCCGCCGAATACGACGACTACGACCGCCTGATTCAGCTGCTAGATTCTACCTGCGGTGCAGACGGCACTCTTAATCTCGAAGAACGCATGAACGACGTAAAAGCGCGGTACGGCTATTATCCCCAGGGCAAGTGGGATAAAAACTTTGAACTCAAAGCTTGCTTCGAAAAGTTAGCCGGCCGCGATTTTTACGAAATCATTTCACCTCTATAACCCGAATCGCAAAGTTGTCATAGGCGATGCAGATTTCACCGGTGGCAATTACTTTGCCGGCACGGATAATCAGTGAAGGATCTCCTGCCCGCTGCTTGAGTGTGATGTAGGAGCCCTGATGCAGTGCCGCAATTTCTTCTTTTTTCAGAGAAGCGCTTCCCAGCTGAATGGAAATGTAATCTTTTTCGGTATATTCAATTTCTGAAAGCTGTGTTGTTTCAGCAATCTCAATTCCAAAAAGTTCATCTATGCTGACAGTTTTACCGCTGTGGATTACACGGTTTTCGTATACAACATCAAGACCATCAGTTTCCTTTTTATCAAGAACTAAAACCTTTCCAGGTTCAAGTTCTACGTTCTCTGGCTTAAAACGTCCGAGTTCTACAAACACGTTGTCCGCTTCTTCGCTGCTTTTGATATTCTTAAGATTCTGAAATTTGAATTTACCCGGAACATAATTATCAAACCAGCCTTTTTTCAGCATGTCATCAATTAAGCTGTCACTGAACTGAATATTTATCCACCCTTCAGTGCCATCAACTTTACCCTTGAGTCCAAGAAGAAGCATCATTCTGTTTTCTTCCTGGCGGATCAGATTTGTATTTGCCGAAGCCGTAATCTTTTCAGTCTTCAGTCCAACCTTCTCATTAAGCACCTTGCAAATCTCACTGAGGAAATAATTCTTAAAAACATCAAGGTCAAAATCTGTAATGAGCTCATGTTTTGAGCAATCCTGTTTCATGAGAGTCTTTGCAATCTGCGGATCAACTTCAATAGTAAAGCCCCGGTTTTCAAAATCAAAATCATAGAAAAAGCAGTTCTTTGGGATGGAACGCAGAAACTCAATGTTGACCATCTGATCTACCATTCCAATGCTAAACTCACAGCGGCCGTTCAAAAGCGCTGTAAATTCCTGATTAATTACCTTGCAGATATCATCTCCAAGAATTACAAGGGCGCGTTGCATTGCCCGCGAATATCTGTCCGGCTGGCGGAAGTTGTAATCCTTAATCGTCTTTCCGCTCACATCCTGACTCAATGGAATCTCGCCGTTCATAAGGCTTTCAACTTCGATTCCAAAGATTTCAGCAAGCTTCGGCAGAACAGTAACATCAGGGCAGCCTTCGCCGCGTTCCCATTTTGAAACTGCTTTATCTGTAACATTGCATTTTTCTGCAAGTTCCTTCTGAGTGAGTCCTTTTCTTGTTCTCATCTCATAAATCAATAATCCAGTTTTCTGTGCGTTCATATTTCCTCCTGAACCGCGCATAGCGGTCATTTGTCAGTTCTGCCGGCATCTGACATTGTAATATTAGCACAGTATTCCCCCCTTGTAACCCGACGCGTAGTTTATCTGAGTAGAATTTTGAGTAGAGTTTAAAAGTTGCAATATGTAATATATTATGTATAATATTACATATAAGCGAGGTGATTTATGGTAAATTTTAATCGAAACGAAATTGTCTCAGCAACACAACTTGTAAGAAACTTTTCTTCCTTTATTAACAGCCTCATAAAAAAGAAGATAGATAAAATTGCAATTATTCGTAATAATCAAATTGAAGCTGTAATACTTTCGATTGATGAATATGAGAAACTTGTTACAGAAGCTGAAAAACAATCAGTAAAGAAATACTTTGGTTCAATCAGTGATGAAGAAGCCTCAAGAATGGAAGAGGCTGTCAGTGAATGTCGAAAAATATATCTAGGAAATTAAAAAATGGAAAAACAAAATAACGAAGAAATCTTAAAATCAATTGTAAATGCCGATGGAATCATAATCCGCTGGCCTAAAAAGAAGGAAGAAAAACGTGCCGTTCTGGAATATCTGATTACAAAATTTGAGCGCGACAAAAAGTATTCCGAACTTGAAGTAAATATGATTATCAAAAAGTGGCATTCATTCGGTGATCATTCTCTTCTTCGCCGTGAGTTATACGACAACTTTTTAATAGACCGCACTCCAGACTGTCACGAATACTGGGTGCATGAAGAGGAAGAAAAATGCGACTGATATTTATCCGCCACGGCGATCCTGATTATGAACACGATGATCTTACCCCAAAGGGGAAGCGCGAGGTTGAACTGCTTACAAAGCGCGTCTGCTCATGGAAAAATATAACTGCTTTTTATCAGTCTCCGCTTGGGCGTGCACGTGCCACTGCGGCGCCGACACTTGCGACTCTTGGACGCGAAGCAACTACCTGCAACTGGCTTCAGGAATTTAAATATAAAACCCGCATGACCAAAAATTATCCCAACAAATTCTGGATTCGTAAAAATGTAATGTGCTGGGATCTTCTTCCTGAGTTTTATACTTCTGATAAAGATTTTTTTGATAAAGACCGCTGGGCAGACACAAAGTTTATGAAGCCTGGAAAAATCAAAAAGTATTATAAGGAAGTTTGCGATGGCATTGACGGCATTCTTTCGCAATATGGATATATCCGCAATAAAAAAGATTTTTATGATGTAAGCAATCCGGTGCCGAATCACAACTGGAGTGAGCCGATAAACCGCTATCACTTAAAATCAATAAAAGATGATTACCCGGAAGAAACAACGCTCGTATTCTTCTGCCATCTTGGAGTTATGTTTACAATGATTGCACATCTTACGGGGCTTTCTCCAATGCAGCTTTGGCAGGGCTTTTATGTTGCACCAACTTCAATTACAGTTTTAAACAGTGAAGAGCGGTTGGCAGGGCAGGCCTGGTTCCGGGTTGAACGTCTTGGCGATACAAATCATCTTACAAACGGCGGAGAGCCAATCAGCTCAAGCGGATACTTTGCTGATGTGCTGCAGGAGAAATTATGAAAAAAGGTTTGATTCTTGAAGGTGGAGCAATGCGCGGAATGTTTACTTCCGGTGTGCTCGATGTTTTTCTGGAAAACGGAATTGAGTTTGATGGGGTAATCGGAGTTTCTGCGGGAGCAACCTTTGGCTGTAATTTTAAGTCGCGTCAGATTGGGCGTGCTATTCGTTATAACAAACGCTTTTGTCATGAGTGGCGGTATTGTTCTGTCCGATCGCTGATTTTTACCGGCGACCTTTACGGTGCAGACTTCTGTTATAACAGACTTCCTAATGAACTGGATATTTTTGATTTAGAAACCTACCGCCAAAATCCGACGGAGTTTTACTGTGTCGCTTCAGATTGTGTTACGGGTGAGCCTGTTTATAAAAAGCTTGAAACCTGCGATGCGAACGACCTTACCTGGATGCGTGCCAGCGCTTCAATGCCGCTCGCAAGTAGTGTAGTGGAGATTGATGGATACAAGCTCCTCGATGGCGGAATGACAGATTCAATTCCGCTCAAATATTTCGAGAGCATCGGTTATAACCGAAATGTTGTGATTTTAACTCAACCTCGTGAATTCCAGAAAAAGCCTGCAAGCCTGATGGGACTTATGAAAATTATGCTTAAGAAATATCCTAAGCTTGTTGATGCAATGAAGCGCCGACATGTTGTTTACAATGAAGAAACTGCCGATGTTTTTGCAAAAGCAGATCGCGGTGAAGTTTTTGTAATCTGTCCAAAGCAGTCTCTTGGAATCAGCCGTACAGAAAATAATCCTGATGAACTTCAGCGCGTTTACGATGAAGGCCGCCGTACAGCACTTGAACTGCTTCCAGAAATTAAGGAGTTTTTGAATGCCGATAACTGATTTTCTTGAAAGTAAAAATATCCGTCTGGACCAGCAGCTGCGCTTTACTGCAGAAATTGACAAGATGACTTCGATTCTTCGCCGCACCATGCTGATTGATGGTTCACGCCGTGAAAATGATGCCGAGCATTCGTGGCACATTGCGGTTATGGCGCTGATTTTTGAAGAGTATGCCACCCAGAATGTAGATGTAAGCCGTGCTGTAAAAATGTGCGTAGTTCACGACCTCATAGAAATCTACGCAGGAGATACCTTTGCTTACGATGCAGCAGGAAATGCAGATAAGGCAGAACGCGAAGCCGCAGCCGCAGATAAGCTTTTTGCACAGCTTCCAAAAGAGCAGGGCGCAGAAATCCGTTTGCTCTGGGAAGAGTTTGATGCAATGCAGACTCCGGATGCAAAATACGCTGCCTGCATGGACCGCCTTCAGCCGTTCCTTCATAATACTTTGACCAGCGGTCACACCTGGGTAGAAAGCGGAACAGTTCGTGCATCTGTAGAAAAACGTATGGCAGTTATCAAAGATTTTATGCCCGAGATTTACAAGTGGGTAGAAAAGAATATAGATAACGCAGTTTCAAAGGGCTGGCTTAAGGGTTAATTTCTTCCAGCTGCTTTTTCCAGGATTTCAATTAAGCCGGAATAATTTTTGCGGACGGTTTTTCTGTGTGCGTCCTGAATAAACTCCAGTTCGTTACGGAACAGTCTGTCCTTTGCAGAAACCGGCATGTACTGAATACTGCTTCTTGTGTAGTAGTGTTCAATACAACCCTTAGGAAGAATATAGATTCTTGCAGCTTCAGTTGCCGCAAGAATAAAGGCCGCAAGATTTTTTATAAGAGGAATTGTTTCTGCAATTTCTGGAGAAAGGCATTTTTCAATTTCATCACTTACATTATTAATGCCCTGTAAAAGTACTGTTTTATAAGTGTCTACGCTCTCGGCATTTTCATGCTTTTCGCGGAGCTGGGTAAGCTTTTCAATAAGAGGCTGCATTTTAGGCGGAATGCTGTTGGTTTCAAAATAATTATTCAGCTCCTGAGAAATCTTTATGAGATATCTTTCAAGTCTGAATATCAGCTTGCTGAGAGTGATTTCCTGAGCCATTTCTTTTGTGGAAAAAATAGTTGAATAAAAATCAGCCTGTCTGTCCTTCTGTTTTTCGAGCCACTTGATTACGCGTTCATCTTCATTTGCAACATCGCGAAGCTTTCCGGAAAACAGAGAGTCCAGATCTGTTATAATTCGGCCGTTAGTCCCCAATAACGAACATACCTTACAGAAAACTCCAAGCTCATCTTTTCCACCAACATCAATAATACCGGTTCCTGCCGCACTGTATTCATCTTCGATAAAGGTCAGAAGGTAAGTAAACATCTGCTGGTCGGTATAGCCTTCTACGAAAATCTGGTTATCGGAAAAAAAGAACTGCTTGTGGTATGTGTTGAAGCGAGGGAGAAAGCGGCGGAATAAAGCGTCATCTTCCTCTGATAGTTCTTCAATACTTGTAGGAGCCTTGTTGATATGGCAGACAATAACTCCGCTTAATTCCTCTGGGGTTCTTAAATCAATATAAAAGGGGGAGTGTGAAATCAAAAAGAATAGCCTGCGTTCACTGTGCGAAACCTCTTTGCGGATTTCATTCATAAAAAAGGTTTGAAACTGAGGATGAAGGTGGAGCTCCGGTTCATCAATAAAAAGGCAGTCATCAGCTGCGGAATCATAAAGATTTACAAGCAGCGAAATGATTTCCCGAAGCCCGTGACATTCAGCCTCTTCCAGCATATATTCAACATTCCAGGCTTTGTTTTCAACAATTGGAATAAGAGTGCTGTCAATGTCTTCTATAAAAGTTATAGATTTTCCAAACATGCTCGACAGCACTTTTTCAATTTTAAGTTTGATTTTTTCGTTATCTTTGAGAATTGAAATCTGGTCGCTGTAATTACGATCGGCTTTAAGAAACTTAACAGAATAACCCGCAGCTTCAAATTGCTTTGCAATATTTTCTGCAAGAAGGGTTTTTCCACTTCCATTTGGGCCGACAATAAGATTTATTTGAGACCAGTTAGATTTCTTAAAAACGGTCTTTCCCCAGAGAAATGGAATTTTAACACGTGTTTCGAGCTCAATCATAATTATATTATAACATAGGTTTGATTTTATGATATAATAAAAACAATGAAAGTTATTACAATTACACCGCCGGTAGTTCAGTTTAATACTCCGTATCCCTCAGGAGCTTATCTTACTTCTTTTTTTAAGACTCAAAATTATGATGCCGCCTGGTTTGATTTAAATATCAGACTTTTTTATGAGATTTTCAGCCGTAACGGATTAAAACGTCTTTTTAAACTTTCAGAAAAAAATGCCCTTAAGCTGGCTGATGAAGCTGATAACAAGGGCGATGATAATACCGCATTTAACCTTCGCCGCTATATTACACAAAAAGAAAACTGGATTGAATGGATTGATTTTATAACTGCAGTTTTATGCGGTAAAGAATCCCGCGAAAAGGAACATCAGTTTTTATTTTCTCCCTTTGCACCGCGTGGTTCAAGAATGGAAAATTATCTTTCTAATCTGGCAGAAAATGGACGTGAGCCTACAGTAGACGATGTTCGCTTTTTGTGTACCTTTGCACTTGCAGATCTTTCGGATTATATAACAGTTGCTTTTGATAAGCAGTTTTCACTTGTCCGATATGCCGAAGCTCTTGCAGTGGATACCAGAAGCTTTGCTGATTTTGAAGCACAGATTGATTCACCTGTTATGGAGCATTTTTATAAACCGGTTCTGGAAAAGTTGTTTCAGGAAAAATCAGCTGTTTTTCAATCCGCAACAGAGGGAGAAAACCGTACACTTGTCTGCATTTCCGTTCCTTTTGCAGGAACCTTTTTGCCGGCTCTTTACACCGCGCGCTACGTTAAACAAAAATTCGGCAGTAAGGCTTTTGTGTGTATAGGTGGCGGCTACGTAAACACCGAGCTCCGCGAAGCACGCGATCCGGCCCTTGCAAAATATATAGACGCCATTTCGTACGACCGCGGTTACGGCTCCTATAGGGCACTGTTAAGTGCGATAGCTGTAGCTGGTGAAAGTAGCGCAGAGACAGAAATTAAAGTTCTCTACAAAATGCGACTTTTCACGCCGCAGTCTGATGGATCAGTAAAAATCACCGAACCGCTCTGGCAGGACATAGACTTCGAAAAATACGAAAACGAAATAACTGCAAAAATCATACCTGATTATTCTGATATAGATTTTTCGATTTATCCTAGAATGTGCGACGATGCAAATGCAATGCACAGAATCTGGACGGATGGTTCGTGGATAAAAGCATACCTTGCGCATGGCTGCTACTGGCACCGCTGCGCCTTTTGTGATACCACACTGGATTATGTTTGCGGATATAAACCAACTGATATAGAATCACTTTATAACGGACTTCTAAAAACTGCCCGAGAAAAAGGAGTTTATGGAATTCATTTTGTTGATGAGGCATTGCCACCTGTTGCGCTTAAAAAGTTTGCGCTTTTAAATGCAAGAGCTGGGAATCCGCTTTATTTCTGGGGAAATGTCCGATTTGAAAAGGTTTTTACAAAGGATTTTGCGGCTTTTTTAAGTTACTGCGGTTTTGGTGCGGTTAGTGCGGGAATTGAAGTTGCAACGGGGACAGGCCTGGAAAATATAAAAAAGGGAACAGACCTTGATTCAATTGTTTCTGCCTGTGCTGCCTTTAAGGAAGCTGGTATTCTGGTTCACGCGTATATGATTTACGGCTTCTGGTATGATACAGCACAGACGATTATTGATTCTATGGAAACGCTTCGTCAGTTTTTTGAAGCAGGACTTCTGGATTCGGCTTTCTGGCATAAGTTTTCGCTGACTAAAAACTCCGAGCTTTATGAAAAGCTTAAAGCCTCCTGGAAGGGTGGGGCAGAGTTTACAAAATATGGCCACCCGCTGGAAACAGCCCTTGATTCCTGGATGCACGGCAAAAAGCTTGAACAGAAGGTGCAGAAGTGGTTCGATTTTCCGGTTCCGGCTCCAACGGTCAAAAAGGATTTTGTAGACAAAGCGATTGAACGCTATGAACAGGTGAGCAGTTCTAAAACAAAAGGTGAACCTTACTGGCTTGGAAGCACTCCAATCCTCACGGCGAATAAAGGGGACAACTCAGAACTTCACTGGTTTTATCTTCAGGAAGAATACAGTGTCCGATGCAAAGAATTATTCGGCGGTAAGGATGAAGCCACTCCATCATCACTTGTAGAACTTTTATGCAGTTTGCGCCCGGAATGCCCCGAAGAAGTCAGGCAAAAAAATATCCTGCAGATAAGTAAATCCGCAGGATTACAAAAAGCATTGGAAAAGCTGCACAACAAAGGGCTGGTGTTTATCCCGTAA
>JAEEGK010029126.1_pt1 | contig 11034 bp, 7 predicted proteins | sample 8958771 | NCBI WGS metagenome assembly JAEEGK01 (sample SAMN16246547, study PRJNA631951) | gut metagenome | biome: gut microbiome; feature: rumen; material: SC-attached | host: Bos | place: Iran: Karaj | collected 2018-10 | reverse complement strand
GCGACAATCCGTAGTTGGCTCTCAGGAACAAAGCAAATACGGCCAGCATGGTGTAGTAACCAAAGCGCTCGCCAGTGTTGGCCAATGCCAACGCGAATAGTCCTTTCGGCTGTCCTTCAAACATAGTACTAAATTTTTAATTATTATTGATTTTACTTGATTTTGTCATTCTTTGTACGCACCAAATCGAAGAGGTAGGTGGCCTTGATGACGATTTGTCCGAAGTTGCTTCGTCCAAAATAGTCACTCTTCGAATTGCCGTAGATATTGCCCAAACCGTAGTAGTAACGACCCTCTATCATGAAATGTCCTAACTTACGGTTCGAGAACTCCAAACCTATACCACCAGTGATACCGTAATCGAACTTCTTCTCAACAGCCATCGTATCCTGAGCTACAACAGACGAGGAACGCTTGTTGAGTGTTTCCTTCCCCGGTACCACATTTGTTGACGTCGACTCACTCAGGAACATACCAATCTGCGGACCTACCTGGAAAAAGAACTGGAAGCCCTTACGTTCACGTCCCCACCCCATACGGGCCATCAGGGGAATCTGCAGATAGGTCATCTTGCGCTCATAGAACAACGGATTGAGTTTCTGGGTATCGTCCGCATAGTAAACGGGCTGGCGGTCGGCATCTTTGATATCTTCCTTCCATCCTGTCTGAGCCAGATTCACCTCGGCCACGATGGCACAAATGCTCTTGAAGTACTTCTCGCAGGTATAGCGTACTGTCAAACCGCCTGTCAGGCCACCTAACATATTCTGTGGCACCTCAGGCATAAAGCCCACATTACTCAACATGTAGCCTCCGTTCACACCTACGGCAAAGTCAGTACGATAGTCGCCAATCTGCGCCCTTGCAGAGAAAGGTAAAAAGATAAAAAGGTAAAAAGGTAAAAAACATTTTACCACCTTTAAAACCTTACAAAATAATATCGTAATCATTCTCTTTTATTTCTTTACCTTTTTACTTTTTTACCTTTAAAAGTTGATAGTTTCTATACGCTGGTCCTTGGTATAGTGCACAAACAGACGTGCACGGTTCTGCAAACCTCCACCACTCAGACGTTCAAAGTGCAATGGCGTCTGATACGGCGTATAGCCCACCATGCCTGAAGCACCTGTAAAATTATGGCCATACATGTGCAAGCCCTTGATAAAGAAATAGGCGTGGTCGAAACCTGTCACGGCATAACGCTGATGATAGTTCTGCATATCCTGATGGAAGTTCCAGCGGTATTTCTGCTTGAAACGAGCCGTACTCGACGCCACAGGATTCATATAATAAGTAGAGGGTATGCAGACGTCGTACTTATAGAAGTTATCCAGGTGTCGGCTGGTATACATGAGCCATTCAGGATAGCCAAACACGGCGACCTGTATCTGGGAGCGCGTCATCGTCATGCCGTTGAGCTTGGCAAAAGCGACGTTCAACTCCTGTGAACGACTGGTGTTCAGCACGACGACGTTAGGCTCGGTAGTCGAGAACGACTTCTGGAACATTGATTCGCCAGAACGCAGATTGGTAATGCTGTACTTCTTGCCTTCCATTTCCAGTTTGCGACGCAAAGCCGAGGTAAAGCCACCCTTTGTGCTGGTAGTATCGTTACAGTCGATGATAACAGTATGATAGTTCTTGTAACGTTCGTAGAAACGAGCGACGTAGCCGTCATTCAACACATTGCCGTTCTGATATACCTGGAACAGCTGGGCATTAGTAAACACCTCTGGCGAATTGATACTGAACGGAATCATCACGCGGATGTTGTGCTGACGGGCAAAATCGCCCAATGCCTTAACCTGCTTGGTGTATAGCGGACCGATAATCAGGTCTCGGTCGGCAGCATGCGGGTCTTGCAGTATCTCGTTGATATCCGTATCTTCTGCCACATTCCACGCACGGACATCGGTCGAAATACCATTGGCACGCAGACTGTCGCAAGCCATCAGTATGCCACGATAGTACTCCACCATGCGTTTGCCATCGCCATTGATGTTATGCAATGGCAACATGATACCAACACGAATCTCGCGCTGACGCATATCGGTCTCCACAACCTGAGGCTTGGTAGGCATCGCGATTTCCTGAGTCGTAGACTCCTGTTTTGCATTTGGGTCGTGAGAAGGAAAGGGAATCTTGATGAAGTCGCCCTTCTTCAGTTCGTAACCAGGCGAATTCATTTCCGGGTTGGCATCAATCAGCTCCTGAACGGTAAGACCATTCTCACGAGCAATGCCAAATATGGTTTCCTTACGCTTTACCTTATGCATTTCCTTATAGGTTTGCACCTGTGCCAAGGCTGTCTCTGCCGTGAAGCAGAAAAGCACCAAAAGCATGAAAATTCTCAATGTTTGTATCATAAAAACTGTTTATTTTCAATTTTTCGTTGCAAAATTACAAAAAAAGATGCGGAAGTCCGACTTTTTTCGCTAATTTTGCACAAATATTTATTTCTTAAGATGAAAAAAGGCATTTTTACAGCAATATTTCTCTTTGGATGGCTCCCTGTAAGTACATGGGCCACCATCAATCCTTCGGCAACCTATACCAATAGTACTGGTGAGGAAATAACCGTATATGCAGGCGATGAGTCGGGTGCAGGAGGCGGTTCGGCAGGCAGCTTGGAAGGCGATGCCCCGCTACTGGTGCGCTTCATGGCTAATGCATCGGACCTTGAAGCCGGTTCGACGCTTGAATGGCGTTTCCGTCACTCTGGTGCAGAAAGCAGCAACAGCGAGATCACACGCTACGAGGAGAATCCCGAATTTACCTTTACCGAGTCTGGTCTGACCGTAGCGACGCTCTATGTGCGTCTCAATAACGAGCTGGTGGATTCTGCATCTATCAATGTGACGATTACCGAGAGTCATCTTGAAATGCCCAATGCCTTCTCGCCCAATGATGACGGACGCAATGACTTCTATGGTGCAAAAGGGGCATGCCATCCTGAAGTCAGCGGTAAATACAAGAGCATTGTCGAGTTCCACGGCTACATCTTCAATCGTTGGGGACAGAAGCTCTTCGACTGGACGGACATCTCTAAGGGTTGGGACGGCACGTACAACGGATCGCCCTGCAAGGACGGTGTTTACTTTGTACTGGTCAAAGCCCGCGGTGCCGACGGCAAGGAGTATAATATCCGTCGCGACGTCACCCTGATTCGCAACTATAATGAAGTAACCTCGACAGCAACATCCAACCCATGAGCAACGACAGCAAGATTAACATCTACGGCGCACGGGTTCACAACCTGAAGAATATTGATGTCGAGATACCCCGCCACTCCTTGACTGTGCTGACGGGACTGAGTGGTTCGGGTAAGTCGAGTCTGGCCTTCGACACCATCTTTGCCGAGGGTCAGCGTCGCTATATCGAGACCTTCTCGGCTTACGCCCGCAACTTCTTAGGGGGCATGGAACGTCCTGATGTCGATAAGATTACAGGTCTGTCGCCTGTTATCAGCATCGAACAAAAGACAACCAACAAGAATCCGCGTTCTACAGTAGGTACGACTACCGAGATTTACGACTATATGCGTCTGCTGTTTGCCCGTGCCGGCAAAGCTTATAGCTATGAGACGGGCGAACCAATGGTAAAATACACCGAGGAGAAGGTCATCAACATGATCCAAGACGACTATGCTGGACGCAAGATTCTGATTCTGGCACCACTGGTACATGGTCGTAAGGGTCACTATCGTGAACTGTTCGAATCGATGCGCAAGAAGGGCTACCTGCATATCCGTATCGATGGCGAGGTGCAGGAGATTAAGCAAGGCATGAAGGTGGACCGTTACAAGACCCACGACATCGAAGTGGTCATTGACCGCATAGCTGTAAAGGGTGCCGATGAACGTCTGAAGAAGACCATCCAGACAGCTATGAAACAGGGCGAAGGTCTCATCATGATTATGGACTATGACACGGGGGAAGTCAAGCATTTCTCCAAACGACTGATGTGTCCTACCACAGGTATATCTTACAGTGATCCAGCGCCTAACACATTTTCATTCAACTCTCCCCAAGGCGCTTGTCCACGTTGTAAGGGCTTGGGTTATATCAACGAAATTGATATGGCCAAAGTCATTCCAGACACCAAGAAGAACATTCACGAAGGCGGTATTGTGCCACTGGGAAAATACAAGAACCAGATGATATTCTGGCAGATTGATGCCATCCTGCACAAGTATGAGTGCGACCTGAAAACACCTATAGCCGACATTCCCGACGAGTGTATGAACGAGATACTCTACGGTTCGCTGGATAGTGTACGCATTGACAAGGAACTGGTACATACATCGAGCGACTATTTCGTGGATTACGACGGTGTCATCAAGTATCTGCGCTCTGTGATGGAGAACGACGATACGTCGGCAGGTACCAAATGGGCCGACCAATTCTTGGCTGAATGCCAATGTCCTGAGTGTCACGGACAGCGTTTGAACCGCGAGGCCCTGTCGTATAAGGTCTGGGACAAGAACATTGCCGAGTTGGCCAATATGGATTTAGGCGAGTTGAGGAAATGGCTAAACACCTGTGAGCCGCATTTGGACCACCAACAGCAACAGATTGCTGCAGAGATTCTGAAAGAGATACGCACACGACTGGACTTCCTGCTGGAGGTAGGACTGGACTATCTGGCCCTGAACCGCCAGTCGGCATCATTGTCGGGCGGAGAAAGCCAGCGCATCCGTCTGGCTACACAGATTGGTTCACAACTGGTCAACGTGCTCTATATTCTTGACGAGCCGTCGATTGGTCTGCACCAGCGCGACAACGAACGCCTTATCAAGTCATTAAAGGAGTTGCGCGACTTAGGCAACACCGTGATTGTAGTAGAGCACGACGAGGACATGATGCGCCAGTCGGACTATATCGTCGATATCGGTCCGCGTGCCGGCCGTAAGGGTGGCGAGGTGGTGTTCCAAGGTACCATTGACGAAATGCTGAAGACGGACACCATTACGGCACAATACCTGAACGGAACCATGCGCATTGCCATGCCCGAGAAGCGTCGCACAGGCAACGGCCACGATTTGGTGCTCAAGGGCTGCACAGGCAACAACTTGAAGGAGGTAACGGCGACGTTCCCATTGGGCAAACTCATTGTCGTCACGGGTGTATCTGGTTCGGGTAAATCGACACTGGTCAACGAGACGCTCTACCCCATCCTATCGAAGCATTTCTACCGTTCGCTGCAACAGCCCATGCCCTACCAGAGCATCGAGGGGCTGGATTATATTGACAAGGTGGTCAACGTCGACCAGAGTCCCATTGGCCGCACACCGCGCTCTAATCCAGCCACCTATACGGGTGTCTTCTCTGACATCCGAAGTCTGTTTGTCAACCTGCCCGAAGCACAGATTCGAGGCTACAAGCCCGGTCGCTTCTCGTTCAACGTAAAGGGCGGACGCTGCGAGACGTGTGGCGGCAATGGCTATAAGACCATCGAGATGAACTTCCTGCCCGACATTCAGGTGCCCTGTGAGGAGTGTCACGGCAAGCGCTATAACCGTGAGACCTTAGAGGTGCGCTTCAAGGGCAAGTCGATTGCCGACGTGCTGGACATGACCATCAATCAGGCCTGCGAGTTCTTCGAGAACGTGCCCGACATCCTGCGCAAGATTAAGACCATACAGGACGTCGGTCTTGGCTACATCAAGTTAGGACAGCCCTCTACCACGCTTAGCGGCGGCGAGAGCCAGCGTGTCAAACTGGCTACCGAACTATCGAAGAAGGATACGGGTAAGACGCTGTATATTCTGGATGAGCCTACCACGGGTCTGCACTTCGAGGACATCCGCATTTTGATGGATGTGCTGCAAAGACTGGTAGATCGTGGCAATACCGTCATCATCATCGAGCACAACCTCGACGTCATCCGACTGGCTGACCACATCATCGACATGGGACCAGAAGGAGGACGTGCCGGAGGTACTATCCTTACCACCGGCACGCCCGAAGAAGTAGCAAAATCCAAGAAAGGCTACACGCCACGATTCCTGAAAGATGTTTTGAATAAATAAATTAACCGCAGATTATACAGATTATACAGATTGTTATGCAATAACGATGTGCGCCTTTATCTGTGGAAATCTGCGTAATCTGCGGTTAACTGACAATTAGACAATTAGTTCTTGACGAGTCTGACCTCGTAGATTTCACCAATCTGCTTGCGTGGCTTAGCCTGGAATTTTACACGAACCTGCTTCTTGCCTTTCAGCAACTCAGCGGGTATAGGATATGTCTCGTACTTGAATTCCGAGATGCGATACTTGCCCGTATTGTTCACCGACGTCACAACGACATCGTCGACAAGGATATCGAACTCATGACTCTTCCACTCGCCAACGCCCCAATACTTCAGGCGCAAGCTCAGCTCAGTCTGTCCGCCCGTCTGCAACAGATAGCTGAAATAGTGACCGTCGCTGGCATCACGATAGAACACATCATTGGTGTTGCCCACATTCGAACGGTCGGTCTCCATAAAGTGGTCTGACTCAGGCTGCTGCTCACCGGGCTGCACCTTATCAACAGTGCGGTCTTCAAGGGCCTGACGCTCCTGCTCTCGTTTAGCCAAGTTATCGAGATAACCCTTATAGCTATTCTCCGAGAGTGCCAGCCAGTACATCATATAGCGGCTATCGTGCAACTCAAAGAAAGGCATCAGTTCATTGCGGATTTCGTTCTCCATACGCGTTGTCAGCGTAAAGTGCAGCGGCTTACCTGCAACAGGGTGCAACTGGTTGGCAATATCCTCCAGATTATTATTAATAAGGATAGGTGCCTGGTCAACGGGCAGCTTCTTGCCAACGGCCAACTGTCCGAAACGACTATCGTCGGCAATCAGACGGACCAAATCCTCAGTACCAGTCTTCATAGCCAGCATAATAGGACCATGCATCAGGGCGATATACTGTGGCAGGTTAGGCAGATACTTCACGCTGTTGTGCATCGGAAACGTGATGTCCACCACGTCGCCCTTCTTCCACTTACGGCTGATGGCCACATAACTGGACGGACCAGTGACGATGCTGACGGGCTGACCGTTTACCTTTAGCGCAAACTCACCAGGCTTCACCCATGCGGGATAGCGTACCTGCAGCGTAAATTGTCCCTTGCCTTCAGCAATGCTGATACGGCTCGTCTCGGCATACGGGAACTGCGTCTCTTGGCGCACCACGATGCCACGCTCTTTCCAGTTCAGCTGGGTAGCGGCAAACAGGTTGACAAACAGATTGTCCTGTTTCTTGGTATAGACAAACTGACCGTACTTGCCGTGGTTCTCCATACCCGTACCAACGCAGCACCACATCGCTTCGTTAGGAGCTGAATAGTTACGATAGTGACGTGGACGAGCCGACGTAAAGTACACATATCCACCATGTTCCGGATGTTGGCTCGACAAAATATGATTGAATGTAGCCAACTCGTAGAAGTCGGCATAACGGGCCTCAGGATTACGGCGGTGCAACTCTTCCGACAGCTTCAGCATGTTGTTTGTGTTACACGTCTCAGGACCGTCGATATCCTCTACGAAGTCCTTACAGGCCTCCTTGCTGGGGAAGTGCTCACGACGCGAATTACCACCAAAGGCCAATGTGCGTTCGCCAGTCACGATGTCCCAGAAGAACGATGCTGCATTGTGGTAAGCCTCGTCGCCTGACAGTTCGCTGATGCGCTCGAAACCGACCACCTTAGGCACCTGCGTGTTGGCATGCATGTTGTCCAAACAGTCCTGACGCTGTTCCAATGGCAACAGCAATCTTTTGTGCGAGAAACGCTTGGCAACATCCAAGTACTTCTTGTCGCCCGTGATGGCATAGGCATCGGCCAGCACCTCGTTCATGCCGCCATGCTCGGTATGTAGTGTGCGCTCCACCTGTTCGTCGGTCAGTCCGCTGGTCAGGTCGATAGCCCAGTCGCAGAAGTCCAAGAACAGCTTCTTGGCCTGCTCGTTACCGCAGTACACCCAGCAGTCGCGCAGACCGGCATACATCTTATGCAGATTATAGAAAGGTACCCAAGCCCCGCTGTAGGGACCGAAATTGCCCTTCTTATAGTTCGACCAGATACGGTCCGAGCCGGGCACACCGCCAACATAGCCCTTACCCCACTCCGGATGGTTTTTGGCATTGGCATCGGCGCAACGCTGCAACTCGCTAATCCAGTACTCCATGCGCTCACGGCAGGCCTCCGAGCCCGTAGCAGCATTCATGGCCAGCGCCGTCAGATAGTGGCCACCCACGTGACCGTCCAGTCCTGCCCAGTTCGGATACAACTCACCCTTCGGCGTCAGTCCGGCTTCCTTCAGGAAGGGTGCCAGCAGTCGGTCGTTGTCGTACTTCAACAGCACTTGTATGTTCAGGTCGCGTGCCTTCTTCAACGGACCGTCCAACAATGTGACGTCACCAAGTGGAAACTCGTCGGCATAGAGCCGATCCTGTGCTTGCATGCTGCCTGCCATAAGGAGCATCGCCAACGTAAAGGATGTTCTTCCTATACTTATCAAATGTCTTCTCATAATTCACGAATAGTTAATTGAGTGGCAAAATTACACATTATTTTCGACATTCTTTACTATCGAGTGTTTAAAGATTGTTAAGAGTTAAAGAATTAATCGAAATTGTTTCGTATCTTTGTACCAACAAATAACCATTTTTTATCAAAAAAACTATTATGTTAGTACTTGTTATCCTTATCGTCGTGGCAGTTATCGCCATTGGTTACTTCATCAGCACCCAGCGCTCGCTGGTCAGTCTCGATGAGATGTGTAAAAACGCCCTGAGCCAGATTGAGGTTCAGCTCAACTCCCGTTTCGATGCTGTCATTGCATTGGCCAAGACGGCAGCCAAGTATGCCGAACACGAGTCTGACACCATTATCAAGACCGTCGAGGCCCGTGGTGGACAGAAGTCCTCTGCAGGTGCTACGCCCGAAGCCATCAACCAGCAGAGCGACCTGCTCTCGCAGATGATGGGCAAGTTGAACGTTGTCTTCGAGCGCTATCCTGAACTGAAAGCCAGCGACCTTTATATGGAGGCTCAGCAGGGACAGAAGCAGTACGAGGAGAACGTCCGCATCTCGCGCATGGTCTACAACGATACGGCTACGAAGATGAACCGTATGGTACGCCAGTGGCCTTCCAGCATTGTTGCCTCGACGCTGAACTTCACGGTCAAGGAGTATCTGAAGATTGACGATGCACAGAAGAAGAGTTACCCCAACCTCGATGAAGCATTCAAAAAGTAAATTTGCCTCTTGGCTGTTAGCCATGGGCTTTTGGCTGACAGCAACAAGTGCTACAGCCCGTCCCTTCCTGCACGACCTGAACATCCGCGTGGTGCTGAGCCACAATGGCGATGCGCAGATTACGGAGACACGTCTGATGGACATCGACAACGAGGGTACCGAGTGCTACATCGGCCTGGGTAACATGGGCCAGAGCATTGTCGGCAATCTGAGGGTCAAGGACGAGACAGGGCGCGAATTCACCTGCGTTGACGATTGGGACATCGAACAGAGCCGACAGTGGAAGACCGGCAAGTGCGGCATCATTGAGAAACGCAACGGCTACGAACTATGCTGGGGCTTGGGTGATGTGGGACACCGCACGTACACCACCTCGTACACGATTACCAGTCTGGTACATGACTACCCTGACGCCGATGCCATCCGCCACGTCTTCCTTGACGAGGCTGTCAGGCCCAAACCTGCCCACGTTCGCATGACCATTGTCGCTGCCGACAGCACTCGCTTTTCACCTGACAGTTGCAGCATCTGGGGCTTCCGATTCCAAGGCGAGCTCTGGTTCGAGGGCGACAGTATTGTGATTGAGAGTACCGAGGCCTTTGAGGACCGTAGTGCCCTCTACGTAATGGTCAAATTTCCCAAAGGCATGTTCGAACCCACCATCCAGGAGGACGACACCTTCGAGCACAAGCAGCAGTTGGCCTTCGAGGGTAGCGACTATGTAGGCGACGACGATGACGAGGAGCTATCATCATTTGAAACCATGTTAGGCATCTTTGTGGGCTTAGTGATGTGGCTGATGCCCATACTCTGCGGTGTTGCCTACCTTTGGTATGTCTGGCGTGCCCGCCGTCGTGCCAACAAAGATTTGCTGTGGTATCGCGACATTCCCCTCAACGGCAACTTACAGCAGGCCAACGACATTCTGAATGCCTACCGCTATTTCGGTACAGACTATAACAACCTGCTCTCGGCCTGCATCCTGAAGCTTATCGACCTGCGTGCCATCAGCATCAAGCCCGTCCAGAACAAGAAGGGCAAGATGGTCAGCAGTTTCGTCATCAACGAGTTCCAAGATGCCAGCAACCAACCGCTGCTGTTGCGCAAACTGCACACCATTTTCAAGATTGCCGCCGGCGACGACGCTGTGTTGGAGCCCAAGGAACTGAAGTCGTATATGAAGAAAACCAGCAACGAGAGTGTCACCGATTCGTTTATCAACACGCTGCACACCAAGACTGCGCTGTCCAGCTATAAGGACCGTCAGGACGAGGTGCGCCAGGTGTTTGGTCTGCGCAAGTTCCTCAAGGAGTTTACCCTGCTTGACGAGCGCGGTATCAACGAGGTAACACTATGGAAGGACTACATGATCTACGCTACCCTCTTCGGTATTGCCGACCAGGTTATCAAGGACATGAAGAAGATTAATCCCGAATTCTTCAATATGGACCGCGTGGCTGCACAGATGGCCGACGACATGACGCTGCCGACTATCAACAGTGCCTTGCATTCCAGCTATACGCGTGCCTATATGAATAAGGTAAATCGTGAACAACGTGCCTCGGGCCGTGGCGGCCATTCGTCGTGGGGCGGTGGCGGAGGCGGCTTCTCCGGTGGCGGAGGCGGCGGCGGTGTTCGCTAATCAGTATCAGGGGTGGCCTGCGGGTCACTCCTTTTTATTTTCCAACCAATTGCCGCGATAAGAATGCTCATCAGCGGACTCAGGTAGTTGAAGAAACAGAACGGCAGATAGGTCAAGGTGGGAACGCCCAACACC
>JAEEGK010029125.1_pt1 | contig 11035 bp, 5 predicted proteins | sample 8958771 | NCBI WGS metagenome assembly JAEEGK01 (sample SAMN16246547, study PRJNA631951) | gut metagenome | biome: gut microbiome; feature: rumen; material: SC-attached | host: Bos | place: Iran: Karaj | collected 2018-10 | reverse complement strand
ACTTGCCTCTGCTCCAGGCCTTCATGCAGCCGGCCAGAATCTATTGGTTAATGGATCTATTTTTCACATTTGTCTCTGTCGGCCCAGCTCCCGGCGGTTGCGGCCGATGTAGAGGAAATAGAGGAACAGGTCGGTGGCGACCAGCAGGGCGTTGAACAGATAAAGCCATGTGACGATGTCGAAACTGTGCAGCACCTTATGCACAATCCCAAAGGCATAGCCCAAAATCACCAGCGACATGAACAACGGGCTCTTGCCAATCACCATTTTGGTCCTCAAAGATTTGGCGATGGATACCGGCCAGCTGACCGCAAAGCAAAGGAGGAAAAGCACCTCCCAGACACTGAAATTTGTCATAAGTTTTGTATCGTATTTTAGTTTGAGCCTCTGACAGCCTTATAATTTTAGCTAACTTTTGAACAATTCCCGTAAACAACTAATTTATTCATTTTGAGTGGCAAATGTAACACTTTTTTTATTACGCGGAAAATCGGGTTTTATTGTGGGCGGAAAGGATTATTTTGCCGTCGATTTTTTCGACAGAGTCATGCGACTATCGAAAAAAGGCTGGATTTGAACCGAAAACAGCATGTTGAATGTTGATACTTTTGCAAAAAAATAACAATTCAAAATTATAGATGCGTGGGATGCATATTGGGATGCGCTGGATGAAAAGAGTGATGGCGTTTTCCCTGCCGTCTCGGAAATGGGCCGGCAAAAAAATGTGCATTTTATGCGAAATGTCATGCAGGAATGGTATACGGACTGAAAAAAAAATTAACAATCCTGTTAAACCATATTGAAAAATTATCTATTTTTGCAACATGAAGAACACAAACGCTAACAACATCTATATCAAATGAAAGACAAGAAGAACTGCGAACAGGCGATCCTGCGGGCCGCCGAGGCGGAATTCCTTGAGAAGGGTTACACCGGCGCACGCACCGTCACGATCGCGGAGCGGGCCGGCATCACCCACGCCCTGCTGCACTACTACTTCCGCAGCAAGGAGCAGCTTTTCCAGCGAATATTGCAGGAAAAGGTGCATCTCTTCGCCGCACAAATCTATCCGGTGCTGATGGACGAACACATCGCCTTTCCGGACAAAATCCCGCAAATCATGGGGCAGCATTTCGACTTCCTGACGGAGAATCCGCTGCTGCCGCGCTTTCTTTTGAACGAGGCTGTCCGTCATCCCGAATCGTTTGCAGAAATCCGGAAAAAAATGGAACCGCTGCTTAAGAACTGCCCGCCCGTCATACAGGAGCAGATCGACAATGAGGTGAATCAAGGAAGGATGCAGCCTATCGGCGCCGTCACACTGCTGCTTGACATGCTTATGCTGAATGTAAGCACAATCTTGTGCTTGCCGGTTTTCCGGCTCTTCTATGAACAGGAACCGGAAGAGCTGCGCATTCTGCTACAGGAGCGGAAGCACGAAAACATCACACTGATGCTGCAGAGGCTGCAGCCCTCCACAGCGCAACAAGAACAAAGGGACTAAAGAATTTTCAGAACAATGGACAATTTGGAACAACGCAACATACCCACATATTTCGCCGGTATCGACATCGGCTCCACGACCCTGAAAATAGTTGTCACCGACAGTGACGGGCGGATGCTTTTCAGCGACTACCGCCGACACAACACCGACATCCGTGCGGCCGCCGGTGAAACGTTCCGCGCACTTTGGGAAAAGAGCGGGGAATGCCGTCTGGCCTGCGCCATCACCGGCTCGGTCGGGATGGGCTATGCCGAACGGAGCGGAATTCCCTTCATCCAGGAGGTGGTGGCCTCCGCCGAACTGGTGAAGCAGCGTTTTCCGCAGGTCTCCACCTTCATTGACATCGGCGGTGAAGATTCGAAAATGATTTTTTTCGCGGAGGGGAAATCGCCGGACATCCGCATGAACGGCAGCTGCGCGGGCGGCACCGGAGCATTCATTGACCAGACCGCCTCACTGCTCGGCGTAGAGACCATCGAACTCAACTCCCTCGCGGAAAAATCGGAAAACATCTACCCCATCGCATCGCGCTGCGGGGTCTTTTCCCGGACTGACATACAGAACCTCGCCAGCCGTAACGTGAGCAAGAGCGACATCGCCGCCTCGGTGTTCCACGCGGTCGCCATGCAGGTTGTCTCCTCGCTGGCGCGAGGAATGGACATCACGCCGAAGCTCTTCTTCTGCGGCGGGCCCTTCCACTTCCTGCCCGCGCTGAAAAAGGCCTTCCTAAACCTGCTGCAACTGGACGAATCCGACTGCATCACAGCGGAGGATGCGCGGCTGATTCCGGCATGGGGCTGCGCGCTGATGGCACGGCAGAAGGCTGGAGCAGACGGCAAAATGGAAAAGCTGACGCCACTTTCCGAGCTGCTTGCCGCCATGGATGGCAAAAGCGGAGAAACATTCGAAACACCCATTTTCAAAAGGCTTCCCGCACTCTTCAAGTCTGAAAGCGAATTCGAGCAATGGAAGAACGCCAAAGGAGCGCACGAGGTGCCGCGCACCGATTGGGACGCCCTCTCCGATCCAGACTGCTTCCTCGGCATTGACTCCGGCTCCACCACAACAAAAATAGTCCTGATTGACAAGAAAAAACGGATTATATATCAGGACTACCTGCGCAACGAGGGCGACAGTTTCCGCGCCATGCTGAAAGGAATGGAGCGGCTGCGCGAGGAGGAGGAGAAGCATGAGCGCAAAATCCGCATCCTACACAGTGCTGTCACCGGCTACGGCGAAAACCTCATCAAGACCGCCTTCGGGCTGCACGAGGGCATCATCGAGACCATCGCACACTACATGGCCGCCAAGGAGATATTGCCGGACGTAAGCTTTGTGCTGGACATCGGCGGGCAGGACATGAAGGCCATATTTATCGAGAACGGAACCATCAAACGGTTGGAAATAAACGAAGCCTGTTCGTCCGGATGCGGATCGTTCATCGAAAACTTCGCCAACATGCTGCACTATCCCGTGGCGGAGTTCGCAAGGATGTCCTGTTTCGCCAAGGCACCATGCGACCTGGGCACCCGCTGTACCGTCTTCATGAACTCCAAGGTGAAACAGGCGATGCGCGAGGGTGCAGGTGTGGATGACATTGCCGCCGGATTCTCCTACTCAGTGGTCAAAAACTGTCTGTTCAAGGTTTTGAAGCTAAAGGATGTGAAGGAATTGGGCAACCGCATCGTCGTGCAGGGCGGGACATTCCGCAACCTCTCCATTGTCAAGGCGATGGAGGAGCTTACAGGCGTTAAGGTGGCCTATTCGAACATCCCCGAACTGATGGGCGCATACGGAGCCGCGCTCTACGCACTTGAGACGCAAAGCGCGGAGCAGCCCGCACTGACAATCGGCCAGCTGGCATCATCACAGGCCTACGACGCCCGTTTCGAGCACTGCACCGGCTGCGAGAACCAATGCACCGTCAAGGTGTTCAAATTTGCAAACGGCAACACATTCTATGCAGGGAACAACTGCGAGAAAATATATTCCAACCGGAGCGAAAAGAGCGCAAAGGGGCACAACCAGTATCAGGAGCGCTACAGGCTGCTCTTCCAGCGCACCTTCCCGAAGGAGCGCAAACCCCTGATGACCATCGGCATTCCGCGCGGATTGGGCATGTACGAGCACTACCCCTTCTGGCATACCCTGTTCACCGAATGCAACCTGAAGCCGGTGCTTTCGCGCCCATCGACCAACCCGCTGTACGGGAAAGGCATCCGCACCATCATGTCCGACAACATCTGCTTCCCGGCCAAACTGATGCACGGCCATATCATGGACCTGGTGGAGAAAAAGGTGGACCGCATCTTCTACCCCTACTCCATCTTTGAGCGCAAGGAGGACCCAAAGGCGCGGAACAGCTACAACTGCCCTGTGGTGGCGGGCTACTCGGACGTGATCCGCTCCTCGATGGATCCGGAAAAGAACTACGGAATCCCGTTGGATTCGCCCAGCACCTCGTTCAACAACGCGAAACTGCTGAAAAAATCCTGCACAGCCTATCTTAAATCGTTGGGCGTGAAGGGGAACGTGATTGAAAAGGCCTTTGAAAAGGCGCGGAAAACGCAGGACGAGTATGTATGGACTCTGGCCGAACAGAACCGTCACATCCTCGAACGGGCAAAAAAGGAGAACCGCATGGTCATCCTGCTGGCGGGCCGCCCCTACCACACCGACCCGCTGATCCAGCACAAGATAGCCGACTGCATCGCCGACATGGGCATCGATGTGATCACCGAGAACATCTCGCTCCTGAACGGGGACGAGGTATATGACGAAATCAACGGCATCTCCCAGTGGGCCTACCCCAACCGCATCCTCAAGGCGGCACGTTTTGTTGCCGGCAGCGACGAGAACATCCATTTTGTGGAGCTGACCTCCTTCGGCTGCGGCCCCGACGCCTTCATCATCGATGAGGTCAACGAGGTGCTCAAGCGTAAAGGCAAAAGCCTGACTCTGCTGAAAATTGACGATGTGAACAATATTGGTTCGCTGCGGCTGCGCATCCGCTCACTTGTGGAGAGCCTGAAATTCCACCACACATACTCAGCCGAGCAGCCGGTAAAGAAACTGCCGGTCTATACCAAAGCGGACCGGCACCGCAAAATTCTCGCCCCCTATTTTGCCGAAGGCTATTCGGAGTTCCTGCCCGCCATTTTCAAGCTGATGGGCTACGAACTGATCAACCTGCCGATGGGCAGCAAGGAGGCTGAGGAGACAGGCCTAAAATATGCCAACAACGAGGTCTGCTACCCCAACACGCTTGTGGTGGGCACCATCCTGCGGGAGCTTCAGAGCGGCAAATACAAGCCGGACGAGGTGGCTGTGGCCATCACCCAGACAGGCGGGCAGTGCCGCGCATCCAACTACATCGCCATCATCAAGGACGCGCTCCTCTCCGCAGGGTTTGACAATATTCCGGTGGTCTCCGTAGCATTCGGCGACACCATGATGAACGAGCAGCCCGGCTTCGAGCTGAAGCTGAAGGGCAACATCCGCATCACCTACTACACCCTGCTCTACGCGGACTGCCTCTCAAGGCTATACTACGCATCGTTAGTGCGCGAAAAGGAGAAGGGGCTTGCCAAACAGCTGCGTGACAAATACACCGAGGCGGCCTTCCCGATAATCGAGCGCCGCGACCACAAGGCTCTGCTGAAACTCTTTGAGGAGGCCGTGGCCGAATTCGACAGCGCCATCCTGCATAAGGAGGGCATACCTGTCATAGGAGTTGTAGGTGAAATATATGTGAAATACAATTCGTTCAGCCACAAGAACGTGCTGACATGGCTGGCGGAACAGGGCGTGGAGGTGATGGCACCATCCATGTACAACTTCTTCTTCAACAGCTTTGTAAACAAGCATATAAACAAGAAACTGCACATCAAGGAGGTGGATTTGCCGCTCTTTATCACTGACACCATCTACAAACTGGCCTACGGCATCGCCAAAAAATTCGATGCCATCGGGCGCAGGTTCAAGTACTACCGTCCCTTTGCGGACATTTTCCACGATGCGGAGCTGGCCTCCAACGTCATCAACCTGACCGCAAACTTCGGCGAGGGCTGGCTGATTCCGGCGGAGCTTTGCAGCATGGCGGAGCAGGGCATCTATAACGCCATCAGCCTCCAGCCCTTCGGCTGCATCGCCAACCACATCATTTCAAAGGGTATTGAGAAGCGGATAAAATCGATTTATCCGAAAATGAACCTGCTCTTCCTCGATTTCGACGCCAGCACCTCCGATGCAAACGTCTTCAACAGGCTGCATTTCATGGTGAAAAATGCAAAGGAGCAGTAAAATCCTTACGGCAGCATCACCACCTTGCGAACCTGGGTGCCCTGGCTGGAGGTGAAGCGCACCCAATAGGCGCCAGGCGCGGGAAGACGGCACTCGGTCCGCTCCGCAGTGAGGGTCCGCGATTCCAGCAGCTGGCCGGAAACCGAACAGACCTCCATCTGCACAGGAGACGTTGCGGAATGCTCCACAAAGAAGCTGCCGCGAGCAGGATTAGGATAGAGCTTGAGCGGCCAAGCCCCCTCCGTCTCGTGCAAACCGACACCGTGCGGAAGCGTGCGGAAAGAGTTTTCGCTCCAGTCGCTGATGGTGTCGGTGCATGTTACCTGCATCCGCACACGATAAAGCGTGTTCGGCAGCAGGCCTTTCAAATCAAACTGCCCGACATGCAGCACGGTGTCAGCCAGCAGGCTGCCGCCGTCAATCAGGCACTGAAGATGGTAGCTGAAGCCGCGCGTGGTATCGGCCTGCCATAGCAGCCGCGCACTATTCTCTGTAAGCTCACTCACATCGAAACCGCGGACCGTGTCGCATGGCTCCTTCGGTGTTCGGAAGGTGCAGACCGGGGTCCACGGTCCGTACATGTTCAAGCCGAACATGGCACGCACATAAACATCATATTCAGTCTGGGAAGAGAGTCCGGTAACCGTGAATTTGTTCTGGATGGCGTTCTGCACAGCCATGCTGTCCAGTTCGGTGCCGTGCGGTCCGCTCGCCACCTGCCAGGAGAAGGCCTTTGACTTTTTCCAGCTGAGGAAGCAGCGGTCGAACTTCAGCGAATCGACGGCCAGCTCCTTCACGGTATCAATCGTGTAATAGCTGAGGCTCAAGTTGTCAACCGTAAGCGTAGAGCCCTCCACGCCTCGCGACAATGAGGAGAGGAACAGAAAGATGACCGAATCGGGAAAACAGTCGGCAAAATGCAGATAGTCCACATTGAATTTCTTAAAACTGGAGGAAGGCTGCAGCAGCGAAATCCCGCCGCCGGAGAGCCTTGCCGCCGGAACGGTGTCGGTTGTGTCGGTGGAGACGCAGAGCATCAGTAGGATACCACGGTCGGCAGTGTCGGGCAGGTTCTGACCCACCTTATATTTGTAATAGCCTGTCAGACGATGAGGCACCTTGTCGACCCTCATACCGCCGGAAAAGAAGTTACGCACGTTCAGCTGGGAAAGGGTGGTCATCATCTTGCCGAGGCTGTCCAAGTTAGTCATGCTGTTGGTGTCGCCCAGAAACTCTGCAAGTCCGGAGAAAGCACTGAAAAGCTGGATGATATTGACTTTCGCATTTGAGAGCATGCCAGGAAAGGGCTTGGTAAGGTCCAGCGTGGAATCAATCATGCCGGTGGTATCTATCAGGTTTACAATTGTCCGCACAACCGCCGCCAACAGAGGATTGACAACAAACGAACTGACCGAAGCGGCATAGTCCCCCTGCTGTGCAGCAGTGTCGCGCAGCGGTTTGGCGAAATCAAGCCCCAGACTGCCCGCCTGGATACGGATTCCATTCCACTCATCCAAAGTGACAGACTGGCCGAAAAGTCCGCCTGAAACGGTCCAGTTTTCAAACGACCCGTTCGGGATAGACTGTGAATTGGCTGAAAATGTAATAAAAAGAGCGCACAGCAGCCCTGTCAGTCGCAAGTGAAAAGATTTCATATACTATGGTTTTACGTTAAAAACTATTTCCAATCCAAATTAAACTTGACCGCATCAATCATGGAGGTGAAATAGTGGAAGTTCAATCCCTCAATATAGCGTGGTTCGATATCCTGCACATCCTTCTCGTTATCCTTTGAAAGCACAATGTCTGTAATGCCGACACGCTTGGCGGCCAGCGCCTTCTCCTTCAACCCACCGATTGGGGTGAGACGGCCGCGCAGCGTAATTTCACCCGTCATGGCCAGCTGCGGACGCATCGGCCTGCCGGTGAAAAGCGAGACGAGAGCGGTCAGTATGGTGATGCCGGCCGAGGGACCGTCCTTCGGAATCGCACCTTCCGGCACATGCACATACACATCCTTATCCTTGATGATGTTGCTGTTGAGATTGAATATTGCGGCGTTGGCCTTAATATACTCAAAGGCAATTGTGGCCGACTCCTTCATCACATCTCCGAGGTTGCCGGTCAGGGTCAGGCCGCCCTTGCCGTCGGAGCAGGCTGTCTCGACATAAAGCACGTCTCCGCCGACCGGAGTCCAGGCCAGTCCGACCGCCACGCCGGTCTTGCCCTCCCTGTATTCCTCCTCATCGGTATGCAACGGCACGCCGAGGACCTCCTTCAGGTTCTCGGAGGAGAGCTTTTTCCCGTGCTCCTTTCCGCTGGCAACCAGATATGCCTGATGACGCACCACCTTGGCTATCTGCTTTTCCAGCACACGCACGCCCGCTTCGCGGGTATATTGTGAAATTATCTCGTCCAAAATATCATCAGAAAAGGAAATGTCACGTTTTTTCAGACCGTTTTCCACAATCTGGCGGGGCACCAGATGACGCTTGGCAATCTCCAGCTTCTCCTGTTGAAGGTAGCTGCTTATCTCTATCACCTCCATGCGGTCCACAAGTGCGGGATGGATGGTGGAGAGGGTGTTTGCCGTGGCAATGAACATCACCTTCGACAAATCGAAAGTGGTTTCCAGATAGTTGTCGTAGAAAGTGCTGTTCTGCTCCGGATCCAGAACCTCCAACATGGCGGAGGATGGGTCGCCCTGTACCGTCATGCCGGAAATCTTGTCGATTTCATCCAACACAAAGACAGGGTTGGCGGTTCCGGCCTTCCGAAGAAGCTGAATGATACGTCCCGGCATCGCCCCGATGTATGTCTTGCGGTGGCCGCGGATCTCAGACTCGTCATGCAGGCCGCCCAACGACATCCGGATATATTTGCGCCCCATAGCGGCTGCGACAGACTTGCCCAACGATGTCTTTCCGACACCCGGAGGACCAACCAGACACAATATCGGCGCCTTCATGTCACCTTTCAGCTTCAGCACAGCCAGATGCTCGATAATCCGCTCCTTGATCTTATCCAGCCCGTAATGGTCGCGGTCAAGCACCTTGCGTGCCCGATCGAGGTCAATCTTTTCAGGAGAATAGCTGTTCCAAGGCAAATCGACAAACAGTTCCAGATAGTTCAACTGTACCGTATAGTCCGGGGACATCGGATGCAGACGCTCCAATTTGCCGATTTCCCGTTCAAACTGCTTGGCGGTCTCCGCATTCCAATGCTTTTTTTCAGCCTTTTTCCGCAAATCCTGCAACGCCTGTTCGCTGCCCTGGTCACCCAATTCGTCCTGAATCACCTTCAGCTGCTGGTTGAGCATGTACTCCTTCTGCTGCTTGTCCATCTCGACCTTGGTCTTGTCCTGGATCTGCAGCTTCAGTTCCTCCATCTGCAGGCAGCGGTACTGCTCCTTCAAGGTCATCTTGGCACGCTGCAGCAAATCCGATTCCTCCAGAATACGCTGCTTGGCCTCCACCTCCGTCTGCAGGTTCGAGGCAATGAAATTCACCAGAAAGGAGGTGCTGCTTATATCCTTAAGCGCCAGCAGAGAATCGATGGGAAAAGATCCGCCAGACAGCTTGATGCATTTTGCGGTAACCTCCCCCAACGTCGTGACCGTCGCCTTGAACTCGTCCGAATCGGTCATGTAATCCTCACGGTCATTATTGGGGATGGTGGTCACATGCCCCATCAGGTATGGATCCTCCTCAACAATGGAATCCAATATGAAACGGCGGACACCCTGGATGATTATGGTCACGCCGCCATCCGGCATGTTATATCGTTTCAAAATTTTCGAGACAACGCCTACCTTGTGCAGGTCGGAGATTGAAGGATCCTCGACATCCTCATTGGTCTGCGTGATAACCCCGACCAGACTCTGGCGGCGCACACACTCGTTGACCAGACGCAGGGATTTGGTGCGTCCGACCGAAACCGGAATCACAATCTCAGGAAACATGACCGTGTTGCGCAAAGGCATGATCGGAATGATGTCCGGAACATTGCAGTTGCGCAATTCCTCCAAATCGAGCGAAGTCACCAACGGAATCCCGTCAGCATCGCCACCCAACATTTTGCGAAAGATATTATCTTGACTCATTACTATTTTCAAAAAAAATCCGAATGTAGTTATAAGGTGGCAAAAGTAGCATTTTTCCAAACATGAAATATCCCTTACACCGAAAAAAAGTGCAGGACGCACACTTTCCCGCTTTTTTTTGCGTTATGTGAAAAACAACTCTTATGGCAAGTTTTGAGATATACGGCGGAAAACCGCTCCACGGCACACTCACCCCGCAAGGGGCAAAAAACGAAGCGCTGCAGGTAATCTGCGCCACACTGCTGACCGACGAACCGGTGCGCATCAGCAACATACCCGACATCCGTGACATAAACCGGCTGATCGAGCTGCTGCAAGGCATCGGAACACATGTTGAAAGGACTGCAGACACCTGCACCTTCCAAACCGGAGAGGTGGACTTTTCATATATGGAAAGTGATGAATTCCTGAAAAAAGCGGGCAGCCTCCGTGGCTCCATCATGATGCTTGGGCCGCTGCTGGCCCGTTTCCGCAAGGGGGTGGTCGCACGCCCGGGCGGAGACAAGATCGGAAGGCGCAAACTGGATGTCCATTTCGACGGGATGATGCGGTTAGGCGCACAATTCAGCTACGATGACGGCACAGGGCTCTACAACGTGCGCACGGATCGGCTTAAAGGCTGCTCCATGCTGCTGGAGGAGGCCTCGGTGACCGGCACCGCCAACATTGTTATGGCTGCAGTCCTGGCCGAAGGGACCACGACAATCTTCAACGCCGCATGCGAACCTTACCTTTACCAGCTCTGCACAATGCTGAACCGTATGGGTGCAAAGATTTCCGGAGTGGGCTCCAACCTGCTGACCATCGAAGGGGTAACGTCGCTGCACGGCTGCGAACACCGGCTGCTGCCCGACATGATTGAAATCGGCAGCTTCATAGGGATGGCGGCAATCACACGGTCGGACATCACGGTGAAAAATGTGGGATACGAGCATCTGGGGCTGATTCCGAAAGTATTTGAAAGGCTTGGCATACGGATGGAACGCAACGGGGACGACCTGCACATTCCGGCACAGGAGCACTACGAGGTTGACACCTTCATGGACGGCTCCATACTGACCATCGCCGACGCGCCGTGGCCCGGCTTTACCCCCGACCTTATAAGCATCGCCCTGGTCACAGCAATA
>JAEEGK010029123.1_pt1 | contig 11035 bp, 9 predicted proteins | sample 8958771 | NCBI WGS metagenome assembly JAEEGK01 (sample SAMN16246547, study PRJNA631951) | gut metagenome | biome: gut microbiome; feature: rumen; material: SC-attached | host: Bos | place: Iran: Karaj | collected 2018-10 | reverse complement strand
TTTAGCCATTGATAACTATGATGATGTTGTCCGCGGGGATGATGACTTTAATGATGTTGTTACTAAAGTTAAAAGTGATATCTTTAACTACGCTAAAGAATTTGGCATTCTTCTAAGAAGAATTAAAGATGATAGTTATTCCATGTTATGTAACTATGCTTCTTTCTGTAGAATGCTCGATGATAAATTCTCCATTATTGATAAAGTACGTGGTGAATCTTCAAGAGGAGAAATCCCATTAACATTATCAATTGGTATTGCTCATGACTTCCCAGATGTTAATAAACTTAACGATTTAGCTAACGATGCTTTAGATATCGCTATGTCTCGTGGTGGTGACCAAGTTGTTGTTTCTGCCTATGGTCAAGAAATGAAGTTCTATGGTGGTAAATCCGAAGCCCAAGAAAAACGTAATAGAGTTAAAACTCGTGTTTTAGCTGACTCTCTTATCTCCTTAATTAACAACTCACAAAAAGTCTTAATTATGGGTCACGCTAATATGGATATGGATGCTCTTGGTGCCTGTTTAGGTATGAAGGCTATTTGTAATAGATTAAATAAATATTCTCGCATCGTTGTCGATTTAAAGAATACTGAAGCTAAAACTAGAGCCGCTTTAACAAGTACCTTTGGTAAAGAAGAATTAGATAAAACAATTGTTAACTCTAAAGAAGCTGAAGATATTATGGATGGTAGCACTTTATTAGTCGTTGTTGACGTCCATACTCCAGGCATGGTTATGGCACCAAAATTAGTGGATAGAGCCGCTAAAATCGTTGTTATTGACCACCATAGAAGAGCGGAAGAATATATCGATTCTCCAGTCTTTAACCATATTGACCCAGCCGCATCTTCTACTTGTGAATTACTTTCTGAATTTATTAGATTCTCTTCGATTAACCCGAAGATTGAACTTCCAAGTACATACGCCACAATTATGCTTTCTGGTATCTTCTTAGATTCCTCGTATTTCAAGAGCAAATCCACTGGTATTAGAACATTTGAAGCCGCCACTATTCTTAAAGAATATGGTGCTGATAACTCTTTAGCCGATGACTTCTTAAAAGATGATTACGAAGAATATAAAGAAGTGACTGAAATTACCACTAACTTAGAAACTCCATTCTATGGTGTTGTTATTGCTACTGGTAGACAAGACCGTTTATATGACTATGCCACAATCGCTAAAGCCGCCAATACGTGTTTAACATATAAAGGTGTTCACGCTGCCTTCGTCATGGGCAAAGTGAGCAATAAAGAAATTAGAATTTCCATTAGAAGCGATGGCTCCATTAACGTCTCATTATTAGCCGAAAAACTCGGTGGTGGTGGTCATTTCACTAGTGCCGCTGCGATGTTTAATTCCGTAGACTTTAAAGCCATCAAAGAAAAAATACTCGTAGTCTTAGAAACTTCCTTAACAGAAGCCACTAATACTGCTTTACCAAAAGCTAGCGAGGAGGAAGCATAATATGAAAGTAATTTTATTAGCCGATGTTAAAAAACTCGGCAAAAAAGATCAAATTATCGAAGTTAGTGACGGTTATGCCGTGAACTTTCTTTTCCCTCGTAGACTCGCTGTCCAAGTCACCAAAAAGAGTGTCGAAGTTTTAGATACTCAACAAGAAGAAAGAAAAGAATTAGCCGCCAAAATGAAAGCGGACGCCGAAGAATTAGCCAAAAAACTCGATACCATTACTTTAACTTTTAAAGTTAAAACAGGTCGAGAAGGTAAATTATTCGGTGCTATTTCTTTAAAACAAGTGGCGGAAGAACTAGCGAAACTTGGCATTGAAATTGATAAAAGAAAATTCGTTGATAAAGGACCACTTGACGAACTCGGTTTCCATCATATCGGTGTCGAACTATATAAAGGTGTCATCGGTAAAGTCCACGTCCAAATCTTAGGAGAGGAGAAGTAATATATGGCTCAAAGAAAAGCTTCTCGAGACTTACCATATAATGAAAAGGCTGAACAGGCTGTTTTAGGCTCCGCTCTTTTAAGTAGAGAATGTTTATTTAGTGTTCTTTCTAGTTTAGCGGAAGATGATTTCTTCTTAGGTAAACACCAATTAATTTATCGCGCTATTAAAAACTTATTTGATAAAGACTTTGTCGTTGATGTTTTAACAGTCGCGGAAGAACTAGAAAACATGAAAGAACTCGATAATATCGGTGGACCAGAATATTTAGCAACATGCTCTGATTCGATGGTCGCTCTTTCAAGTGTTGACTATTACATTAACATTGTTAATGATCAAGCCGTTTTAAGAAGATTAATTCAATCATGTCGTGATATTGATCATCACTTCTTAAATGATGAAATCACTGATGTGAATGGCTTTATTTTAGATAGTGAAGCTTTACTTAAAGATGCTTGCGAAAAAAGAAGAGTATCTGACTTTAGAAAAGCTGGTCAAGTGGCTGAAGCCGTTAAGATGTCTATAGAAACACCAAAAGAAATTAAAACCGATGGTGTTAACGGTTTAACAACTGGTTTTGATTCTATTAATAAAATCACCCAAGGTTTCCACGCTGGTGACATGATTATTGTTGCCGCTAGACCATCTGTTGGTAAAACCGCTTTGGCGCTTAACTTCGCCTATAGAGCGGCTAACCGTACTAATAAGCCTGTCGCTATCTTTTCTCTTGAAATGCCAGCGGAACAATTAATTACCCGTTTAATTGGTACAGAATCTTCTGTTTCTTTATCTAAAATTACAACCGGTAACTTAGTGGGTGTTGATAGAGCTAAAGTTAGTACTGCGATTTCTAGAATTGGTAGTTTACCAATCTATATTGATGATTCTCCTAATGGCAAATTAATGGACATCATCGCTAAAAGTAGAAAACTTCAAGCTAATGAACCTGATTTAGGTTTAATCATTATCGACTATTTAGGCTTAGTTTCTAGTGGTTCTAATAAGAGCAGTGACTCTCGTCAAGAAGAAGTCCGTAAGGCATCTTTAGCCCTTAAAGCATTAGCAAGAGAATTAAAAGTCCCAGTTATTGTTGTTTCTCAGCTTTCTCGTAGCGTTGAACAACGTGGTGAAAATAAAAGACCAATTCTTTCTGACTTAAGAGACTCTGGTTCTATTGAACAAGACGCTGACGTCGTTATGCTTCTTTACCGTGAAGACTATTATAAAGATAGCAAGAATCCAAATAATAACGCCGGCGATAAGAAAGTTAAAAACTTATCTGGTAGTGAACGTTTTGAAATGGTTAAAGAAGCCAAAGAAAAGATTACTGGTGAATCGATGGTGGGTGATGTTTCTTTCGTTGAAGTTAATATCGCTAAAAATAGAAATGGTCAAACTGGTAAATCTTATTTATTCTTCTATAAATCATTTGGTCGATTTGATGAGCCAAGCGAAGAATGGCTTAAACAAATGCGCGAAATCAATCAAGAATAACAATGTATTTTCATATCATTGCTTCTGGTAGTAAAGGTAACGCTACACTCGTAGTTTCAAATAAAACAGTTTTACTCATTGATATGGGTATTACTTTAAAGCGCTTAGAAGAAGGTCTTTCAGAGATTAATTTAAAGAAAAACGATATCACGGGTGCTTTATTTACTCATGATCACACTGACCATATCTCAGGCATTAAATTTCTTTCTCCTAAAATCATGTACGCTTTAGAAGGCACTTTACCTTCTTCATTAAGTAATGTTGTTTTATTAAATAAACCTTTTGAAATAGGGGACTTTAAAATTACCCCAATTGAAACAAGTCATGACGCCACTAATCCATGTGGATATTTAATTAAAGATAAAGATTCGTCTTTATTCTATATGACTGATACCGGTACTTTTTTAGAAGAAAATTTACCCTTAATTAAAGACCCAACTTATTTAATTATTGAATCGAATCACGATATTAAAATGCTCCTTCATACAAACCGTCCTTTTGAACTTAAAAATAGAATTATGTCTGATCATGGACATCTTTGTAATGAAGATAGTGCGATTGCCGCTATATCAATCGCGGGAGAACACACTAAAGAAATAGTGCTTGCCCACTTATCTGAAGAAGCTAATACTCCTGATACTGCTTTAGAAGCTTATCAAAAGATCTTCAATCATTTCGGTGTATCTTTTGATAAATATAAAATTAGATGCGCTAATCAATGGGTTTCTTTAACGGGAGGTGACTATCATGAAAATTAAAATTTATGCGATAGGTCATCTTAAGGATGCTTATTTAAAACAAGGCATCAATGAATATTTAGAAAGAATAAAACCTTATTCACAAATTGAAATCGTGGAAGTTAATGATGAACCAATTCCTAATAATCCAAGCGATAAAGATATTGAAATCGCTAAAAATAAAGAATGTCAAAGAGTCATTAAACTTTTAAGAAATGATGAATATCTTGTCGGTTTAGATTTAGTTAAAAAACAACCAACAAGTCCTGAGTTTGCTAAATATATTGAAGATAAGTTTGTTTTAGGTGGTGCGAATATCTCTTTTGTTATCGGTGGTTCATATGGTTTAAGCGATGAACTTAAAAAGAGATGTAATGATCGAATCGGTTTATCGAACATGACATTTCTCCATCAAATGACTAGACTAATACTATTAGAGCAAATATATCGCGCTTTTAAAATTAATAGAAACGAGGTTTATCACAAATGAAAGAATATGAAGAATGGAAACATCTAAGAAAGCAAAAAGATGAGAATAATCCTTTCTGTGCTTTATATTTCTATGAGAGTGGTGAATCTTTTTATTTAGAACCAGTCTTTTATACCCAACTCATGGGTTTTAAAGACCATTATCCTGAAAAATATCATTTAATAATTAATAAAATGGAAGAACTAGTGAAGAAGAATAAAAAAATTGTCTTCACCGGTAACTTTGATAATCCATTAACCGAAGTCGACAATTATATTTATTTAGAGATTACTGATGTCACTGATCCACTAAAAATCTTCGCCGAAGATAAGTCACGTGGTAGTGATTATGGTGATTAATTATTGTTGAAGTGGTCTTAATTCTTTCATTGATGTCCACATCACTCTCATACCAATGGTGATGATGTAGATAAGCATTGTTTGACTTGTTAAGAAGAAACCAACAATCAGAGTAATTAAGGCTGGAGCTAAGGCTAATCTAGCTTGAACTTTTTCTGTTAACCATGGAGTGTAGTAGTTGTTTGGATTGTTTTTACCACGAGTTAATAACCACATTAAGAAGCCCATGATGACATTAAGACCAAAGAAGATACCTAAATAAATGCCGCTTGTTGCCCAAGTATTTCTAATCTTTAAAGTTTCATAAGATTTATCTAAGAACTTTTTATAGTTTTTATAAACACCATTAACAAATTCGCTATCGATGATATTTGGCATAATTTGAGCGCCATCTTTGTCTTTAACGGTTAATAAAGTTTCTAAACATTTAGGATTGGCTTCAATGGTTTTAAAATCACCACTATAGGAATAGGTCACTGCTTTAACACCGTTATTTTGATAAATGGCAACATAAACACCATTTTTAAATAAAATCATATAGCTTGGTACATAATAACTTGTTGAATCACTAGCAAGAATAGTAGTTGTGCCACCTTCATAATAAGTGGTGGAAATCACTTTATTAACACCGTTTTTATCTTTATCGGTAGTGGCGTTGCTAAGATATAAAACAAAGTCATATTGTTTGCTTACTTCATTAATATAACCAGCATATGGTTTAGCGCTACCATATTCATTGAAGTCAACTTCTGTACCATTATCATTAACGGATAACATATGCTCTTCATCAATACCAAATTCAACACCTTTATCTTTTAGATCCATCGCCATTTTAGTGACATATCTTTCTAAGCCATAAGAATAATTAGTTAAGAAAGAAGAACCATTTGTTTTAACTTGCGCCACAAATAAAGGAATGATAGGAAGAATAATAGAGAAGATGAAAAATAAAATTGTGAGCCATAATGGACCCGCTTTTGCTCCTCTAATCGCGGCAGCGTTACTTATCAAACTACCAAATCCGTCTTTTAATACTTCTTTTGTTCTATCTTTCATTTTCTTTACCTCAATGCCAAGTTATTTTACAAATAATATCTAAAATAGTAAACAAATATCGTTTTTCTTTCTATTTATTTTTATATATAGAATACCTTATTTCATTATAAAATATACGTGTATGGCGTACTTAAGAAGATTTGGTGGTCCTTATATTTTAGAAATAAGTGGTGGCAAAATCAGAGAATATGGTGGTCCATGGCTTTATGTTGTCGAAAACGGCTTACTCAAAAAATGGGGCGGAGCATGGGAATTCGATTTTAGAGATGGAAGAACCATAAAACGCTGGGGCGGTCCATGGGAACTCGTCTACGAAAATGGCTACATCAAAAAATGGGGTGGCATGATAATCGCTCAATTTGATGGAAGGTATTTCAAGCCTTTTGGTGGCGCTTGGGAATACGAAGTTGTCGGATTCGTAACTCGTGATGAATTATTAGCCCTTATTACTTTGCTCTATTTATAATTTCTTTTGATTATTTCGATAATTTTAAACATTTCGTAAAAATTGCTTTTGCTATGATAAAACTATTCTAATAGCAAGATAATCAATTTTTTGTCGTTTTTAATATGTCAATATACAATACGAAGAGGTATCACATATGAAAGAATTTTTTCCAAATATTCCGGAAATCAAATTCGAAGGTAAGGATAGCAAAAATCCTTTAGCTTTCCATTACTATAATCCGGATCAAATCGTTTTAGGTAAACCAATGAAAGAACACCTACCATTCGCTATGGCATGGTGGCACAATATGTGCGCAACTGGCGTTGATATGTTCGGTGCTGGCCCAGCTGACAAGAGCTTCGGTGCAAAACCTGGCACAATGGAACATGCTAAAGCCAAAGTTGATGCTGGCTTTGAATTCATGAAGAAACTCGGCATCAAATATTTCTGCTTCCACGATGTCGACTTAGTTCCAGAATGCGCTGACATCAAAGAAACAAACAAAGAATTAGATGAAATTTCTGACTACATCTTAGAAAAGATGAAAGGTACAGATATTAAGTGCTTATGGGGCACCGCCAATATGTTCAGCAATCCACGTTTCTGTAATGGTGCTGGCTCAACAAATAGTGCGGATGTCTACGCTTTCGCTGCTGCCCAAATTAAGAAAGCCTTAGAAATTACTGTTAAATTAGGTGGTAGAGGCTATGTCTTCTGGGGTGGTAGAGAAGGTTATGAAACCTTATTAAATACCGATGTCTTATTCGAACAAAAGAATATTGCTCGACTCATGAAGATGGCCGTTAAATATGGTCGTTCCATCGGTTTCAAAGGTGACTTCTATATCGAACCAAAACCAAAAGAACCAATGAAACATCAATATGACTTTGATGCCGCAACAGCAATTGGCTTCTTAAGACAATATGGTTTAGATAAAGATTTCAAGATGAATATCGAAGCTAACCACGCTACCTTAGCGGGTCATACATTCCAACACGATTTAAGAATCTCTGCGATGAACGGTATGTTAGGTTCTATCGATGCTAACCAAGGCGATATGCTCTTAGGTTGGGATACAGATGAATTCCCATTCGATGTCTATAGCGCCACACAATGTATGTATGAAGTCTTAAAGAATGGTGGTCTCACCGGTGGCTTCAACTTCGACAGTAAAACACGTCGTCCATCCTATACATTAGATGATATGTTCTATGCTTATATCTTAGGTATGGATACATTCGCTCTCGGCTTATTAAAAGCCGCTAAGATGATTGAAGATGGTAGAATCGATAAATTCATCGAAAATAAATATGCTTCCTTCCATAACACAGAAATTGGTAAGAAGATCTTAAACGATGAAATCGATCTCGCTGGTTTAGCGGATTATGCTGCTAAACTTGGTGCACCAGAACTTCCTGGTAGTGGTCGTCAAGAAATGTTAGAAGCCATTGTTAATGATATCCTCTTTGGCGAATAATCATTTCTAAAAACTTTAAAATATAGGGGCTCAACTGAGCCCCTTTTTTATTGGATTAATGAGTATTTTATAATCAATTCATCGTAATAAAGTACATCTTTTAATTAATAAAATAATCATATTTTTTACACAAAATTGTCATACACGTTTATGCGTATAGCACATACGATAAAAGGGAAAGAAAAAACATTTTCGCAAAAACTTGATGTTTTATTTCTTTTGCGTTGCTAGTTTTTAAGGGGTCTAGAAACGCAAATAATAAAAACCCTTAAGAAAGGAAATTAGCAACAAATTGTTGCAAGCAAAGTTTATGAAAAAATCAAAACTTTTATCCGTATTTGCCGTTGTGTTAGCAATGGGAATTACAGCTTGTCAAAAGCCTGCAGATCAACCAAGCGGAAAGTCTGGTGAACAAAGTCAAGTTCCAAGTGATCATAAGCACTCGTTTGACAATTGGGAACAAACCAAAGCTCCAACATGTACCGAAAAAGGTGAAGAAAAAGCAACATGTTCTTGTGGTGAAGTTAAAACAAGAGATGTTAAAGCCTTAGGTCACGATTGGGGTGAATGGAATGTTACCGAAGCCGCATCATGTACAAAAGATGGCACTAGAGTACGCACCTGTAAGAGAGAAGGCTGTGGTGCAAAAGAAGAAGAAGTCATCAAAGCCGCTCACGATTGGGATGCTGAACAAGCAGTCGCTGCAGGCACCGATCCAGCCGATCAAGTTGGTTATAAATTAGCCAACTGTAAGAAAGGCGATGCCATTAAAATCGACATTAGAGCCGTTGATGCCAAATTCTACAAAGGCAAAATCAAAGAAAGCACAAGCAACCCAACTCCAGAAGGCTATTTCAAATTAGATGCTAATGGTTCTAAAGCTTATTGGAAGTTCACAGTTCAAGGCACAAAGATGTATAAAGGTATGCTCTATCAACTCGGTGCTATGGACTCATTCTCTGGTAATACAGATAAGTCATATGCCATGACAAGCACATCTGGTGACCATGCTCCTAAATATCCATTAGGCAACTTCGATGTTAAAGTCAATGGAGACTCACTTGATAAATCTCAATGGATTGATATTACATTTGATAAATTATTAGCCGAAGGTGAAGATAGTTCTGCAATGGGCGATGGTTTCTCCCCAATTTGTTTAGCTCCAATTGGTGAAGCCGTCATTCAACCAGGATTAAATGAAATTACCTACGAAAGATTAGGTTCCTATAACTTAATTATTTCTGACTTAATCTTCATCGGTGCGGAATTTGAACACGTTCACGCTGCCGCTAGTGAATGGTCAAGTGATGAGACAAATCACTGGCATGCTTGTACAGCCGTTGGTTGCCCAACTGGTAAATTAGACGTCGCTGCCCACACATTCGAAGAAGTCGCTGCTGAAGGCGTTGCCGCTACATGTAAAGCAGAAGGCAAGAAAGTCGAAAAATGTTCAGTCTGTGGTTTCAAAAAAGAAACAAGTCTTCCAAAACTTGCCCATACTTTAGGCGAAGCTTATGATGTTGTTCCAGCTACATGTGAAGCCGCTGGTTCACAAAAGAAGAAATGTTCAGTTTGCGATGAAGTTATCACAGAAGTCCTTCCAAAGATCGCTCACCAATTCGGTGATGTCGTCGATAACTACGCTGCTGGTGAAGGCTTTATTGCTACCTCTTCATATAACTGCTCAGTTTGTGGTAAATCCGCATTACGTTGGTCTGCTAGAGACTTTGATACAGCTGCCTCTGCCACTGATTTAGATCTCGCTCACGATGGCGATAAGAGCGTTCGTTTCGCTTCTGGTGCCGTTGAAAATAAGGGTGGTGTTGAATCAGTTGGTTCCCACATTATCTATAACGTTAAAGTTGATGCCGCTGTTGAAAAAGCTGGTTTATCATTCAAAATTAAGAACACCAATGGTAGTGGTTGGGGTTCCAGTGCTTCTGCTCCAGTCTTCAAAACAATTGATGGTGATAGTTCCTTAGGCGCTATTAAGAATGCTGATGGTACATTCACAACCGCCACACATCGTTATGGCCTTAAAATCAATGATGTTGAATATTTATTAGGCGATGATAATTATGGTAATAAAGCTGGTGTCACAGATTGGTTCGATTGGCCAGTTGAATTCCCATTAAAAGCTGGTATCAATAAAGTTGATGTCTTTGCTTATGCTGGTTATAGAGCAGACTTATATGAATTCCAATTCACAGGCCTTCCACACGTTACTCCATCTCATCTTCACAACGGAGATGCCACATGGTTAAACGACGCTGATAATCACTGGCATGTTTGTACAGCTGAAGGCTGCCCAATCGCTGATGGTATCTATGATAAAGCTGCTCACACATTTGTTAAAGATGAAGCCGCAAGTTCTGATCCAACAACAACAGCTAATGGTTTATTGGTTGAAAAATGTTCAGTCTGTCAAAAAGTTAAGGAAACTGTTATCCCAGCTCTCAACTTAAAAGAATGGGTTAAAGAAGACTTAACAAATGTTATTCCAGGCGCCGCTAACTTAACTAAAACAACCTATGCTAACGATATCATTGGTTACAAATGGAATAATGCTACAAATGCTGTTGCAAACTTCAAATATACTCCAGCCGCTGCCGGTAACTACACTTTAAAACTATTACTTAGTCCAAAGAGTGGTAACCAAGCCAGCACTGGTTTCTGGAAACAAGGTTCTGATGCCAAGACTAAAATTACAGTCAATGGTGTTGAACTTACTGCGCCAGACACAGATTTAGACTTCACAGTTTGCCAAACCAAATCTGCAACTGCTAAAGATGGTAATTCATCAATGATGGAACCAGTTTGGTTTGAAATTGCCAACATCGCTTTAACAGCCGAAGAAAATACAATTACCCTCCAATACCTTACAGGTGGCTACAGCTACTTCCTCTGTGGTGCTGGTATTGCAAACGTCATTGCTTAATTAAGCATTAGTTATAAAGAATTGAGTGGGTTCATTCCCGCTCTTTTCTTTTGCTTTTCATGTCAATAGTGCGTTCCTTACATTTTTATAGCTTTTTAAATTTAACTAATTTATATTTTTTGTCATAAATAAATC